>ENA-OZGA01000761-OZGA01000761.1-human-gut-metagenome-genome-assembly--contig:-NODE-761-length-12320-cov-6.597228_pt1 | contig 12320 bp, 14 predicted proteins | sample MGYA00245112_ERZ653649 | MGnify/ENA primary metagenome ERZ653649 (study PRJEB26926, sample SAMN06165071) | human gut metagenome | biome: ENVO:00009003; feature: ENVO:2100002; material: ENVO:00002003...
CGTCGGCAGCGTCAGATGTGTATAAGAGACAGGTTCTGCCAGCGCCTGTGCGACCAGTCGCTGCTCGTCCGGAGACAGGTTCAGGGACATCGTTTCTTCCGGACCTGACTGCCCTCCAACCACTATGTACCGCGCGTGGACACTGTTGTCCCCGCGAATCGCTTTCGTGATCGCAGAGGAAATGAGGGACATCCGATCCATATCCGCGTCGCTCTCGCCAAGCGTTTTGCCGGTCATGAAATGCTCTGTCCTGCGCTGACTGTCCTCGTACCATTCCAGAAACACATCCAGATAGATGCCCTCGCTTCCGCCGTAGTCTGTCCGACAGAAAAAGCCGGCGTCTCTGGGCATCTCGCGTCCGTTTTGCCAACGCCTGTCCAGAAGAAGGTACTCGTCCGGCAGATAGCCAACGCTGTCCAGCCGTGCTTCCAGCTCGTGAAAAACATCTTCCGCTTTGCGCTGACCAGCATATTTCAACTTGCAGGGATTCTCTGCATCCGGTTCCCAGCGTTCAAATTCAATTTGTTTCATACGTTCTCCTTTTCATCGTTCATCATCTGCCGCCTGCCTTTCCAAACAGGGCTTCCTTGTACGGCGGCGCGTGGACTTCCAACAGGTAGCGTTCGTTGCCGCATTTGTAGAGGCACACGCCGCGCTGTGGGAACTTGATGAGGTCGAACTCGCTGTCCTCCAGCTGGAGCATATCCATATACGCGCGCCGGTCAATGGAACCGGCGTTGAACAGGAACTGGTGCGGCGGGATGGAGAAGAGCGGTTTTGTCATTTCGCGGACTCCGGGCTGGTCAAAGTCTTCAAGGTTCTGGCTTGCCAGCACCAGCGCGGATTCTTTCTTGCGCACACGTTTGAGGGAATTTCGGATGTACTCGATGGCGACCGGGTTGGACAGCCAGATATAGAGTTCGTCCAGCGCCGCGACGGTGTTGCCCTCGGTGAGCAGCTTGTCCGACATATACGACAGCAGGTTCAAGAGGATCGTGCTTCGCACGTTCTGCGCCACAGACAGCAGACCTTTCACACCGAACACCAGAAAGCGCGTCGAGGTCAGGTTTGTGTGACCATTGAAGAATTTCGAGTCCGCACCGCGGCACATGGAGTGCAGCCCCAGCAGGATCTGCTGGAGCGTTTCTCTGGTGTAGAGCTGCGGCTTCGTTTCATCAAAATTCTCGTACTCGATCTCGATAAAATCATACAATTCTGAGAGAATGGGGTAGTCCTCCGGCCGCATCTGCGAAAAATCCGTTTCCTCTGTGATGCCCCATTCCGTGTATAGTTTGGTTAACATAATTTCAATCGTATCGATCTGCGCTGTCGTAAAGTCCTTATAGGTACGAAAAACATCCTTGAGGAAGGATGTGTGCTGCGCCAGCCGGGTAGACTGCCGGAAGGCTTTCGGCGCGTCCACGTCGTATGGGTCCGCGTCGGTGTCCCAGCAGCGGGGTTCCAGCAGATTGATCTTATACGTTCCCTCGATGATGTCCGCAAAGCACCCACCGAGCGCCTGGCACAGCTCCCACTGCTCATGCTCCACATCCAGCGTGATGACCGATTTTCCTGCTTCCAAAAAGTTGAGTAGAAGCAGTTTCATGAGGTAGCTCTCGCCCTGGCCGGAGTTGCCGAGAATGAGGACATTGGCGCTGGTCTTGTCTTCGTCGCGCTGGTCGAAATCGACCACAATATTGCTGCCGTATTTGTCTTTCCCGATGTAAAAGCCTTTTCGGTCCGTTTTACCGGAATAGTTGAATGGGAACAGATTCGCAACCGAGCTTGCTGGCAGGACGCGCTCATACTCCGTGCCAAAGGCGTTGAATCCGACCGGGCTGACGGCGCAGAAGCCTGCCTGCTGGCGAAGCTTCAGCCTGTCCACGTTCAGCTTCGAGCGCATGAGCTCGACCTCCACGTTTGTCTGCAAAATTTGCAGCTCCTGCATATCTCCCGCGATCATTTCGATGTAGACCGCGCAATGGAGCAGCGGTTCTTTGTTCCGATGCAGGGAGCCGATGAGGTTCGCCACATCCTGCAAGTTGCTCTCCGCCTCCACTGCCTGCTGCATATTCTGTGAGCTGCCGCGGTTCATGCGGTTGCGGATCTCTGCGTTATGGACGATTTTGCGTTCTTCGAGCGGCGAGACCATGCGTGTATAGATGTGCAGCGTCACGCCGTGCTTTTCGCCCAAATGCCGCAGGATGGCAAGATCGTCGGTCGATGTTGGATACTCGCGCAGCGCCCAAATGCAGCGGAACGTGTTGCCGCAGATGTAATAGCCGGTTTCAAATTTCACGATGCTGGGCGCGATCATGTCCAGAAACGCTTTGAGATTTTCGGTTTCCTCGTCCGGTTTTCGTTTGCGCTTAAAAAGCCCCACTAGATCACCTCCAGAAAGCGCTGACCGTCGTAGTCCTCGAAGCGCTCCGTCGTGGTGTTCTGCTCAAAATAGATGGCAAGCAGGCGCTTGAGGTCTTCTTTCCCCGCACGGCGCGTGGTGAAGCCGTTGTCGCGGAATTTCGTTTCAATGGTAGAAAGTAAGGTGTACGCCGTGTCGGGCTTCTCGTTTTTCAGTCGCACGGTGAGATAGAATTCCCGCGCCAGCGTCATCTGCACCTGCTTTTCGTCCAGAAACGCACGGTCCTGTTCGAGCAGCTCCCGGATCGCGGGATTCTGTTCTGCCTGCATCCGGTCGTGGTAAAAGAGGCACGTCGCGTTAAAGCTCTCACGGGAGTTCATTGCCAGCAGCTCGACGCCTGCCTGTGCGCTGAGTGTGTTCTGCAGCGCGCGGATCTTCGCGCTGACTGCGCCAGCTGGGAGGACGCTGATGTTTGTGGGCTTGATGATGTAAAAAACAAGATCGCCCGCGTCGGTAGAAATGCAGTAGTCCGTGATCTTTTTGACGCCTAAGAGATCCTGGGTGGACTGCCTGCGTTTGTCTTTCTTTTTCCTCATACTGGTTCCTCCCACTCGAAAATTTGCTGCTCCGTGATGTAAAAGCTCACGACGAACGAGAGAAAGTCCAGCACGCTGAGTCCGTCCAGGTGGATGGACAAAAACGCATACGCCGCCACCAACACCATTGGCAAAAACAATCCAAGCTGCGTCAGCGCAAGCACCGCAATGAGCAGCCCAATGCCGATGACGGCCAGATCCCGGAGCTGCCAGAGCCAGAGCGTGGCTTTGGCGTTCAGGTTATCGGGATAAATATAAATACGATCACCTCCAAAATGCAAAAAAGCGCCGCCGCAGAAATCTTCTGCGGCGGCGCTGGGTGGTTATTCTTCTTCGGCATCCATGTCCGGTTCGTCGGATTCTTCTGTCTCCGGCTGCTCAGCAGTGTCTTCTTCCTCCTGCTCCAGCGCGTCCTCAATCAGTCCGATGATGAACTGCTTCTGCTTGAGGTTATTCCGCTTGAGATATGCCTTCAGCCGCTCGAAGAGTTCTTCCGGAAGCTGGATCGCCATCGTTCTCATATCGCCTGTCATTTTTGTTCCTTCTTTCATTTTGTAATAATCTGTGATAAGCTGTTCTACGAATTCGCTGAGTGTCTTGCCGGATTGCTCCTGCTCTAGCCGCACACGCGCGTGGAGATCTGCCGGAATCATAGCGCACAAGTTCTTTTTATCTGCCATTGGGCTTCGTCCTTTCCTTTTTGATTTGCAAAGCAAGCATACTGTAAGCGCCGGAACAAAGCTATTCACAATAAGCAACAAAGAATCGCCGCAAAACGAAGCATATTACAAGCACATCTCGCCGGAAAATGTATGCGCCTGCTGGCTGCGGAACGCCTGCAGCGCCTGTGCGGATTCCCGGTATTCCTCGTCGGTGGGGTCGCATCCGTTTTCAATGGTATAGTCGCGGATCTGCTCCAGCGTCCAACCCTCGGTGAGCTTCGCCGCCGCACCGCGCAGTTCAAAATAATTGAACACGAACTGCTCCCCGTAGTTGAACAGGCTCGCTGCGGTCGGCTCTCCCTGATGCTCCTTGATGAGACGCAGTTCCACATAGGCGGCATCATAAAGGTCGCATGCCTTTTCCGTGCCGTCCTGCTCCAACTCCTGTGCATACTGCGTCCATTTTTCCATAGCCTGCTCTGTCACGGCTGGCAGCAGTTCCTTGACCATGGTTTCAAATTCATTCTTCTGCATGATGCTCTCCTTGTACTTGGCTCTGCATGACATCAGCCTCCATTGCGGCAACTGCTTGCAGGCTTTTCATAATGAATTCCACGCACGGCACAGGAATGCTGTTGCCGAGGGCGCGGTATCTGGCAGAGTCCGACGCGGACGGGATATCTGTCCACCCCGGTGGGAACCCTTGGAGAAGTTCGCATTCCCCTGGAGTAAGTCTGCGGATGAGCTTCGCATACTGTCGATCCGGTTCTACGACCAGATCCGTCGCATCCTTGGCCTGCCGTGCGCTCTGTGTGCTGGCGATATCGTCATTGCGGAATTCGTCCACGCGCTGCCGAGCAAAGACGGCGTGCCGGTCGCAAGTTGTAATTGTGTATGCAAGATTTTCCTGATATCCGCAGCCGTTGCCGCCGTTTTCTGGCTGGCGGTCGATGATATTGCCGACGATGCAGTAGACCTCGTTTGGCTCCTGCACCAACGGCGTGTTGCCGCCGCCTGTGCCAAAACGGGCTGTGACTGTTGGACTGATCTCGCTGGATTCCCGGATACGGGCATCAACACCATGGTTTTCATACACTAAGGGCTGATGCCCCTTTTCGCTGGCGCGGAGCGTATCGGTCATATTTTCACACACATCCATCCGTTGTCCACCCTGATCGTGCAGGCACATAACAGACGGCATACAGTTGCCGCTTGGACTGCCCTTGAGTGTTGGGGCGACTTCCTCTGCGTAGCCGATGGTTCCAGCCGTCGCGCTGGCGCCAGCGGAAAAAGACGCGGCAAATGTCTGCTGCTTCATTCCCGGCTGTGTAAGGACGGCAGAATCATCAAACGGCACCGTTTTCTCTCTGCCTTCCGGCAAGCCAATCAAGCCAGCTTGTATCCGTAAAGCAGTGTCTAACGCTTTCGGCAACGGCTTGCCACGTTCCTTCGCCCGACGCAAGATCCCCAGACAAGCCGCAGTAGTCAAATAATATTTTTTCGGCGGATGATCCTCCAAGATCTGCGACAAGCAGGATTCTGTGGCGTCTCTGGGCGAGGGTCCAGTATTCCGCAAAAAAGCCCCTCCATGCAAGGCTGAACGCATCTCCCATTCGAATTGCCCCAGCAGGTTTCCAGCCCCAGGGGTAAGGTCGAGGAATTGATACGGTGGGGCGATGTAATCGAGCAATTGACTCCAGGACAATCCGGAAATCCTCCCCGTGCGGCGTGCCTGAGCTGAATACGCCCATGACGTTATGAATTGTAAGCAATTATGAACAGTTCTCCCTTCAAAATCTTGTATTTTCTCTGAAAAATGCGAAAACGCTGTACATAATTTTCCTCTATACTGAAAATGCCACAATATATGAGGAGGTAACCTATGCACAGCAAGAAAACAGTTTTAATTGTTGATCTGATGAATGCGGCAAACATGGAGTTGATACGCTTGGATTTCAGATCATCAGCACTCAGTCGGCACGACAAGGAATTTCGCCGGTTTTGCAACTATTGTACGGAAAATGGAATTCAAGCTTATGATGCAGAAACCGGACCGCGGTACTTCAGGTCTCGTTTTGGGTTGAATATCGGCGATGCCAATATAAAATTAAATAGGCAGCAGCTTGATGCGCGCAATTCAATTCGCTTTTTGGACGATATCTTTCAATTTGGATACGCATTACGATACAGTCATCATGACTATACCCTTCCGCAGAAATATGCCAACTTACTGAACGAATACCTTGCGTGGTGTCAGAGAAATAATAATTCAGCCGGAACAATTGATGTCAAAAGAACAAAGATCCGGCAATTCTTATGCTTTTTAGATGGTAGAAGAATTATTCTTTCAAATCTGACTACAGCTGACATTTCGGATTTTATGACCACTTTGTGTCGGTATCATCGCGCGACCATCCACGTATGCAGCAGCGCTTTGCGTAATTTCCTTTGTTATCTCCATGAAAGCTGCATACTTGAGGACGACCTATCTCCTAGTGTTCCAAGGCCAAAGATCTATGTCGACGAGAATATCCCAGAAACATGGACACCAGAGGAAGTGAGGCAATTGCTGGCTGTCATTGACCGCAGCAATGCGATTGGAAAAAGGGATTATGCAATGCTGCTACTGGCCGTTTTACTTGGAATGAGGGCTGGTGATATCTGTGCATTAAAATTCAAAAACTTGGATTGGCGGCAAAAACTGATTACCTACACGCAGCAAAAAACGAAAAAGACGAACACGCTGCCGCTGCTTCCTATCATTGGGGATGCCATTATTGACTACTTAAAAAACGGCCGCTTAGACTCTGACTGTGACAATGTGTTTATCCGCCATATTCATCCTTACGGCGAATTTCAGTCCAGCACATCTCTTTCTGAAAATCTCAAGCGATATATGAAGTATGCCGGACTGACGGTGAAAAAGCGTAAAACGGCGCATTCCCTGCGCCATACGCTGGCAAGCACCCTCTTGTATGACGGGACACCCCTTATGACGATATCCAATATTCTTGGTCACAATTGTCCAAAGACGACATCTGTTTATACGAAAGTAGACCTTCCGGCTTTGCGTAAATGTGCATTGTCTTATGGTGAACGGAGGGAACTGAAATGACTTCCAAAATGTTGTTGGAGCAATATATGGCAGAGCGGCGTGCTCTTGGATTTAGTCTGAAAACTGACGAAGGGTGCATTCGGCGCTTTCTTCAAGACTTTGTCGATCCGGATGATGGGGATATTTCCTTTACGAAAGAATACGTCCTAAGTCATATTGGAAACCGACGGAATATGCAGACCAATACTATCTTGCGAGATGTCAGCGCAATCAATGGGTTTCTTGATTTTGTAGTTCGCAAAGGCTATACAGCATACGAATTCCTCCGAAATCCCTCCCAAAAGAAAACCGTAATTTCAAAGCCTATATATTTACAGATGAAGAAATTGAACAAATACTGATTGCAGCGGATCATACGGCATTTACAGAGCAGAATCCTGCTCGAACGTACCAACTTCCTGTTATGTTCCGAATCCTGTTTAACTGTGGCCTGCGCACCTCCGAATTGCTTAAACTACGTATGCGCGATGTAGACCTTGAAGAAAATGTATTTATCATCTTGGACACCAAATTCCACAAAAACCGTTTGGTGCCCTTTTCCACTACAGTTGCCGAGGCATTGAAGGAATACTTAGAAAAGATTCAGGAAAAGTCCGCAGACGCATTCATTTTTCCAAGCTCAAGTTCTCACAGCAAAAGCGGAAGGTACGGGAATAGTTGGATTCATGCTCAATTTCGCCAGATTCTCAGAATAGCGAAAATTCCCTATAACGGTTCAGGAAACGGTCCGCGTCCACATGACATCCGGCACACCTTTGCTGTGCATTGCCTTAATAACTGGGTGCTTTCGGGTGAAGATATTACCGCTGCCTTATCTGTCCTTTCACGATATCTTGGGCATAATGGGTTATCCGGAACGCAAAAGTATCTGCAGCTAACTGCACAGATGTATCCAGATATTGTTACAAATCTGGAACTCCAATTTGGTGCCCTCATTCCGCAGATGGAGGTAGCAAATGAAAACATCTAACTTTTCCAGATATTTGACACAGTATCTTACACACTACTTGCCCGTCCAACGAAATCTAAGCAGCAATACGATTCGTTCTTACCGAGATACCTTCAAACTGCTCCTGATTTTTTGCAGAGACGAAAAGGGCTTAAATATTGCAAAGCTGACATTGTCCAAACTTGATAAAAAGTGCATTGAGGATTATCTCCTGTGGCTAACCGATGCCAGAGGATCGTCACCGTCTACATACAACCAACGACTCTGCGCGATCCACGCTTTTTTCGATTATGTTATGACGGAAGAACCCAGCTATATGGAACACTGCCTCCAGATCCTCAAAATTCCGAGTATGGTAGCTCCAACGCCGCAAGCTAAATATATGACACCGGAAAATTTAAAGCTTCTGTTGTCCATGCCTGATGTTTCCACAAAGAAAGGTCGGAGGCATCTTGTTCTGCTCACTGTCCTGTATGATACAGCAGCCCGTGTTAGTGAACTTGTAAATATTCGCCTGCGTGACATACGGTTAGACTTTCCGGCAGTTATTACATTGCACGGAAAGGGCGGAAAAGTCCGCACAGTGCCGCTGATGAAGCAAACTGCTGGATTGTTGCAGGGATATCTCCAAGAAAACCATATTGATCTACGCGCCACCCCGGAACTTCCGCTGTTTTGGAATGGGCGCAGGCACAAGTTGACCCGTTCCGGAGTAACATACATTGTCCAAAAGTATGCTGAAATGGCACAAGAGCTATCCACAGGAATGCCCACAAAAATTTCTCCGCATGTCTTCCGGCATACAAAGGCCATGCATTTGGTACAAGCAAATGTGAACCCGGTCTACATTAAAGACTATCTAGGGCACGCCGATATTTCTACTACAGAGGTTTACGCCAGAGCAGACAACGAAGCCAAGCGAGCTGTTTTGGAGAAAGCAACAGCTCATCTTGATCTCCCAAAGGCATCTCATTGGGAACAGGATACTGAGTTAATTGATTGGCTTTCCTCGCTTGGTTAAAATTCCAAATATTATGCGCAGCGAAACAGGGCAATTTGCTCTGTTTTACTGCTCTTTGGAGAAAGTACTTTGCATAATTGATTTCTGTTCATAACGTGCCTTATGTGCTTCAATACATAAGGTACGTTTTCCCAGCAGAAGTATCTTGGTCGAACAGACTGACCTGATCGCCCTCGAAGTATGTCTGCATCTCTCAGCTCCTTTGTAATCCGTATTTGTTCAAAAAACAGTCCGGAACGCGCGCCCTGCAATCCAGCGCGTGTCCCGGACGCAACCGAGCAGTCCTGGCACGGGCTGCCCCCGCAGATGATGTCCACGGGCGGCAGCTCCGCGCCGTTGAGCTTTGTAATATCTCCGACATGAACCATGTCGGGGAAGTGCGTTTTCGTGACTTCGATGGGGAACGGCTCGATCTCCGAAGCCCACACGGGTGTGATCCCGTTTCGCACCGCAGCCAGCGGAAAGCCGCCGATGCCATCGAACAGGCTGCCCATTGTCAGCTCCGGCATTACATTCCTCCGAGCTGCGGCTCCTCGCTGTACTGCCGCAGCTCGTCCAGAGACGCCGCCATGAAGTCATGCACCCGCATAGCTCCGCCGAGGAAGTTGGGTGAGGTATCTTCCGTCAGATCGATCCTGTCTGCGCCGCCGAAGTCAATGGGTTCCTTTGTGAGTACCGTACCGCCGTAGTTGACCACTACGAGCGGCGCAATGTAGCAGAAATTGCCCGTGTCGCAGCTTTCATAGAGGTCATACGCATAAAGTCCCTTTGGCACAGCCGCGCGCGGGATTCTGCTGTCTGTGAAAAGTGCCGGATGATACAGCACCTCGATCATGTCTAAATCTTCATCTAAAAAGCTCGTATCCATACCTTCACCTCCGTCATGCCGCAGCCGCCTTTGCGACGGTTTTTGTAATGTTGATCGCCGTTTGTGCGGTATAAACTGCGCTCGATAGGTTCGCTCTGGTCGAGGTGTCCAAGCCGAACGCGCCCGCAATCCGCGGGATCTCTCCGGCGGAGAGCATCAGCCCCAAGCCGAGCAGCGCGTGTTCATTGAACAGCGACAGTCCTGCGATCAGGATCGTAGCCTGCAAAAAGGCCGTGAGGCAAAGCCCCACGACCTGCTTGCACCACTGATAGAACCCGTCCAGATACCCGCGCGGCACAGAAAACATATACAGACTGCCGACCGCGATCTGGATGAGCAGGATGCCGCCGCGCTTCAAGTTTGCGAAGAAAACTTTAATGACCGCATACGCCATGAGGATGATGCAGAACAGCACCATGATCGGGCTGGTGACCGAACCGAAACCGTCGACGTGCGTCGTAGCAAAATCTACGAAGTTTTCAACGGTCAGCTCGTCGATGATATTTCCGGCAACCGTGCCGAAACTCGCGCCCGCGCCGCTGATGGCATATCCAAAATTCGCCTGCAAGGACACGCAAAGCTCATAAAGCCTGATCGGTACAGCCGTAAAAAGACTGACCGCCATGAATCCCTTGATAAGATTCATGGCGGTTCCCTTGATGTCGGCCCTGCCGGACGAGTATTCCAGCCCGCATTCCGCGCACGCGACCACGAAGCCGACCGCATACAAAATCCAAGCAAGATACGAGAAAAACAGGACGATGCTCTGCACCCAGCTCATTTCAAACATCTCGGCTCCCATGTTGCCCATCTCTGCAAAGAAGTTTGCAAGGAAGCCGATGATCTGCTTGTAGACCCAGTCCATGATCTGCTCCAAGATCGTCGATGCGACGAAATCCCAGATAAACAAGCCGTGTCACCTGCCTTTCCTTTCTGAATTGATCACAGCCCGACGATGCCCCAGATGTAGGTCGGTGCGGTCAGCGTAAAGACCAAACAAGCAAAGAGGATGGCGGGCGCCGTCCACTCGAACTGCCCACTCTTTCGATAGTCAAAGTATGCGGTACCGAGTTTTACAAAGAAAGCAATGGCTAAAACCATATCAATTACCGGAAAAACCACGTTATCCACAACAGTTTTGATCTGTGTGGACGCTGTGGTCCAGGTGCTTTCAACAGCGGATGCCACATCGCCGCTGCCGGCCGCCGAAGCGACCGTTGCAAACAGCAGGCAGAGCAGTGCGCAGAAAACGAGCAGCTTTCCGCGCTTCAGAATTTTCATCATAAATTATTCCCCCTTCCATTCCAGTACGAACACGACGGACAGCACATCCTGCTCGGTAACGGGCTGAGAAACGGCGCTGACAACGGCATCGTAGGAGAGCGGCAGTTTTCCATTTTCCGCAATCGTCCACGGTGAGGTCAGCGAGAATGTTTCTGCATCACCGGTTTTCGTCGTTTCAGAATCATTGATTTTGAAACCAAGCAGCCGTGCATCCACCTTTTCATGTGCCATGTCGGTAGCAAACGGAACGAGCTGCCAGCCATTCTTGGTAGAAATTGAAACACTGGACACGATGACATCACCGGTAGACGCATTGATGATCTCCGCTGCGCCAACATGAACTTCTCCACCTTCGTCTACGATGAGCGGCAGTGTAACAGGAACCGTGACCGAGAAAACCTCTGTAATTTCCCAATGCGCATAGTAGGTGCTGTCGGCATCCGTCTTGTAGACGGTGTTGGCATCTACCTGCGTACCGCCGACCGCTTCCGTGAACCAGCCGAGGAACTCGGCATTCTTGCGCGTCGGCTCAGTCGGCAACGTCAGCTTTTCCCCATAGGTCTGCTTTGTTTCCTCTGTCGTGCCATTGCCAAGATCCCACGTCAGCGTATAGCTGTTGGCGGTAAATTGTGCGTAGAACGTCTTTGCCGCTGTGATGGTCACAGTGTTGTACAAGCTGCCGCCAGAAGCAGACGTGTACCAGCCCTTGAACGCATGACCGGTCTTGACCGGCGTGCTCGTCGGGGCGGTTGCCGTCGCATTCGGCTTGCCTGTCGTGGTGATGCTGGCCTTGCCATCAATGGTGCCGCCGTTGCTGCCCGCGTCCCAAGTGACGGTCAGGCTGACGGTCGCGCCGCAATCGTCGCACTTGCCGTCACCGTTGGCATCCACATGGTCGGCGTATTCTTCACTGGATGTTTTGCAAGCTGAGCAGGTTTTCGTGCGCTTATGCTGCGTATCATCCGCTCTGGTCCATGAACCATAGGAATAGCTGTGGTCAGCATAGTCATAGGTTGACGCACCGCAGCCGGAGCAGGTTTTGCTTCTGCGATGCTGAGTGTCAGAATGCTTGCTCCACGAACCGGTTGTGTAGCTGTGATTTCCATAATCGGTTGTGGAATATCCGCAGGTGCGGCAGGATGCCGTTCGGCTATGCTGGTTGTCCGAATAATTGCTCCACGCTCCATAGCTCATACTGTGGCTGGCATAATCATAGTCCGTCGCGCCGCAGTTTCGGCAGGAAACTGTGCGCCGATGCTGACTGGACGAATACTGCTCCCACGAGCCATAGCTATAGCTGTGACCACTAGAATAGATTGTTTCGGATTTTGTCTGACCGCAAGCGCAGGAGTACGAACGGTAGCCGTTGCTGGTACAGGTGGCAGCCTGCTCATTCTGAAGAATCCATGTATGGCTGCCGCAGTCCGGGCAGGTACCGGAACCGTAACCACCAGCGCCGTGAC
>ENA-OZGA01000766-OZGA01000766.1-human-gut-metagenome-genome-assembly--contig:-NODE-766-length-12303-cov-5.344873_pt1 | contig 12303 bp, 6 predicted proteins | sample MGYA00245112_ERZ653649 | MGnify/ENA primary metagenome ERZ653649 (study PRJEB26926, sample SAMN06165071) | human gut metagenome | biome: ENVO:00009003; feature: ENVO:2100002; material: ENVO:00002003...
CGCACTTCGCGCAAGCGCTCGTGTTCGTCTCGCGGGGACTGGTCGCTAAAAATGGCTGCGGGTTTGTGAGCAGGGGCCACGATTGAGCGTGAGCGAAAGCGGGGAGCGGACAATGTACGCCGCGCGCGGCGTTCCTTATGGAGGACGGCACGGTGTTTCAGGCGTATTATTTCAATGAAGATAAAATCCTGAAGTGATTTTGAAATGTAAACATCAAAAGGGGGTAGGCGCGGATCGCGCCTACCCTCATTTTTTGTAAAACGCAATTGCCGTAAACAGGGGGGTGTGCTATGATAATGATAAATACTGTGCTATGAGGTGACTGCCATGACCACTGCGCAACAGCAACAGGCGGCAAGAAATTTTGCCGCTTATTGGAAAGACAAAGGCTATGAAAAAGGGGAGAGCCAACCATTCTGGCTGTCCCTGCTCCGTGATGTGTATGGGGTCGAACACCCGGAGCAATTCATTCAGTTTGAGGAGCAAGTCCACCTTGACCACACCAGTTTCATTGACGGCACGATTCCCGCTACCCACGTTCTGATAGAGCAAAAGGGGCTTGGCAAGGATTTGAACAAGCCCATCAAGCAATCAGACGGTGCGCTGCTGAACCCTTTTGAACAGGCTAAGCGGTATATTTTGGAGCTGCCCGTATCGCAGCACCCGCGCTGGGTGGTAACCTGCAATTTTAGCACCTTTTATGTGTATGATATGGAACGCCCGCGCGGTGAGCCTGAAATCATCGAACTTGCGAATCTGGAAAAAGAATACTATCGGCTGCAATTCCTTGTCGATGCCGGAAACGAACACCTCAAACGGGAGATGGAAGTTTCCATAGCGGCAGGTGAAATTGTCGGCTTGTTATATGATGCCTTTTACAAGCAGTACGCAAACCCGGAATCCGAACATTCGCTGAAAAGCCTGAACAAGCTGTGCGTTCGCTTGGTATTTTGCCTGTATGCCGAGGATGCCGGGATTTTTGGGCATCACGGTATGTTCCACGACTACCTTGCAGCGTTTAACACGCGGGAGTTGCGCAAAGCCTTGATTGACCTGTTCCGCGTGCTGGATACCAAGCCTCAAGACCGTGACCCCTATTTGAAAGATGACAACCCGGATTTGGCGGTGTTCCCTTACGTCAACGGCGGGCTGTTCAGCGATGAGAATATCGAGATACCGCCGTTCACCGATGAAATCCGAAACCTGCTGCTGGAGAAAGCCAGCGAAAATTTTAACTGGTCGGAAATCAGCCCCACGATTTTCGGTGCTGTCTTTGAAAGCACCCTGAACCCCGAAACCCGCCGCAGCGGCGGTATGCACTATACCAGCATTGAGAATATTCACAAGGTCATTGACCCGCTGTTTTTGGACGAACTGAAAGCTGAGCTTGACGAGATATGCGCCAATCCCGTGGAGCGAACCAGAACGGCAAAGCTGCGGGTGTTCCAACGCAAGCTGGCATCGTTTACATTCTTAGACCCCGCGTGCGGCAGCGGAAACTTTTTGACCGAAACCTATTTGAGCCTGCGCCGCTTGGAAAACAAAATTTTGGTGAAACTCTCTCACGGTCAGGTCACGATGTATTCCGCCAGCGAAAGCCCGATACAGGTTTCCATCAGCCAGTTTTACGGCATCGAAATCAACGATTTTGCCGTGACGGTTGCAAAAACCGCGCTCTGGATAGCGGAAAGCCAGATGATGAAGGAAACGGAGAAAATCCTGCTCGTTCCGCTGAAATTTCTGCCGCTGAAAACAAACGCCTTTATTGTAGAGGGCAACGCCCTGCGGGTGGATTGGGAGAGTGTGGTTCCCAAAAGTAAGCTGAATTATATTATGGGGAATCCGCCGTTTGTTGGGGCGCGGCTTATGGGCAAAGAGCAGAAAGCCGATGTAAATACCATTTTCCCCGGGTGGAAAAACGCCGGAAACTTGGATTACGTTTGCTGCTGGTATAAAAAGGCATCTGATATGATGCAGGGAACATCGGTTCGCTCGGCGCTTGTTTCCACAAATTCTGTATCGCAGGGGGAGAGCGTTGCCAACCTTTGGAAACCGCTGTTTGATGACGGTGTGCATATTGATTTTGCTTATCGGACATTCCGCTGGGACAGCGAGGCTAAAATAAAGGCGCACGTTCACTGCGTAATTATCGGTTTCAGTGTTGCGGCAAGTTCCACCCCCAAAAAGCTGTTTGATGGTGACCGCTACCAAGTGGCGAATAATATAAATGGGTATCTGCTGGATGGCGAGAACGTTTTTGTGGAAAGTCGAAGCAAGCCCATTTGCAATGTGCCGGAAATTGGGATGGGCAATCAGCCCATAGATAACGGACAGTATCTTTTCGAGAAGGAAGATATGGAAGCGTTCATCAAAAAGGAGCCTTCGGCGGCGGCCTATTTCTATCCTTGGTATGGCGCAAAAGAGTTTATCAGTCAGAAACCGCGTTATTGTTTATGGCTTGGAGAATGTTCTCCGGCACAGCTAAAGCAAATGCCGTATTGCTTAGAGAGAGTCCGCGCTGTCAAAGAATACCGCGAATCTAGTACACGGGCATCTACCGTTAAGATGGCAATGAAACCGACCAGATTTCAGACCGAGAATATGCCAAAAGGAAATTACATTGTTATTCCAAAAGTATCTTCAGAAAATCGAAAGTATGTTCCAATGGGGTTGATGTCACCGGATATGCTTTGTAGTGATTTGGTGTTTATCGTACCTAATGCAACCGCATATCATTTAGGCGTGCTTACTTCCAATGTACATATGGCATGGGTGCGTGCGGTTTGCGGACGTTTGAAAAGTGACTATCGATATTCTAAAGATATCGTCTACAACAACTTCCCGTGGCCTACACCAACCGAACAGCAAAAAGCCAAAATCGAACAAACCGCGCAAGCGATTCTGGACGCACGCGCTCTTTACCCGGACAGCAGCCTTGCCGACCTGTATGATGAACTGACCATGCCGCCGGAACTCCGCAAAGCCCATCAAGACAACGACCGCGCCGTTATGGACGCTTACGGATTCATAAAAGGAACTGCCGCAAGAACCAGCGAAAGCGCCTGTGTTGCCGAGTTAATGAAACTTTACCAGCAGAAGGTATCTGCCGCACAATCCAAATAATCGCTTTGAAAAGTTGACATCAAAAAAGCTCCGGGGGCTGCATTGCTCCCGGAGTTTGCTTTTATTGGGGCTGCATCGGCTTGTTGCAATCCATACACAGAATATTTGTGGCATGCCAGGGCTGGCCTGGTTTGGCAGCCCCGACCGACAAAACGCTTTGAGGGCAAACAAACTGCTCCACTCCGCATTTACTGTGTATGGTTGTATGTGCTATACTAAAAACAATCGATGGTGCAGCTGAAAAGTCGAAAATATCGTTTATTTCTACAAACGCAGCGGGATTTTGCGTTAAAAAGCCTTGGAATCCACAAAGGATCCCCGCGGCTCTTTGCCTTAAATCCGTCTTGCGCTTGTGAAATATCCGTCATTTTCTTTGTTTTCAGATACACCTTAAGAAGCCGCACCAGATGTGGACTGTGCGGGGCCGCAGTGTGATGTTGAGAAAGGGGAACAGCAGATGACCCGGATTGCGATTGTGGAGGACGAGGCGGCGGTGCGGGAACAGCTGGCGGGGTATGTACAGCGGTACACTCGGCAGTACGGCACGCCGTTTGAGGTAACGGAGTTTGCGGATGGGATGGAGATTCTGGAAGATTACCGCCCGCAGTTCGACATCATCTTTCTGGATGTGGAGATGAAGCACCTGGACGGCATGGAGACCGCCCGCCGCATCCGGGAGCGGGACGGCGGGGTGCTGATCGTGTTCATTACCAACATGGCGCAGTATGCCATCCGCGGATATGCCGTTGGGGCGCTGGATTATGTGCTGAAACCGGTGCCCTACTTTGCGTTTTCGCAACAGCTGCAAAAGGCGCTGGGACAGCTGGAAAAGCGGGAGCGGCATTATCTGGCTGTGGCGGTGGACGGCGGCATGCGGCGGCTGGACGCGGCGGAAATTTATTACCTGGAAAGCGAAGGCCACAAGGTACATTTTTACACCGAAAAAGAAGATTTTGTGGTGCCGGGCACCCTGAAAAACTATGAGGAAAAGCTGGTGGGCCGGGCGTTTGCACGGTGCAACAGCGGGTATCTGGTCAATCTGGCGCAGGTTTCCGGCGTGCAGCAGGATATGGTGCAGGTTGGTCCGTATGCGCTGCAGATCAGCCGCCCGCGGCGCAAGGCCTTTATGGCGGGGCTGGCGGATTATATTGGGGGTGCGGGCCAATGACGATATTGCCGGATATTCCCCGCCTGTACACCGCTTTGGCGGAAGTGCTGGCGGCGCTGCTGTATGCGCACAGGCTGCCGCCGCGGATGGACCAGCGCGTGATCTGGGGCGTGGAAGCCGGTTGGGCGGTGCTGCTGGGGGCGTTTTTGCAGGCCACGGGGAAAGTTCCGCTGGCGTGGTGGATCCCCTGCATGGCAATGGCGATTCTTTCCATGCTGCTGTTTTTGTGGGTCACACGCAGCATTACGCTGCTGGAAGCGGGTTATGTGTGCGCGCGGGCCTTTATTTTGGCGGAGCTGGCGGCCAGCGTGGAATGGCAGCTGCACTGCGTGCTGTGGCCGCAGCGCGGCGGGGCGGAGCCGCTTTCGCTGCTGCTGTTGGCGGCGGTGTACGGCGGCATTTTTGCCGCGATGCTTTTTGTGGAGAACCGCCGCCCTGGCCCGGCCGGGAAAATGAAAATAACGCCCGCAGGAACTTTTGTGGCGGTGGTCATGGCGCTGACCGCATTTGCCGTGAGCAATTTGAGCTTTGCCAACGGCAGCGAAGCCAACATGAACATGTTTTACATCCGCACGCTGGTGGACCTGGCCGGGGTGCTGATTTTGACGGTGCAGCACGAGCAGCTGCGCGAAGCCGCCCTGCACAGCGAGCTGGCGGAGCTGGACGGCGTTTTGCACCGCCAGTACGAGCAGTACAAGCAGAGCAAGGAGAACATCCGCCTGATCAACCGGCGCTACCACGAGCTGAAAATGCAGATTGCGGCCATCCGGGCGGAACGGAACCACGCCAAGCAGGATGTGGCGCTGGCGGCCATGGAAAGCGGCATCCGCCAGTACGAAGCGGAGAACAAGACCGGCAACCCGGTGCTGGACACCCTGCTGACGGCCAAAAGCCTGTACTGCCAGCAGCACCACATCACGATGACCTGCGTGGCGGACGGGCATTTGCTGGATTTTTTGGAGACAGGGGAGATCTGCACGATTGTGGGTACGGCGCTGGACAACGCAACGGAGAGCGTAGAGACCGAGCCCGACCACGAAAAGCGGCTGATCCGGGTGGCGGTGTACGCCCAGAACGGCTTTGTGATGCTGCGGTTTGAAAACTACTGCGCGCAGGAAGTGGAGCTGGGCGCGGACGGCCTGCCGCGCCGCAACACCCATGGCGGCAGCGACCTGCGCGGTGTGCGCGCCGCCGCCGAAAAGCGCGGTGGAACGATGACGCTGCACTGGGAGAATGAGTGGTTTATGCTGCGGGTGCTGCTGCCGCAGAAAAGCTGAATGGATGGCTGGGGGTCTAGGATAAGGCACCCGGCCATTTTTGGTGTTTGGGCGGGGTGCACAAAACAGGGTCGAGATGCTTTGTGAGAGATGCACAACAAAAAATGAAATATTTTTGAAACTTTTGCAGAACATGCAACGGAAACAACAGTTTGTGCAAAAAATGAGCCGAAAGAAAATTGTTTTGGTACAATATCATCAATAAAAGCGGAAATCCCGTCAGCCGCCATCCGGAGGGCGGCACAATAAAAGGAGGAAAACAATGAACACCCTGCTTCTAACCCTGGCAAATATGGGCGTCAACCTGGACGACGTTGCCGATGTGGTCAATAACTGCATCCCGCAGCTCATCTTCTTTGGCGTTGTGGTTGCCGCCGCCATTATCGTACTGATCGCTATGGCGGTCAACAAGAAACTGGCCAAGCCCACCAAATTCATGGTGCGCGCCCAGTCTGGCCTGGCCGTGCTGGTGGCTTTCGGCATCATGCTCAACCTGGTTGCCTTTGGCCCTATGAGCACCATGCTCGACCTGGTCACCGGCAACGGCACTATCACCGAAGAATCTGGTGCAGAGGCCAACGCCCTGTGCACCGAGATTGCCGAGGAAGGCATCGTCCTGCTGCAGAACGATGACAACGAACTGCCCCTCGCGTCCGGCAGCAACCTGAACGTCTTTGGCTGGGCTTCTGTCGGCCCTGTCTACGGCGGCACCGGCGCCGGCGCGATCTCTGCCGACCGTCCCACCGTCAGCCTGCTGGATGGCCTGCACAACGCGGGCATCAACACCAACACCGAGCTGAGCGATTTCTACACCGCTTACTGCGCCGAGCGCCCGGCGCTGGGTTACAGCAACCATAACTGGACCCTGCCCGAGCCCACCGCCGCCAGCTACACCCAGGAGCTGATCGACAACGCCAAGTCTTTCTCTGACACTGCGATGGTCGTCATCAGCCGCGTTGGTGGCGAAATGGCTGACCTGCCCACTAACATGGATGGACTCAACTACACTGAAAACTCTACCGAGTATAATGATTTCGAACCCGGCCAGCATTATCTTTCTCTGACCAAAACAGAAAAGAACATGATTGATATGGTCACCAAAAACTTTGCTAATGTTGTGCTGGTTTACAATGGTGCCAATACTTTGGAAATGGGCTTCGTGAATGATTACCCCCAGATCAAGAGCGTCATTTGGTGCCCCGGCACCGGCCAGACCGGCTTCAACGCCCTGGGCGAGATTGTTGCCGGTGAGGTCAACCCCTCCGGCCACTCTGCCGACACTTTCGTCTATGACCTGACCGCAGCTCCTTACTTCAACAACATCGGCGACTTTACTTACACCAATGCGGATTCCGTTGGTTACACCGCTGCCGGCTTGTTTGGCCGTGATCCAGAGCAGGTTACCCCGCACTTCGTCAACTATGTTGAGGGCATCTACGTCGGCTACAAGTTCTACGAGACTGCCGCTGCCGAGGGCCTGATCGACTATGACAAGACCGTTCAGTATCCCTTCGGCCACGGCCTGTCCTACACCACCTTTACCCAGAAAATCGACTCCATGACCGAGGCTGACGGCACCATCACCCTGGATGTCACCGTCACCAACACCGGCAGTGTGGCCGGTAAGGACGCCGTGCAGGTCTACTTCAACCCGCCGTACACCGATGGCGGCATTGAGAAGGCTTCCACCAACCTCGTCACCTTCGGCAAGACCGACTCCATTGAGCCGGGCGCTTCCCAGACCTTGACCCTGACCTTCAACACCGAGGACATGGCCAGCTTTGACAGCAAGGACAAGGGCTGCTACGTGCTGGAAGAGGGCGACTATATCATCAGCATCAACGAGGATTCCCACACGGTGCTGGATTCCAAGACCTACAACGTCGCTTCCACCATCGTCTATGACGAGTCCAACCCCCGCAGCACCGATGCCGAGGCTGCAACCACCAAGTTCGACTTCGCTGACGATAAGCTCGTCACCCTGTCCCGTGCAGGCCATTTTGCCAACTATGCCGAGGCTGTCGCCGTTCCCTCCGACTTCACCATGTCTGAGGAGAGCATGAACACCCTGTACACCGACCACAACTGGAACCCTGAGGACTTCAACGACCCCAACGATGAGATGCCCGTTACCGGTGCCAACAACGGCCTGAAGCTGGCTGACCTGCGCGGTGCTGACTACGACGACGAGCGTTGGGATACCCTGCTCGACCAGATGACCGTCACCGAGATGGACGACCTGATCGCCCTGGGCGGCTACCAGACCAAGGCCGAGGCCAGCGTTGACAAGTACGCGACCATCGACTGCGACGGCCCCGCTGCCATCAACAACAACTTTACCGGCGTTTCGTCCATTGGCTTCCCGTCCGAGATTATCATCGCTTCCACCTTCAACACCGACCTGGCCCGCCGCTACGGCGAGAGCATCGGCCGCATGGGCAGCGAGATTAACGTCACCGGCTGGTACGCCCCCGCCATGAACGGCCACCGTTCCGCCTTTGACGGCCGTAACTTCGAATATTACTCTGAGGACAGCGTCCTCGCCGGTTACATCGGTGCCAGCTCCATTGCCGGTGCCCAGAGCTACGGCGTCTACGCTTACATGAAGCACTTTGCCCTGAACGACCAGCAGACCAACCAGAGTAAGCTGCTCTGCACCTGGGCTGACGAGCAGGCTATCCGCGAGATCTACCTGCGTCCCTTCGAGATCAGCGCCAAGGTGGGCGGCTGCAAGGCCGTCATGTCCAGTTGGAACTATATTGGCAACCAGTGGGCCGGTGCCTGCAATGCACTGCTGAACGGCGTGCTGCGCGGCGAGTGGGGCTTCCGCGGTATGGTCATCACCGACGGCTTCCACTTCACTGACTACATGGATTCCGATAGGGCCATCCGCAACGGCTGCGACCTGATGCTGAAGAACTACGACGTTGCCACCAACCACCTGACCGATACCACCAGTGCTACCGGCGTTAAGGCTATGCGTCAGGCTTGCAAGAACATCATGTACACCGTGGTCAACTCCCGCGTTTACGACCCGGCCAACACTGTTTCCACCCCCATCTGGCGTATCGCTATGATCGTGGTCGACGTGCTGCTGGCTGTACTGCTGGTCGTGCTGGAAGTTCTCACCTTCAAAAGCTACAAGAAGAAAAAGGCACAGTAAAGCGTAATTTGTAAGCTGTGCAGCTGCTCTGCGGTCCATCGCCGCCGACTTTGCGCGGTTGTGCGGTGGGCCGCAAGGCTGTTTTTAAGAAAAGGAACCACCTTATGCAAAAGAAACAACTGCAAGCTTTGACGCTTGAACAAAAATGTGCGCTGCTTTCGGGCGCGGGTACCTTTACCACCCGTGCGTATCAAAAGGCTGGCATTCCGGCTATCACTTTGTCCGATGGCCCGAACGGTGTGCGCAAGCAGGCGGGCGCGGCGGACCACCTGGGGCTGAACCCCAGCGTTCCGGCCACCTGCTTTCCCACTGCCGCCACTGTGGCGTGCAGCTGGGACCCCGCTTTGGGTGAAGAAATTGGCCAGGCCATGGGCGAAGAAGCCGCCGCGCAGGAAGTTGCCGTGCTGCTGGGGCCGGGCCTGAACACCAAGCGCAGCCCCCTCTGCGGCCGCAACTTTGAGTATTTCTCCGAGGATCCGTATCTTTCCGGCAAAATGGCCGCGAGCTATGTGCGGGGCATCCAGTCCAACGGTATTTCGGCCTGCCCCAAGCACTTTGCCGTCAACAGCCAGGAACTGCGCCGCATGGCGTCGGATTCTGTGGTGGATGAACGCACGCTGCGGGAACTGTACCTGACCGGGTTTGAGATCGTGGTCAAGGAAGCAAAGCCCAAGACCATCATGAGCAGCTATAACCTCATCAACGGAACTTACGCCAACGAGAACCGCCACCTGTTAATGGACATCCTGCGCGGGGAGTGGGGCTTTGACGGCGCTGTGGTAACGGACTGGGGCGGCAGCAATGACCATGCCCTGGGCGTGCAGAACGGCTCCACGCTGGAAATGCCCGCCCCCGGCGGGGACGCGGTGCGCGAGCTGATGCAGGCTGTGCAGAGCGGCAAAATTACCGAAGCGGATGTGGACGCCCGGCTGGACGAGCTGCTGACGCTGGTGTTTGATACCCATGCCGCCGTGCAGTCCCACAGCCGCACCTTTGATGCGGACGCTCACCACGCCCTGGCCCGCCGCGCCGCAGCCGAAAGCATTGTGCTGCTGAAAAACGAGAACGACCTGCTGCCGTTGGCCGAGGGCGCAAAAGTTGCCGTGATCGGCGACTTTGCCCAGACACCGCGGTACCAGGGCGCTGGCTCCAGCGCGGTCAACTCCATCAAGGTGGATACCTTTTTGGACTGCCTGAAAGAGAGCGGCCTGGCCAGCGTGGGCTTTGCCCCCGGCTTTGACCGCCAGGGCAAACCGGATGCCGCCAAACAGGCCGAGGCTGTAGCCCTGGCCCAAAAGGCCGAAGTGGTGCTGCTCTGCCTGGGGCTGGATGAAATCAAGGAAAGTGAGGGTCTGGACCGCGGCGATATGCGCCTTGCGGACAACCAGATCGAACTGTTAAAGGCCGTGCAGCAGGCCAACCCCAACACCGTTGTGGTGCTCAGCGCAGGGGCTTCGCTGGAAACCCCGTGGCTCAAACGCTGCCGTACCCTGGTGTATGGTGCGCTGGGCGGCCAGGCGGGGGCGGGCGCCATGCTGGATGTGCTGACCGGCAAAGTGAACCCCAGCGGCAAGCTGGCCGAAACCTGGGTCAATGCCTATGCGGATACCCCCGCCAAGGATAACTTTGCCGGGCCGGGCCGTATGGTGCAGTACCGCGAAGGGCTGTATGTCGGCTACCGCTATTACCAGACCGCCGGTGTGCCGGTGGCATTCCCCTTTGGCTATGGGTTAAGCTACACCAGCTTTGCCTACAGCAATTTGCAGGCCGCGTCCAATGGCGTGACCCTGACCGTAACCAACACCGGCAAGCGCGCCGGAGCAGAGATCGTGCAGCTGTATGTGGCAAAACCCGGGGCAGAAGTGTTCCGCCCCGCACAGGAGCTGAAAGGCTTTGCCAAGGTGCAGCTGCAGCCCGGCGAAAGCAAGACCGTGACCATCCCGCTGGACGACAAGGCATTCCGCTACTGGAACACCAAGACCGACAGCTGGGAAGTGGAAGGCGGCAACTATGAGCTGCGGGTCGGCGCGTCCAGTGCGGACATCCGCCTGACCGCCGTGGTGGAAGTGGCCGGTACCGGCGCACCCAACCCCTATGCGGGCAAGCATCTGCCGCACTATACCAGCGGCAAGGTGCAGAGCGTGCCGGATGACGAATGGGCCACCCTGCTGGGCCGCCCAGTGCAGCAGGGAAAAGTTAAAATTGACCGCAACATGACCCTGGGCGAGATGAACCACAGCCGCAGCCCGCTGGGCTGGCTGATCTGGCTGGTGCTTACCGCACTGCTGAACGCCAGCTACAAGCGCGGCAAGCCGGACCTGAATGTGCTGTTCCAGTACAACATGCCGCTGCGTGCCCTGGCCAAAATGACCAGCGGTGCCATCAGCATGGGCATGGTGGATGGCATTGTGATGGAATTACAGGGATTCTGGATCATCGGCCTTGTGCGGGTGATCATAGAAGCCGTGAAAAACCTGGTATTGAACGCACAGCTGGAACAGCGCCTGCGCAACAGCTGAGGAAAGAGAGGGGCTATTTATGCAGCTATGGAATAATTTTGCGGCAAAACACCCCGCCGCAGCCAAGTGGGTGCGCGAAGGCGGACTGTTTGTGATCGTATCCAACCTGGTTACGGTGTTCAAATACCTGCTGCTGCAATTTTTGCCGGCGGCGTTCAGCAGCCTGCCGGTGGTGGATTTTGGCTGGCCGGGCATCCCGGTCACGCTGTTTGGCGAAACCTTCCAGTGGAACATCCTGGGGTATGATTCCGCCCATGGCGGTCTGTCGTACTTTTGCGCCTACATGGTTGCCATGGTGGTGGGAGAATGCATAAACTTTCCCATCCAGCGCAACTTTGTGTTCCGCAGCAAGGGCAACCTGGCCAAGCAGATGGCCTGGTATGTGGTGGCGTTCTGCTTGATCACCTGCATCGTCAACTCCATCAACTGCGTGTGGGTGGCGGTTGCGGGCCTGCTGGTGCCGGATTTCATCTACAACATTGGCACCACCGTGCTCAATGGCGGCATTTCCATGGTGATCTTCTTCTTTGTGAACAAGATCATCTTCCCAGAGGGCGCACAGGCAAAATAAAGCCCGGCAGGATCACGGGTGCTTTTCCCGGTACTCGAACAGGGCGGCGGCACGGTACAGGAAAAAGTCCTTTGGATAGTATAAAAATGTGATTGCCAGCAACGGCGAAAATCTGAACGGATAAAGAAGAATGCTGCCTTTCCCTGATGTGGAGAAAGACAGCATTTTTATTGCGTTTTTCGGAAAGAGGTGAGCAGCGGCCCCTACAAATGGGTAACGGCTGGCCATAAAATGGCGCTATTACATGGTGTGCTTTGTGAGAAAGCGCTGTAGTGTGATGATATAAAACGGATGGGTGCATGGTGTGCGCCTCTACGGAATTACAACAAAACACCCCCGCCCGTGCGGTAAATGAACTGCATAGGGCGGGGGCACCGTTATTTTACAAAGAAAACGCGCAGAGCGGAGATTTTAGGCAATACCGCACAATTCTAAGTGCCGATACGGCGAGCGAGGCACGGCAGCTGCTAAGCCAAAAGCGC
>ENA-OZGA01000771-OZGA01000771.1-human-gut-metagenome-genome-assembly--contig:-NODE-771-length-12208-cov-4.970295_pt1 | contig 12208 bp, 7 predicted proteins | sample MGYA00245112_ERZ653649 | MGnify/ENA primary metagenome ERZ653649 (study PRJEB26926, sample SAMN06165071) | human gut metagenome | biome: ENVO:00009003; feature: ENVO:2100002; material: ENVO:00002003...
AGAAAGGACGGTGTGCTGACCGAGCTGATCGGCATGATGTTCAGCAGGCAGTTCGGCGCGGTAAGGCCGCTGGCGGCAAACGCCCCCTCGCCGGTGTACCTCTACGCGGTGGAAACGGCTTTGCAGCTGGCGATGACCGAGCTGAGCGAGAACCTGCGGGATATCTATGTGGAAGCATACACCTTCCCCGCTACGGCGGAGATCATCCACCGCAGCACCACGGCCGAGCTGCAGGCGGCGTTCAGCGCGTATCTGCCCGGGTGCGCCGAGTGCGATTTCTACGAGATGGAGCTGGGCACGGCTGGCATGATGCGCGGCTACATGGCACGGCGGTGCGACCCCTACTTTACGCTGGAGCGCAAAATACGGCGGTTCCTGAGCATGAGCCTGAGTGCGCTGCAGGTCCCCGCGCAGGAGCGCGAGCAGGTCATCGCTTTTGTGGCGGAGATCGATATGCTTGCCGAGGCGCGGAAGGTGGTAGATGCCGTGCTTGCATCGCTGTCCGTGCAGTTTGATCTGAAAGGATAACAAGGTTTGATGACAAGGAGGGAGTAACATGAAAAAATGGCTGATCTGGTGTTTGACGGTGCTGGCAATGGTGTGCCTGATACCGGGGATCGTGTTAAACGTTAAAGCGGCAGATTATTATATCTATACGTACTGCTTCGTCTGTACGAAACAAACAATCTGTGAGATTCTCGGATACATAAAAGCTGATTCAAACAATCATAGGGTCCATATAAAATGCACAATCTGCGGCAGGGAGAACGAGATCATTTATGGAAATCTTTCGAGGCATACCGGCGGCACCCAAACCCCCACCTGCATCACAGGAAAAATCTGTGAAAAATGCGGCGCGGAATACGGCATTCTCGGTCACGACTGGGGCGCGTGGACGCCTAACGGCAACGGCACGCACACCGGCAGCTGCACGCGCTGCTCCGAAGTTAAGACCGCAAGCTGTACCGGTGGCACAGCAACCTGCACCGCCAAAGCGGTCTGTGAGGTGTGTGGTGGGGAATACGGCGAAAAAGACCCCGATAACCATGCTCTGGTGCATCCCCGTGCAAAAGCCCCCACCTGTACGGAAATCGGCTGGGACGCTTACGACCTCTGCGTCCGCTGCGGCTATACCACCCGCAAAGAGCTGCCCGCACTGAACCATGATTTGGTGCGTCACGTAGCGCAAGCCCCCACCTGCACAGAAAAGGGCTGGGCTTACGATACCTGTTCCCGCTTGGGCTGCAGCTATACCACCCGCACAGAGCTGCCCGCACTGAACCATGATTTGAAGCAATACGCAGCAAAAGCCCCTACCTGTACGGCAATCGGCTGGGATGCTTACGAAGCCTGCTCCCGCTGCGACCATACCACCCGCAAAGAGCTGCCCGCGTTGAACCATGCTCTGGAGCAGCACGCAGCAAAAGCTCCTACCTGTACGGAACCCGGCTGGGATGCTTACGAAACCTGCTCCCGCTGCGACTATACCACCCGCAAAGAGCTGTCCGCACTGAACCATGATTTGAAGCAGCACGCAGCAAAAGCCGCCACCTGTACGGAAAAGGGCTGGGATGCTTACGACACCTGCTCCCGCTGCGACTATACCACCCGCACAGAGCTGCCCGCACTGAACCATGACTATCAGGCTGTTACCGTAGAGCCTACCTGTGAAACAGACGGCTATACTGTTTTTACCTGCTCCCGCTGCAAAGACAGCTACACCGCAGACCCGACCGATCAGCTGGGACACCAGTTCGGTGCATGGTCCCCGAACGGAACCGGCTCTCAGAGCGCCGATTGTCTGCGAGATGGCTGTGCGCACACTGGCAGCACGGATTGCCGGAAGTTCACCTTCCACACTGCGGAAGGTGAAACGCTGATCTTCTGCCCCGTGTGCGGGCAGGCAGAAAACGCCGCGCAGCTGGAAAAGATCGAAGCCGCAACGGCGTGGACTATCAGCGGCAGCCTTTCTGCGGAGGATGTGACCGCACGGACGAATGGAGAATACCTGAGTGTGGCCTTTGAAACCGCAGGCAGCCTGACGCAGCCCACCGGTCGGGTAAGGCTCGCGCTGCCCGCCGGATTGCTGGAAGGCAAAACGCTTGTGCGCATTGCCCCGGACGGCACACAGACGGAGATGCCTTTTGAAACAGAGCGCGGAACGATCATCTTTACGCTGGATTTTGCAAACAGCGCGCTGCCCGTAATGCTCTTCCGGCTGGTACCCCAGACCACCGCCCTCTGAACGCTTTTACAGCGGCACAAACAATAAAACGCAAAATGCCCGCTCACCGTGGTTTTCCACAGGTGGGCGGGCATTCTTTTGTGCCTTTTTGGCATAAAAATACCCCCGGAGGATGCAGCGTTTTTTACGCTGTCTACTCTGGGGGCAGGATAGCAAGCGCTGCGCGGCAGCTCCCGGAAGCGGACACTGTCTTGCTGAAAAAGCACTTCCTAGCGCTGCTCCTCCGGCGGGCAGCAGCTCTCCCGGGGGATGAGCTTGTGCGGCACGATGATCTTTGTGGCCAGAAGGTTCGGGTTCTCGATGTGGTTGATGGTCTGGCTGGCAGCCTCCATGCCCAGCTGGTAGGGGTTCACGTCCACGGTGGTCAGCTGTGGGCTGCCCTGCCCTTTGTTGCGGAGTGCCCCTTGGCAAACCGGACGGGATTGCGCTATAATAGAGCCGTAACAGTTCCACAAAGGTGTGGTAAGGGAGGTGCGGTCATGATCCGGGTGGCGATCGTAGAGGACGACGCGGAGGTGCAGGGGGTATTGCAGGAGTATGTCCGGCGGTATACCCGGCAGTACGGGACAGAGTTTGAAGTGACGGTCTTTGCGGACGGGGTGGATATTCTGGAGGATTACCGCGCGGTCTACGATATTATTTTTCTGGATGTGGAGATGAAGCATCTGGACGGCATGACCACGGCAGAGCGCATCCGGCAGATGGATGCAGACGTCATCCTGATCTTCATCACCAATATGGCGCAGTATGCCATCCGGGGCTACTCGGTGGGAGCGCTGGACTATGTGCTGAAGCCGGTGCCCTACTTTGCCTTTTCGCAGCAGCTGCTCAAGGCGGTTGCCCGGCTGGAAAAGCGGGCAAAGCACTACCTGACCGTGCCGGTGGAGGGCGGGCTGCGCCGCCTGGACACCGCAAGCATCTATTACTTGGAAAGCGAGGGGCACCGGGTGCACTTTTACACCGATGAGGGCGATTTTTCCGCCCCCGGCGCCCTCAAGACCTTTGAGGAAAAGCTGGCAGACTGCCCCTTTGCCCGGTGCAACAGCGGCTACCTTGTCAATCTGGCACAGGTGCGGGAGCTGCGGCAGAGCACCGTACAGGTGGGCCCCTGCGAGCTGCAGGTCAGCCGCCCCAAGCGTAAGGCTTTTCTTGCCGCACTGACCGACTACATCGGAGGTGAAGGCTCATGACCGCGCTGCCGGATATCCCACGGCTGTACACCGCCCTTGCCGAGTGTCTGGCGGTGTTGCTGTTCACCCCGGCGCTTGCGCCCCGCTTTTCCAGAGCGGTCACCGGGGGTATCACCCTGCTGTGGGCGGCGGTGCTGTCGGCCTTTCTGGGGCTGACGGGCAACGTGCCCGGCGGGCTCTGGATCCCCTGCATGGTAACGGCCATCGGGCTTTCTTACTTATATTTATGGGGTGTGTGGAGCATCACCCTGCTGGAAGCCGGGTATCACTGCGCCCGGGCGTTTATTCTGGCAGAGCTTGCCGCCAGCGTGGAGTGGCAGCTGCACTGCGCCCTCTGGCCCGCCCGCGGCCCATGGGAGCCCCTTTCTTTGCTGCTGCTGGCGCTGGTGTATGGGACGCTGTTCGGCATCATGTGCTATCTGCAGCACCGCCGTCCCCAGCCCGCCGGGCACTTACAGATCGGCGGCAGCGCCGCCCTGACGGCGGTCATGCTGGCGCTGACCGCCTTTGCGGTGAGCAATCTGGGCTTTTTGCCCGGCAGCGAGATCAACATGAGCATTTTTTCCATCCGCACCCTGGTGGATTTTTCCGGCGTGCTGATCTTATCTGTGCAGCACGAGCAGCTGCAGGAGAACGCTTTGCACAGCGAGCTTGCCGCCATGGACGAGGTGTTGCACCGCCAGTACGAGCAGTACAAGCGCAGCAAGGAGGGCATCAACCTCATCAACCGGCGGTACCATGAGCTGAAAGTCCAGCTCGCCCGCATCCGGGAGGAGCAGGATCAGACCAAGCAGAACGCCGCCATTGCCGCCATGGAGCAGAACATCCGCCAGTACGAGGCCGAGAACAAGACCGGCAACCCGGTGCTGGATACCCTGCTCACCGCCAAGACCATGGAATGCCAGCAGGAGAATATCACCATCACCAGCGTAGCGGACGGCAGGATGCTGGGCTTTCTCACCATCCGGGAGCTGTGCACCATCGTGGGCGTGGCGCTGGACAATGCCATTGCCGCCGTCCGCGCCGAGCCGGACCCCGAAAAGCGGCTCATCAAGGTGGCGGTGTACAGTCAGGGCGGTTTTGCCATGCTGCGGTTCGAGCATTATACAGAGGCCGCCCCGGCACTGGATGCGGACGGTCTGCCGCAGCAGGGGTCGGACCTGAAAAGCGTCCGCACCACCGTCGGGCAGCACGGCGGCAGCATGACGCTGCACTGGGAAAACAACTGGTGCACCCTGCGGATCTTATTTCCGCTGCCCCAAAAGCAATAATATTTTTACGGCAGGTATCCCCTGCCGTTTTTTGTTGTCTGGCAGGGTGCACAAAGAAGTGCGGGCTTTGTTTGTGCACAAGCACAATAAAAATTGAAAATTTATTGTAACTTTTGCAAATCATGCATCCAAAACGACAGATTGTGCGAAGAACGGTTCGTTTTGCAGTATATATGATAAAATGACATCAAGCAAAGGAGTGGACGCACTCCTGAGAATAGCCATGAACCGGGTCGTGTACCCAAAAGAGAAGGAGTTAATAGTTATGGCACAGAAAAAGAAGGACAGTAAGATGATGGGCAAGATCATCAAAACTGCCGTTTCGGGTGTGTTGTGTGTCGCATTGGCGGGCGGTATGGTTGCGGCCAATGTGCTGATCCCGCCTAATGCCAGCAGCGTGCAGAGCATTTTGGGCCTGAAGAGCGGCGGCATCGACAACAGCAAGGCAAAGACCGAAGGCATCAATATGGAATACAGCAAGCCCGGTTTTGACACAGAGGCTGCGCTGATTGAGGATGAGATCGCTCTGAATAAGAAGATCGCCGCCGAAGGCATTGTTTTACTGAAAAACGATGCAGGAAAGATGCCGTACAGCACGGATACCACCTTCAGTTTTGTCAGCCATTCGGCAGTCAGCTACATCGGCGGCAACAAAGTCGATATGAAAACGGCCTTTGAAGATGCCGGGTTCGGTGTCAACGAGGACCTCTGGAAATTCTATTCCGCAGGCAACGGCAAGGATTACCGTATGGGCGTTGGTTCCGTTTCCTACGGTGATGACGAGGACTTTTCCATCAACGAATGCCCCTTGTCTGTTATGAAAGCAGAGCCGGGTCTGACCGATTCCATGAAGAATACGGTTCCTGTTTTTGTGTTCAGCCGTGTGGCGGGCGAAGGCCGTGATATGCCCCGCTCCATGTACAACCACACCGATGTGGAAGAGGACAAGACCAAGACTTATCTGGAGCCGGATTCTACGGAACTGGAGATCCTGCAGTATCTGAACGACAACTTTGACGATGTCGTGCTGCTGCTCAACTCCAGTGCAGCGGTCGATCTGAGCTGGGTGGAGGATTATCCCAGCATCCACACGGTCATCTCGGCTCCTGCCATGGGCGACTACGGCCTGTGCTCTCTGGCTGAGATCTTCTCCGGCAAGGTCAATCCTTCCGGCCGCACCGTGGATACCTATGAAGTGGATGCCATGAACAGCCCGGCGGCGCAGAACTTCGGCGACTTTGCCTACTACGATGAGAATGGCAACCTCACCAAGTACAACTACGTCAGCTACAAAGAGGGCATCTATGTTGGCTACCGCTACTACGAGACCCGTTACGAGGATAAAGTCCTCGGTCAGGGCAATGCGGGCGATTACAACTACGACGATGCTGTGATGTACCCCTTCGGCTACGGCCTGTCCTACACCACCTTTGACTGGTCGGATTACAACACCAGCTGGGATGGCGATACCTGCACCGTGACGGTCAAGGTCACCAACACCGGTTCTGTTGCAGGCAAGGACGTTGTGGAAGTCTACGCACAGAGCCCTTACACCGATTATGACAAGGCCAACAAGGTGGAAAAGGCTGCCGTTGAACTGGTCGGTTACGCCAAGACCTCGGAGCTGGCTCCCGGTGCAAGCGAGACCGTGACGGTCACCTTCGACCAGGAACAGCTGAAGTCCTACGACTACGTCAATGCCAAGACCTACATTCTGGACGCAGGTGATTACTATATCACTGCGGCTAAAAACGCACACGAAGCGGTCAACAACATCCTCTCTGCCAAGGGAAAGAGCGTGGCAGACGGTATGACCGCGGATGGCGACACTGCTTTTGTTGAAATCTACACCCCGGCAAACGGCACCGTGGATACCACAACCTACAAGCTTGACACCACGACCGGTGTGGAGATCACCAATCAGCTCGACCATGCAAACGGCGGGCTGCAGTATCTCTCCCGCAGTGACTGGACTGGCACCTGGCCGACCGTTGACGGCGAGGTCAGCGACCAGATCAGCACCTGGGGCAACCCCATCAATGGTACCGATGCCAGCGGCAAGGCTGCATCCTATACCTACCGCAAGACGATCAGCAAGGAGGACCTTGCAAAGCTGGATTCTTTTGATTCCCTGAACCCCACCGACTTCTCCACCCTGACCGATGAGATCGTTTACGGCAAGGACAACGGTCTGGGTCTGATCGATATGCGCGGTCTGGATTACGATGATGAAAAGTGGGACGCACTGCTCGACCAGCTGACCCCCAGCGATTATCAGACCCTGATCACGCAGTCCGGCTATGGCACGGCTGCCATCAAGTCGGTGGATAAGCCCTCCACGACCGACCGCGACACTGCCACCGGCCTGGTCAACTACGGCTTTGATGCAAGCGGCAACCTCTACTTCAAGGGCAACATCACGCACTGCGGCGTGATCGTTCTGGCACAGACCTACAACGATGATCTGGCCACTCACTACGGCGAGAACATTGGCGACGAGTCCTACTATCTGGGCGTTGATGGCTGGTATGCACCTGCTGTCAATATGCACCGCACGGCATTCTCCGGCCGCAACAGCGAGTATTACTCCGAGGATCCGTTCATCGGCGGTCACATTGCTTCCCTCGAGTGTGAGGGTGTCGCCTCCCGCGGTATGTATGTCTTTGTCAAGCATTACGCCATCAACGATCAGGAGGACCACCGCGGCGACCGTGAAGGCCAGTACAGCATTGCGACCTTCCTGAACGAGCAGGCGGCCCGCGAGATCTACCTCAAGCCCTTTGAGATGTGCGTCAAGTCTGATAAGGTCGAGATGAACTATGCAAAGGACAACGGCGACGGCACTTACAGCAATGCCACCACCGAGATCCCGTCCGTCACCGGCATCATGACCTCCTTCAACCGCGTTGGCTATACCTGGGCCGGCGGCAACTACAACATGATCACCGGCCTGCTGCGCAACGAGTGGGGCTTCCACGGCTTTATCATCACCGACAACGCAAACACCGGTGTCTTTATGGACGCTGGCCAGATGATCCAGGCCGGTGCAGACGGCAAGCTGACGAACCTGCCCACCGGCGCACGGTACACCTTTAACAAGGATGACGTTGCAGATTACCACTACGGTCGTGAAGCAATCCATAACATCCTGTACACCATTGCAAACTCCAAGGCAATGAACGGCGGTATGCCGGGCAGCCGTTATCTGGCAAAGGTCGAGCCTTACCAGAAGGTCATCTACGCAGTGGATGGTGTCTGCGGCGGTCTGATCGCAGTTCTGGTCGTTCTGACGATCCTCCGCTTCCGTAAAAAGAAAGAGGACGTAAAAACCGTCTGATCAACACATAGGAACAGAAGGGGCGGCGGGCAAACGCCCGCCCCCTTTTTTTGATTGTCAGGAGAGACCCATGAAACACACAGATATCATCAAGAGCTTGTCTCTGGAACAGAAATGCGCCCTGCTGAGCGGCGGCACGGTGTTCACCACCCGGGCGCTGCCGGGCAAGGGCATCCCGGCCATTACCCTGTCGGACGGCCCCAACGGCGTGCGCAAGCAGGCCGGCGCGGCTGACCATCTGGGCCTGAACCCCAGTGTGCCCGCCACCTGCTTCCCCACCTCGGCCACCGTGGCCAACAGCTGGGACCCGGAGCTTGGCGAGGCTGTGGGCGCAGCCATGGGCGAAGAAGCAGCAGCACAGGGCGTGTCGGTGCTGCTGGGCCCCGGCCTGAACATCAAGCGCAGTCCCCTGTGCGGCCGCAACTTCGAGTATTTCTCGGAGGATCCCTACCTTGCCGGTAAGATGGCGGCGGCCTACGTCCGCGGCATCCAGAAAAACGGCATTGCCGCCTGTCCCAAGCACTTTGCCGTGAACAGTCAGGAGCTGCGCCGCATGGCCTCGGATTCCATTGTGGACGAGCGCACCCTGCGGGAAATTTACCTGACCGGCTTCGAGATGGTGGTCAAGGAGGCGCAGCCCAAGACCATCATGTCCGCCTATAACCTTGTCAACGGCACCTACGCCAACGAGAACGCCCACCTTTTGCAGGACATCCTGCGCAGGGACTGGGGCTTTGACGGTGCTGTCGTGACCGACTGGGGCGGCAGCAATGACCATGCGCTGGGCGTAAAGAACGGTTCTACGCTGGAAATGCCCGCCCCCGGCGGGGACGCCATCCGGGAGCTGATGAAGGCGGTGCAGACCGGCAAGATCACCGAAGCAGACGTGGACGCCCGGCTGGAGGAACTGCTGGAGCTGGTGTTCACCACCAAAGCGGCGGTGGACGCCGCACCCGGCAAGTTCGATGCCGACGCCCACCACGCGCTGGCGCGCCGGGCTGCTGCCCAGAGCATCGTGCTGCTGAAAAATGAAAACAGCCTGCTGCCCCTTGCAAAAGGGGAAAAGGTGGCGGTCATCGGCGACTTTGCCCAGACACCCCGCTATCAGGGTGCAGGCTCCAGCGCCGTCAACTCCATCAAGGTGGATTCCTTCTTGGACTGCCTTGCCGAAAGCGGCCTGAACAGCGTCGGCTATGCCAAGGGCTTTGACCGGCATGGCAAGCCCGACGAGGCACTGAAAACCGAGGCGGTGCTGCTGGCAAAGAACGCCGATGTGGTGCTGCTGTGCATGGGTCTGGACGAGATCAAGGAGAGCGAGGGCATCGACCGCGCCGACATGAAGCTGGCAGAAAACCAGCTGGAACTGCTGGCGGCTGTGGCGGCGGCAAACCCCAACGTGGTGGTGCTGCTGAGCGCAGGCTCCTCGCTGGAAAGCGCATGGGTCAAGGACTGCAAGGCGCTGGTCTACGGCTGTCTGGGCGGTCAGGCCGGTGCGGGCGCACTGGTCGAGGTGCTCACCGGCGCGCAGAACCCCTGCGGTAAGCTGGCTGAGACTTGGGCGCGCAGCTACGCCGACACCCCCGCAAAAGCGCATTTCGGCGGCGACGGCCCCACTGTGGAGTACCGCGAGGGTCTGTATGTGGGCTACCGCTACTACGACACCGCCGGTGTGCCCACCGCCTTCCCCTTCGGCTACGGCCTGAGCTATACCAGCTTTGCGTACAGTGACCTGAAAGCAGACGAAAAGGGCGTGACCCTGACTGTCACCAACACCGGCAGCTGTGCAGGTGCCGAGGTGGTGCAGCTGTATGTGGCAAAGCCGGATGCAAAAGTTTTCCGCCCCGTCAAGGAGCTGAAGGGCTTTGCCAAGGTGCAGCTGGAAGCCGGAGAGAGCAAGACCGTCACCATCCCGCTGGACGATAAGGCGTTCCGCTACTGGAACGTCAAGACCGACCGCTGGGAGGTGGAGGGCGGCAGCTATCAGCTGCTGGTGGGCGCTTCCAGCGCCGATATCCGTCTGACTGCCGCTGTTACGGTGGAGAGCACTGGCGCACCCGACCCCTACGCGGGCAAAAATCTGGAGCATTACCGCACTGCGCAGGTGCAGAACGTGCCGGACGCGGAGTTTGAGGCGCTGCTTGGTCGTCCCATCCCGGAGAACAAGGTGCACATCGACCGCAACATGACGCTGGGCGAGATGGGGCACGGACGCAGCCCCATCGGCTGGCTGGCGGCTGCCGTGCTGGGCACCCTGCTGCGCCGCAGCATCAAAAAGGGCAAGCCCGACCTGAACATCCTGTTCCAGTACAATATGCCTCTGCGTGCGCTGGCCAAAATGACCAACGGCGCCATCAGCATGGGCATGGTGGACGGCATCGTGATGGAGCTGCAGGGCTTCTGGATCATCGGCCTTGTGCGGGTGATCGTGGAGGCCGTGAAAAACCTCGTGCTGAACAGCCGCATGGAAGAGCGCTTGAAAAACAGCTGAAAGGAAGCAGGCTATGAATTTCTGGAATAACTTCGCGGCAAAGCACCCCGCCGCTGCCAAGTGGGTGCGCGAGGGCGGCCTGTTCGTCATTGTGTCCAACCTCATCACGGTGTTCAAGTACCTGCTGCTGCAATTTCTGCCCAAGGCCTTTGCAAGCCTGCCGGTGGTGGATTTCGGCTGGCCGGGCATTGACATCACCCTGTTCGGCGAGACCTTCAAGTGGAACATCCTCGGCTACGATGCCGCCCACGGCGGTCTGCCCTACTTCTGCGCCTACATGATCGCCATGGTCATCGGCGAGTGCATCAACTTCCCCATCCAGCGCAATTTTGTGTTCCGCAGCAAGGGCAATCTGGCAAAACAGATCGGCTGGTATGTGCTGGCCTTCTGCATCATCACCTGCATCGTCAACTCCATCAACTGCATCTGGGTGGCAGTGGCAGGGCTGCTGGTACCGGACTTCATCTACAACATCGGCACCACCGTGCTCAACGGCGGCATCTCCATGGTCATCTTCTTCTTTGTGAATAAGATCATCTTCCCGGAGGGCGAAAAAGCCGCCAAATAATAAGCTATTCTCCTTCATTTTCTTCTTTTCATCATAAGCCAGAAGGGCTGCTCCGTTCTCCGGGGCAGTCTTTTTGGTTTGGGAAGAGAACCCTCTCAGTCACGCCTGACGGCGTGCCAGCTCCCCCCTCGGGGAAGCTGGCATCGCGCAGCGATGACTGAGGGGGTGCCTGCCGCAGCCATCTTATTTTTGTTTTTCTGCACAAAATGTTCTGCGGGCAGGGTTTTCCTCTTGACAAGCGGGCAAATGTTTCGTACTATATTTAGTAGTATGGAATCAAAGACGCTGTACGCAGGCTTCTGTGTGACCCTGTACCCGTTTCAGGCAAAGCGTGCCTGTTTGATATAAAATGGAACCGTAAAGAGAAAAGCCGTATGCTTTTGCCCGTGCCGCCGGTTTTGGGTGGTGCGTATGGTTTTGGTGTCACTTTTTGCATTGAAAGCTCTTTCTATATCATTGCCCGTGTCCTGCTGCGCAGCGTCTCCTGCTTTTAATTTTGCATTGAATTGAAACAAAGGAGAGTGAACGCAATGACCGCGATCGGAGTGATCGTGGCCTTGATCGTTGCTGTTGTCGGCGTGGCTGCGGGCTATTTTATTGGTTACAACAACCGTAAAAAGACTGCCGAAGCCCAGATCGGCAGCGCCGAGGCCGAGGCTACCCGGCTGGTGAACGAGGCGATCAAGACCGCTGACCAGAAGCGCAAGGAAGCGGTTCTGGAAGCAAAGGACGAGGCTTTCCGTCTGAAAGCCGAGGTCGATGCCCAGAAGGCAGAGGCCGACAAGGAGATCAAGCAGCGCCGTGCGGAGATCAGTCGTCAGGAGAACCGCATCGACCAGAAGGAGACAGCGCTGGACCGCAAGACCGAGGCGCTGGAAAAGAAGGAAGAAGAGCTGAAAAAGCGCGCTGCCGAGGCCGAGGAGCGTCTGGCAGAGATCGATGCTCTGCGCGCCAAGGAGATGGAGCGTCTGGAAACGCTGGCAGGCCTGAGCCAAGAGGACGCCCGCGAGGTGCTGCTGCACAAGGTGGACGAGGAGCTGACCCACGAGAAGGCCATCCGCTGTCTCTTATACACATCTCCGAGCCCACGAGACTCCTGAGCATCTCGT
>ENA-OZGA01000784-OZGA01000784.1-human-gut-metagenome-genome-assembly--contig:-NODE-784-length-12065-cov-10.384679_pt1 | contig 12065 bp, 8 predicted proteins | sample MGYA00245112_ERZ653649 | MGnify/ENA primary metagenome ERZ653649 (study PRJEB26926, sample SAMN06165071) | human gut metagenome | biome: ENVO:00009003; feature: ENVO:2100002; material: ENVO:00002003...
GGAATGCAGGTGGATTCGCAGGTAGTAAAAAGTGTGGATTTACAGGATAATGACACGTTTGCCATGACGGTAGGGAATGTCCTTTATGAAGATAAGAAAGAAGCAGGCGAAGCGTTGATCGCCGCCTGTGCAGGTTTAAAAACCGTCAGCACCGGCGGAAAGGTTGGGGAATATCATGGGTTTACGTTATCTGCTTCCTACAATATGTTCTCCAATGCGTTTGAACTGACGGTCAAAGGAAAATGCTCTTATAAGCTGGAGATCGGAAAAGACCCTGTAGGAAATATGCAGCGTATCCATAACACGCTTTCTTCCATTGACAGGAAGCTGACGGAAAGTGAGCAGAAGTTAGAAACCGTACAACAGCAGCTTGCTACTGCACAGGAAGAGGTAAAGAAGCCATTTCCGAAAGAAACAGAGCTGAATGAAAAGATGGAACGGCTATCCGAGTTAAATGCATTGCTGAACATGGATGAAAAGGGTAATGAGACGATTATGGCAGATGAGGATATTGGCAGAGAAGGAAGTAGCACAGACAGCAGGGATGCTGTAGAAGAAAAAGAACTTCCGGAAACAGCAGACAGAATCCATAAGCCATCTATTCTGGAACGCTTAAAGCAGGAGAAGGCACAGCAGAATACAGCGGAACAGCCATCTGTACAGAAAGCTGCAAAGAAAAAACATGAACAGGAGTTATAAAAGATTTCCCGTCAGAGTTTTCTCTGGCGGGGACATAAAATGGAGGGTTTGTTTATGGCAAATAATATAGAAAAACAGTTAAAAGAAATATCGGAACGGCTGGAACAGGGAGTAAAGGAAATCTTTACATCGGAGAGATATACCGAATATCTGAATACCATGTCAAAGTTCCACAATTACAGCTTTAATAACACGCTGCTGATCACCATGCAGAAACCGGAAGCAACACTGGTGGCAGGCTATCAGGCATGGCAGAAGAAATTTAACCGTCATGTAAAACGTGGAGAGAAAGGAATCCAGATCATCGCACCGGCACCGATACGGGAGAAACAGGAGATTGAAAAGATCGACCCGGTAACAAAAGAGCCTGTGATCGGGGATGATGGACAGCCGGAAACAGAGATTGTGGAGATGGTGATACCGAGATTCCGTGTAACGACAGTGTTTGATGTCAGCCAGACAGAGGGGGAACCGATCGCAGAACTGGAGGTGCCGGAGCTTACCGGAAGTGTACAGTTTTATGATACGTTCATGCAGGCATTGCAGAATATTTCTCCTGTGCCGATCCGCATGATGAATGTGGAAGGGGAAGCAAAAGGCTATTATCACCAGACAGAAAAATATATTGCGATAAAGGAAGATATGAGTAATGTACAGACGATGAAAACCGGAGTCCATGAAGTGAGCCACGCATTGCTGCATGACCGGGAAGTAATGGATGCGGAAGGCGTCTTAAAAGACCAGACAACAAAGGAAGTGGAAGCATTATACCCATGTTTTTATAATGTTGATCTTTTAAATTATTTTCCATAAATCTTCACTTTCTTGTAAAAAAGATGAGCATTATCAGATATGCTATTATCAGGTTTTCCCCTCGAATGGGAAGCCGGAAAGGAGCGCATTTGATATGCAAATAAACTATTTAGATGCTATTTCATCAGTTCTCAATATGATGAAACAGCCAGACAGTGCATGTAAAAATATAGACATGCACAGAACCTGTTATACTACACTCTTCAAGTACCTGATGGATAAGGGCATTCCTTTTTCAATGGATGCCGCACTGGACTGGCTTGAGATTAAAAAACGGGAAATTTCCTATGAGACGTGTTCTCAATATAGAAATGCCCTGTTCCGCCTCGAGCATTACCTGCTCTTTGGAGATATCAAAAGTTCTTTCTGCCGCTCAGAAGACAGTTTTTTCTGCCGGAGCGGAATATCGGAATCCTTTTTTCGCCTGACATATGAGCTGGAAGAATACTATGCGACCACACAGAATCCCTGCTATTACCATACGTATTCTGTTGCCATCAAGGAGTTCTTCAGGCTTGCTACTTCCCTGGGAGTTACAGAGCCGGAAGCAATAACCATAGATACTCTTATCGAATACTGGAATACTTACTGCAAATCCTGTAAATCTCTTGCCAGACGTCAGAACGCCGTATGTGCCATGACAGCACTTATGAAATATCTTCACCGCAGAGGTGATGTGCCAGAGTGTTACCAGCGGGTTCTTTTTGGTGAGAACGTTGAAATACTGCTTGAGATGAGACTTTCTAAAATAGGTACCGCATTTCATCCGAGTATACCTCTCGCTCTTAAAGCTGATGAATATCTTGACGCTTTGGACGATTGGAAATACATGGAATCATCAAAAGCTGTTTATCGCAATGATTTCACATGGTATTTCATGTTCCTGGAACTTAACCATCTGGAACACTCGGCAGAAACTGTGACATCATGGATAGATATACTCCCGGATTGCCCGAATCAGATCAAAGCCAGCAGTTCCGGATCAGCTCGTCGTTCACACACTATCAGAATGTTTGAAAAGTATCTCCAGGGCATAATGGAATCCAATATAATCGCTGAGCCGATGCGTGCATCTGATCATCTTCCATCATGGAGCAAAAGCATCCTTGATGGTTTCATAGAAAGCCGCAGGCGGGATGGAATGACCGATAAGACACTTACCATGTGCAGGGCAGCCGGATGCAGTTTCTTCAAATATCTTGAAGATAATGGAATAGATAATCCAGTCTCCATAACACCCGATGTGGTTAAAGCATTTCATAACCATGATGTCCACTCGACCCAGGAAAGTAAAAATGCATATGGAACCAAGCTTCGTCAGCTTCTACGGTACATGGCTGACCAGGATCTGATTTCACCAACACTTTCTTTTGCAGTATCTGCAAGCTGTGCGCCTCATCGCAGCATAGTTGATGTTCTGAGCGATGCTATGGTCGAGAATATATATGAATATCGTGAGAAAGCTTCTACTCCCATGGAGCTCAGGGACACAGCCATGGTCATGCTTGGACTTCGAATGGGTATCAGGGGAGCAGACATCCTAAAGCTTCAGGTAAATGATTTTGACTGGAAAAACAAAACTGTTTCCTTCATTCAGCAGAAAACAAGCAAAGCAATAACGCTTCCAGTCCCAACGGATGTAGGTAATTCAGTATATAAATACATCATGAATGGACGTCCGGAATCGGCTGTCACAGGCAACGGTTATATATTTATCAGCCATCAGGCACCATATATTCCGCTTAAAGTTACAACGGCGTGCCGTGGAGCTTTAAAAAGAATACTTGCTGAATATGGATTTGAATTATCTACTGGTCAGGGCTTTCATATGACACGAAAAACATTTGCCACAAGAATGCTTCGGGCAGACAACAAACTTGACGATATTTCCAATGCTCTCGGACATGCACGTCAGGAAACAGCGGAGGTATATCTTGAACGTGACGAAGATAAAATGAGGCTCTGCCCTCTGGAATTTGGAGGTGTTTTATCATGACATACATTTTTGAGAGCGGTCTGGCACATCATATCGAAGGACTTATACAGCAAAAACGAGCTGATGGATATGCCTATAATTCCGAAGAAAAGCTATTAAAACGCTTTGATACCTTTTGCGTACAGAATTATCCGGAACTGACAACAGTCACCTATGAAATGGCAGCCAAATGGTCAGAAGCCAGACCGGGCGAAGGAGATGCCTATCATAATCGCCGTATGTCGATGGTGAAGGTGCTGAGTGAATATATCCTTTCCCTTGGTCAGGAAGCATACATTCCTAATTTTTTCTGCAAGGCTTACCGTCCGGTTCTTTACATTCCATCAAAAGAGGAAGTTAAGGAACTGCTACAGAAAATGGATATCCGCACGTCTCATAATTCAGAGCAATTTAGACTCGATAGAGAGTGCAAGATTCTTTTTCTCCTATATTTTTGCTGCGGTCTGCGTCTGTCAGAAGGGCGATTGCTAAAATGGGAGCACATAGACCTGGATAAAGGAATCCTTACTGTCCTTGGCTCAAAGGGTAACAAAGATCGCCTTGTATATCTTCCGCAGGATAGCCTTCCGGTACTTAAAAACTATAAAGAACGTCAGGAAATGCTTTTCCCCGGAATTGACTGGGCTTTTCCGGGAAAAGATCCACATAAGCCTGTTTCGTGCTCTGGAATAGAATCGAGTTTTAACCGCCATTGGGCCATGCTTCCGGTTGCCAGGACAGTTGATAAACATCCGACACCCCACTGTTTACGCCATGCTTTTGTAGTAGAGAGATTTAATGAGTGGATGCATCAGGGAATTGATACAAACACTATGCTCCCATATTTAAGCAGATACCTTGGACACAAAAGTCCTGATGAAACGTATTATTACTATCATCTTGTAGAAAAGGCATTTGATACTATCCGAGAGAAAGATTCAGTGTCTGGAAAGGTCATTCCGGAGGTGATTCCCTATGAAGAATAAATCAGCAAAGATATCGACTGACCAGCTGTTCTTTTCTCACACATGGAACTTTCTAAATGTTTATTTGGTAAAGCAGGTCGGACGCAGTCAGGCTACAGCAGAATCCTACAGAGATTCCCTTACAATATTTAAAAACTACCTTGTAGGTGAATTAGGTAAATCCATAAGCACCTTTCAGTTTTCTGATTGTACCAAAGAATGTATTTATAATTTCAGAGAATATCTGCTTGCAAATGGCAGCCAGCCATCAACTGTAAATGTAAGAGTCGCGGCTATCCGTGCCTATCTGAACTATGCCTCGGATATGGACATATCAGTCCAGTCAGTTGCCCTGGCGATCAGTCAGATCTCACCATGCAAAACCATTAAAAAGGAAAAACCTATTTTGTCCGATGATGCACTTGCTGCAATACTGTCTGCACCGCCGAATACGAAATTCGGTGTACGAGACCGTGCTATTTTGATTCTTCTCTACGATACAGCTGTAAGAATCAGTGAGCTGCTTAATATTCGCCTATGTGATATCGCAATGGAATCAAAATATCCAAATATTTTCATAACCGGCAAAGGTAATAAAGAAAGAACCATACAATTAACAGCTAAAGCAGTCGAACACCTTAGGGAATATATACGTGTATATCACAGTAATTCTTCCAAAGAAGCATACTTATTTTCCACAACAATAAAAGGTGTAACAGACAGGATGTCCGTTGGAAATGTCCAGCGGATTATAAAAAAATATGCAGCTCTGGTCAGTGAAAAAGGGGTTAGTCTTCCGGATTCGGTTCACTGTCACATGTTCCGCCGAACCAGAGCCACAAATCTTTATCAGGATGGAATCGCCATTGAGCTGGTTTCTACAGTGTTAGGACATACCAGAACTGATACAACCAAAAGCTACTATGCAAAGCCATCTGTTGAACAGCTTAGAGACGCAATGGAATCTGTTCCAACACCTGTATCTGATGAAGCACCAATGTGGGAGGGTAACGAAGATGAAATGGCAAGACTTTGTGGATTGCGCTAACGAATAATGCACATCTTTTAGTAGAAAAACGTCTTATTTCTCAGCATTCTTTAAAATGATTAACATTTTGGAATGCTGAGTATAATGCTTCAAATGTTAATGTTTCCATTTGAAGCGGAAAGTATCGCTTATATTGTCTGCAACCATTTTGGTCTGGATACTTCAGAATATTCGTTTACCTATATCGCCAGTTGGTGTGAGAGCAGAGATATGAAGGCGTTGAAAGCATCAATGGATACCATCCGAAAAACATCGGCAGAAATCATCGGGAACATTGAGGAGCAGATGCATGAGCTGGAAAGGGAAAACACCATGCAATATGAAGAAAAAGAAGTATCCGCCACCAGACAGGAAAAATTGGAACAGGATAGTGCAGAAAAGATTGATGAAACACTGCTTCTTCATGGAGAAAGCGGTCGTTTTGCAATCTATCAGATGGATACGGGTGGAGAGCATACTTATCAGTTTATGGGGGTTGAATCGGCTCAAAAATTAGGCTATAGCATTGATGGAAAAGACTACAGGATGGTGTATGCGGCTCCATGGACACCAACGGTCACATTAGATGATATTTTTGAGAGATTTAATATCAACCGCCCAAACGATTTTCATGGACATTCCTTATCGGTAAGCGATGTCATAGTTATAAACCGGACGGCGGAAACAAAGGCTTATTATGTGGATTCTTTCGGCTTTGAGGAACTTCCGGACTTTGTACAGCAGAGAATGGAGATACTGGAAAATAATCATACCAGAGCCTATCCCCCAGTCTATAAAGGAACACTTGCTCAGGCAATGGAAGAACGGGATGTAGATGCCTATCTGGATTCCAGAAAGTTAAATATTGATTGTAAGAAAGCAATCGAGGAAGCAATCGCATTAAATTTTGATGGACTGCATTTAAAGGAAGATGCCGCAACACAGGTGCTGGAACAGTTTGGAGAAGAACGTATGACGTTTGTTATGGCAAATACGCTCCGGGAACTTTCTTATGATGGCAGATTTTCCAGACAGAACAAAGACTGGGCAGAACATATCGAAATCCCGGAAAATATCAATCAGGGGAAGAATCTGAATCAGGATTATGTGATAGAAAGCCACCCGGCGGTGTTAGATGGATTTATTGATATGGCAAGGGCAGAGATCCGTATGCAGAAGATTGAACAGGCATTGGATGAAGAGGAAGTCACCATTACAGAAGATACCAGAGGATTTGAAGCAGATGGACATGCAGGAACCTGGCATACAGTAGATGAAAGAGAGTATGCAGGGGAGAAGTTCTTCTTCATGGAACATGATGAGTATGGTTCAGATGTGGCAGGGATTATCGTATCGGAACATGGTCAGCTTATTGCAGAAGATCTCTGGAATGGGTATGATGCAGGAGCATTGGAAGCTATTTCAGAATATCTGCAGGAGAAAGGGATTTCTGTAGAGGGACTTATGCCGGAACTGGAACCGGATGAACTGGCATATAAGATTGACGATAGGTATTTTGCAATCCAGAGAACAGAGGAAGGCTATGATTATACCTTTTATGCTTTGGATTACGATGAGATCGACGGTGGTGCTTATGACAATCCTGATATTTCTATGCGGCAGGCAATGGAAGATATTCTGGAAGATGAAGATATGTCCCTGGAAAATGCAGTTCCCGTTGACTATGAGGATTTGATGGCAGAAGTGGAAGAAGCAGGCGAACGGCAGATGCAGCTGGCACAGTTATTAAAGAATTGTCCACCAAGTATTTTCGAGGATTATGACCGGGAAAGAGCAGTGGATACCTGTGAGGGAATTGCAATGCAGTTTACTAAGAGCAAAGGGTATCTGACTGTACAGGCTACAGAAGAAGGTTATTTTTATATTTTTTATGATTCTGACCTGCATGAAATCCATTCCAATGATTATGACGATTCCAAAGTATCTGTTCAGAAAGCTACTTATGAAATCCTGAAAAGTGAAAGAATGGATGATATGGAGTGCGTCAAAGTAGACTATAAAGAATTTGAGGCAATGACCATCCAACATTCAAAGGATTTACTACAGGCAGGTGAGCTTCGTGCGACTTCTGAGATTGGAAGAGATGAGGTTGCATTAAATGGTCTTAGCAGGGCAGAAGTGGAACGGGGTGTCTTGTATCACGCACAGGGTATTCTGGAAGATATGGGATTAGAAAATGAAGTAGAGCTGCTTGCAGCAAGGGTGCATGGTTCCAGAAGCAGAGAGGAACTTTACAGAAATGATTCTGACCTTGATGTAGTGCTTTCTTATCGTGGCAATATCCGGGAGGATAGTTTCTTTAATGAATTAAATGCTCATGGTATAGCAATGGCAGGTATTAAGGTGGACATCAATCCTATCGCAGAAGAAAGAATCACTCTGGCAGAGTATATGAGGGAGTCCGAAGCCTATCTTGATCAGCAGGAGATCAAAAAGCTGGCAGTGGATTTAGATAATTTCAGCTATGAATATGATCCTTACGAATATAAAGATACCGTTGAGAACAGGGAAGAACAGGTGGAGAAAATCACAGAGGACATTTTGAATCAGAAAACAGGGTGTTTAAAGGACTGGCTGGTTGAAGTATCGGAAGAATCTGATATAGACAGTGATGTGATAACTGCCCGGTCACTGCTCTCCCGTTTAGAAAATGCAGAAACCTTTTCTATCTTTACCAGACAATCAGAACAGGAACAGCCAGAAGCTACGATCAGTTTCTATGTAGCAGAGTGCATGGAGTTCCCGGTCATGGGTGAGTACCATAATAATCTTACTCTGGAAGAAGCAATCAAAATCTATGAAAGTATTCCGGCAGAACGCCTGCATGGAATCAAAGGGATTGGTTTTGATCTGCAGGACGGGGATGAGGATTATTCCGGGGAATACGGACTCATGAGTGGAGACAGGATAGACAGGGATCTGATTGATATGATTCCACATTATAAGGAAAGCCCATTGGTACAGAAAGCAATCAATGACATGGAAAAGTATCTGAATGAGAAACATGGAAAAGTGCAGGAAGCAGAACAGACTGTGGAAGTGAAACAGGAAGTTCCAGAAGCACCAGTCAAGAAAGAATCCGTATCAGTAGAACCGAACCAGACGCAAAAGAAAGAGCCTGTAAAGGGCGAAAAAGGAGAACTGAAAAAATCTGTGCTGCAGTCGTTGAAAGAGTTTCAGGCAAGGGCAAAAGCACAGGAACAAAAAAATAAAGAAGCAGAAAAATCCAAAGCACATAAGAAGGGGGATGTAGAATTATGATGGATCTGGCAATGAACTTTGATACAGACGAATGTTTAGTAACCGCAATGTTTGATAAAGGAAACAGAAATGACACAATGGAAGCAATCGACCATATCATTCCATTTCTAAAAGGGGATGCGGATATGATCGTGCTTGTCTGCAATACCCTAAGAAAGCTGTTCTGCATGAGTGATGAAGGCTATGAGACTTTTCTTATGGACTTGGAAGATTATAAATCGAAACTGGAAGAGGAGGAATGAATTCAAGCCAGTGTGTAGTAAAGCGAAGGAAAAAGTGTCAGCATTGAGAAGTGTTAACAGGTATATATTGGAAGAATTCAGCCAGGGGAACTCTGGCTGATATAAAAACACATCTGCAGAAACAGTGACTGAAGAAATTTTGAGTAGTGGAATTGGGAAGAAGTATTTAGATACTATAATAAAGAGATTAGCTGGCTTGTATACTGACAGAGAGGACATAGTAAACAGATTTGCGTTATTATCAGGGATTGTAGGGAGATTCCGAAGAGCTTTTGTTCAGATGATGAAACAATAGGATTGGTACAGGAATTATATAGAACAAAAGTTAATAAAGGGATTTGTTGCGTTTTCCGCTATAATAATCTGCCAGCAAAGAATGTGTTGCCTGAATATGTTTGTGATTATAAGAAACGAGCAGGGTTATTTCAAAGATCAGCAGATTTAGAGTAGTTCTTTTTTTCTGAGAGAAAATTAAAAATCGTTTTTGGTTCTTCTGGAGAGTGATTATAGCGTTTGGGAAACATCCGGAGAAACCATTACCTCAGAGTGTCGTAAAGTTCTTTATCAAAGAAGGCTTTGAGATGCCCTTTCTTTTTTATGCAAATCTTTTCTCTTGTCTACATATATAAACCTAAGAAAAAGCTTGACGTTTAAATATTACAAGTGTAATATTTAAGAAAATACGAAAAAAGGAGAAATAAAACTATATGAGAAAAACGAAAAGAAAAAAACACACGAAGACTATCACAAAAATAGTTTTATTTAGCGGTATATTGATTGGTGGTGGAATCGGTATTGTAACAATAATGAATCGTAATGTTCCTGAAAAAAGACTAATGGAATATATGAAATATATTGAAAAAGGGGAATATGAGCAAATGTATGCCATGCTGGATCAGAAAAAAAGCAGCATGAACAGTAAGGAAGAATTTATAGAACGAAATTCTAAAATATATGAAGGCATTGAGATGTCTGATCTGTCCATAACCGATATTACAGCAAAAAGAAAAGAAAACGGAAATGCGGCAGTTTCCTATACAACAAATATGCAGACTGCTGCAGGAAATGTAGAATTTACCAACGATGCGGTATTTTCACATGATTGGACAGGATATCATTTAATCTGGCAGGATCAGTTGATTTTTCCAGAGTTATCTGCAACGGATAAAGTTCAGGTAACGTTAGAAGAGGCAAAAAGAGGAAATATTTTAGACAGAAATGGTCGCCAGCTGGCTGGAGAGGGAACTGCATCTTCGGTAGGAATTGTTCCGGGCAGGATGGAGAACAGAGAAGATACAATAAAAAAACTGGCAGAGTATCTTGGAATTGGAGCAGACGAAATTGAGGATAAGTTAAAAGCCGATTGGGTAAAAGCAGATTCTTTTGTACCAGTAGCAACAATTCCTAAAATACAAGAGGTCGATCTTCTGACAGTGAATCCGGATGAAACTGTTCTGGAAGAAAAAGAAAAGCAGGACACATTATTGAAGATTCCAGGTATTATGTTATCTGATGTAAAAGTACGAACTTATTATCTAAAAGAAGCTGCCTCTCATCTGGTAGGGTATGTACAGGCGGTTACAGCCGAGGATTTGCAGGAACATAAAGGGGAAGGGTATCGTACAAACAGTGTGATTGGAAAGACGGGACTGGAAACGCTTTATGAAAAAGAACTAAAAGGGACAGATGGGTGTGAGATCTGTATTGTAGATGCAAATGGAAATAAAAAAAGTGTCATTGCATATGAGCCTAAAAAAGATGGAGAAGATATCCATACTACGATTGATGGCGATCTTCAAAGTACTCTTTATGAACAATTTAAAGAAGACAGAGGATGTTCTGTAGCCTTGAATCCTTATACAGGGGAAGTACTGGCGTTGGTAAGTACGCCATCTTATGATAATAATGATTTTGTACGTGGAATGGACAATAGCCAGTGGAGTGCATTAAATGAAAATGAAGACAGGCCTTTATACAACCGCTTTCGCCAGACATGGTGTCCAGGCTCAACTTTTAAACCTGTAATTGCTGCAATTGGATTAAAAGTGGGGGCATTTACTGCAAATGACGATTTTGGAAATGAGGGTCTGGCATGGCAGAAAGATTCCTCGTGGGGAGATTATACAGTGACTACACTTCATGATTATGCACCTGTGATCTTGAAAAATGCGCTTATTTATTCAGATAATATTTATTTTGCAAAAGCAGCATTAAAAATTGGTGCGGATCAACTGATGCAGTCTCTAAATCAAATAGGATTTAATCAGGAACTTCCATTTGATATTAAAATGTCAGAGTCCCAATATTCTAATATGGACAAGATAGAAACAGAAATCCAGCTTGCTGACAGTGGGTATGGACAGGGACAGATTCTGGTAAATCCTTTGCATCTTGCAAGCATTTATACGGCTTTTCTAAATGATGGAAATATGATAAAGCCATATCTTCACGCGGATGGTGGAAGCACTTCCAGTGAAATCTGGATAAAAGATGCTTTTTCACCACAAATTGTTTCGGAGGTTATGGAGGGGTTAGAGGGTGTAGTGAATAACCCGGAAGGAACTGGTTATGGAGCATGCCGGGAAGACATTAGATTAGCAGGAAAAACCGGAACAGCGGAACTGAAAGCTACAAAAGAAGATACATCTGGAACAGAAATTGGCTGGTTTACAGTTTTTACTACAGATAGAGATACAAAGAATCCTATTTTGCTCATCAGTATGGTAGAGAATGTGAAAGATATTGGAGGAAGCGGTTATGTGGTGGAAAAGGATAAGGCGATACTGGATGAATATCTCGGTAATGAATAATTTTTACCTTTAAATATTACAAATGTAAGAGGAAAATGATATGAAAAAAATTTGGAAAATATTTGTGGGAGTTATTTTTCTTGCTGTCTGTAGTGGATGTGGCATAAAGAAAGAGCAGAAAAAGACAATTGAAGATACGAAAGAAAAAATTTACAGAGAGTGTGAAATGCTGGCAGAAGACTATCAGAGCATATATGAGAATGCCTGTCTCTTATACACATCTCCGAGCCCACGAGACTCCTGAGCATCTCG
>ENA-OZGA01000791-OZGA01000791.1-human-gut-metagenome-genome-assembly--contig:-NODE-791-length-11975-cov-24.653104_pt1 | contig 11975 bp, 7 predicted proteins | sample MGYA00245112_ERZ653649 | MGnify/ENA primary metagenome ERZ653649 (study PRJEB26926, sample SAMN06165071) | human gut metagenome | biome: ENVO:00009003; feature: ENVO:2100002; material: ENVO:00002003...
GCGCGGCGATGGTACTGCACTCGAGAGGGTGTGGGAGAGTAGCACGCCGCCGCTTCACACGTATCGGGCCTCCCGGTCGAGCCTTTGGCTCCCGGGAGGCCCATTTTCGTTTCCGGGCTTCCCGGCGGGCGTCGCTCCAGGAACCCTTTTTTCGTATCTTTTCCCATGCTTACCGAATCCCGTTGCCTATTGGATTCCATCGGCGGCAATATAGCATCTACAGTGTGCGAAATAAGAAGTATCCGTAGTAAAGGCAGCCGATCGCTCATACCTGTTGCACAACCTTGACACGTATGCCCAACTCTGCAAACCAGCAGTGCGACACGCCGATTTGGCTTTTTGCTGCTCCTGTTGTATTCTAGTCAAGTTGCGTTTCACGGATAGACACCGGGAAGCGTTGAATAATTGGAGAATTCGCCTAGTGGTCTATGGCGCACGCTTGGAAAGCGTGTTGGTGTAACAGCCTCACGAGTTCGAATCTCGTATTCTCCGCCCGGATTGGAACCCCGGAAACCGTTGGAATCATTCGGTTTCTGGGGTTCCTTCTTTTCCACTCCGTTTTCCGGTTCCTTCCAGATTCCCTCCGAATGCTTCTTTCGTTGGCCTCGGTTTTTGAATCGTCCCGTATCGCAAGTCTCGCGTGTACGGGCCGGCATCCAGGAAAGTCCCTGATTGCCATGCTGCGGCTTATTGGTGCCAGTCTGTGGTCTCAATAATGGGATTGTTTGCCCTCATATGTCGATATTTGATTGCGATTCGGTGGGGGAGTTGCGTACATCGTCGTTTTACGCGCACTTTTGCGCTGCGCTACGTTACGCTCGAAATCGTGACGTTGAGAGAAAGAAGCACGACGATGGTTGACAAGACGGCTGCCGGCAGCCAGCAGACTGACCAACGCGATGCTGATACTCGTGACTCTCTGGCGGCGCTTGCCCGACGCCGTTCGAATTCATCGCCAATCGTATTGCAGAGTGATGTGCAGGCCGCTCCGCAGGAAAAGCAGCAAAAACAAGAAAAGCAGAGCGAAGCTGGGTCTGCCTTGCAAACGGGCGAGGATGCGAATGATGACGCGAATCGTGCGGAAGAATCGCAAACCGTGAAAGAAAAAGACGCTGCGGATGGTCCTGATAATACGCAGCAGCCGCAAATGGCATCCATAAGCGCCATCACAACGCAGGTTTTGCCACCAAGCTTTATTCCGACCGCAACCGGTCGTATTCGTCCCGTAACGGGCGCTTTTCCCGCAGTTCAGTCCGCTTCGCAGACGGAACAGGCGCAGCGCAGGCGATCCATCCGCTCGTTGGCCGCGGGGTCGTTGCGTAGAACCAACATCGGCAATGCTGAAAAGGCCGGCGATGTGGGGAGCGCGGGTAGTACCGGACGGACGGCGGGGAATGGCGATACGCCGTCGCCGCGAATCGCCAGCAGTGCTCCCCATTATGCGAATTGACCAGTGGACTGATCAGAACGGCCAACGTAACAAATCAGTGGGAATACTGGACATACACGCGGTTCATGCACGGTACGCGCGCTTCGCGCTGCATTGTACGTCGCTGTACTACGTCATTCCAATTGAATCGCAACAATGCGTATAGCAGATGAAAAGCACATACGAAAAACGTGCATGAAAAAACGGTCCCGATATATTCGAGACCGTTTTTCATGAGTCGATGAAGCAAACGCTGTCCGGCAGCGAGCCGGCTCAGTCTTCGCTGGTTTCGCGCTTATACTGCACGAACGTCTTCATAGCGTAGGCAAGGCCGGCAAGCAGCAGAATGGCTGCGCAGGCAAGGGAAATGCCGATGCCGGTTTGTGCAAGCTGTCCATATTCCGACTTGGTCAGCGCGCCGGTGGACGCGGCGGTTTGATCGCCGGACGCTGTGACGGATCCAGTTGCGGCACCATTCGCGCCAGTGTCGGCAGCCGTGCGCACAGTGCCAGTGGTGCCGTTGACTCCAGTAACGGTCGTACCGGCATTCGTTCCAGCCGTGATGCCATGCGTGCCGGTAGCAACGGATGAGCCGCCCTGCTGACCCGTCTTGGAATTCGCATCCTTCAGCGCCGCGATGAACGACTGATGCCACTGGTGGCTGCTCGCCGCAAACGCGTCATGCCTCGTCTTGAGTTCGTCGTGGGTCTCCTTCATATCGGCATGCATCTGGTTGAGGTGGGCCTGCGTGTCCTGCATATCCTGATGCAGAGCGTCGTGACGCTCCTGACCGCGCTTGACCGCGCCGTCAATCGCATTCTTTATATCCTCGCGGTCCTCCTGGTAGTTCTTCCAGGCCTGCTCGCCGTATTGGCGAAGCGCGTCGGCGTCCTCGTGCGCGTTCTGATGCAGCTGCTCGGCGTGCTGCTTGGCGGTATCGATGTCCGACTTGATCTGCTGGTTGGTTTTGCGCACATGCTGTACGGCATCGCACGTTTTGTCGGTGCACACGGCCATATCCTGGTCGATCTGCCCGCTGATGGCGGTGCTGCCGGCCAATCCGTCCGTAGACGGTGCGACTTCACTGGCCGAAGCCGCGGAAGGCAAGGCGGCCATGCCGATGGTCAGTATTCCCGCCGCCGCGGCTGCTGCAATACGATTCCTCATGGTGGTTCCTCTCCTGCGCACGTTTGCATTCGATCTGTGATTGTGCGCTCGCGTTCGTTCCGTATGCCATAGTAGGAGGGGAATGTGCCTAAATAAACCGGTGGAAAAATGACATTTGTCTAGTTTCTGCGATGCTGCAGCAGTCTTCATAGTTTAAGCGGGAAACCAGAATCCAAACCAGAAGCCGGAACAGCCTGCTCAAAACATGATCAAGCAGGCCAAGCAACGGCTCAGACCGCCCGTACTTATCCCGCCCGTATTGGTTTATCTAGCGGCGGCCCCCAACAAAGATTACTCAACAATAGTGATGAATGGGCTAGCCGGCAGATTAAAGTCGTTGTACAGCATGCTCGCGCACTTCGGATTGCCACTGAACAGGTAACGCACCTGGGTTATACCGCTGAGATTGTCAAGTGGCGTTCCATTGGCCGCGCTGAGCACCACCTGGTTGCCTCTGATGATGGCGTTGGCCGGTACCCATTGCCCGGAAGAGTTGGCAACCTCGAATCCCTGCAATGCCGCAGTCGTTGGGATTACGATATTGCTGATACCGTCAAGAGGGGTCGCTTTCGAATTCTTCGTATAATCGGGTGCGCTCGCGCTTGCGCTCTTCGTATAGTTCGGCTGCATGGCTTTCAGCCTGCTTGCGGTGCCGTTTTGGAAAGACAAGGCGATTGCGCCGTTCGCAGTGTGCCGGGCATGTTCGATAAGCGGTCCGTTGGGTACGGTGGTGCCGTCTTCCATGGCGAGATATTGCGCGGCCATGCGCGCCCCGAGAATATCTTTGCCGAGCGGATGGATTAGCGCGGATGTGCCCTTGTCTGTGTCAAGGGAAACCGTCATCGCCACATTCGACGAATCGTGCAGGTTGGTGTTGCCGAGCGTAGTCCGTTGCGCTTCTCGCACGTTTTGCGTGTACTGGTAGTTTGGCCAGCGCGCGAGCTGTACGTACAGGAACGGCAGGTCCTTGCGTCCGAACACGTTACGGTACTGGTTGATGAGCGTGGTCATTTGCGATTCGTATTGCAAAGCAGTTCCGTAATTATTGGCGTCATCGCAACCTTGATACCACAGCACGCCCGCCACATGGAATCCCTTCAACGGCGCGATATGGTTCGCATAAATATCGCCGCCTTGTACATGCCGGCGAATAGGCGTGCCACCCCACGCGGTCTGGATGATGCCAATTGGCACATTGGGGTGCTTGGCGCGTAACTGCATGGCGAATTGCTGAGCCAGATAGCTGAGGTGCAGTGAATTCGTGTAATCTGCGGTCAGCCATGCATCGGCATTCTGATTAACGGCGGACAGTGGAAAATCATTGTCTTCAACATCATGATTTGCGATGACAAATTTCACGTTGTCATCTACGAGCGGTTTCGGCAAATCGCCTGTCGTGATTAGTCCATTGCCAAAATTGTAAGTAGCGTTTTCGTAATACTGCACATAGTTGAGTTCCATATTCGACTGGCCAGCGGCTACGAAGACGTCTCCCACATACACTTTGGCCAGTTTCAGCACGGTTTTGCCGGCGTACTGCACTTGCAGCGAATACGGATTGAGACTTGCCTTTTGCGCGCTCAGCGTGCAGGTGAAACTGCCGTTTTTCGCTACCTTTGCCTTGACGCTCTCGGAGGTTTTGCCTTGCGTAAGTGTCGCTGACAGTTTCGAAACGTCGATGGGGTTGCTTTCCGTGGAGCTGACGTTGCCTTTGACTACGATTGGCTGATCGCGCTGGAACACCATATTGTCCATGTAGTACGAGGGCAGCTGCACATCAACAGTGGCCGCAGTATGGGCGGTGGTGGTGGATTGCGATCCGGTTTTACCGGTTGCCGTTCCGTTGCCCCATTTGGGGCCGCACCCGACGATGATGGCAACGACTATTCCTACGGTTACGATAACGGCAAGTGCCGTTCTTGCCAATCGTTTCGTATTCAATTCTGATTTGCCTCGTTCTTTGTCAACGCCCGCTCGAAGGTTCTGGCCTGTTTGTCATATGTGGCTCGTTCGGTGTTGGCCTTGCTGGTGGTCCCGGACGGATCGGTTTTGCAGTCAAGCGCTTTCGGCGATTTGACTTCTTCCTGATACAAGGTGCTGAGCTTTTCCAGATCATATGAGGAATCCATGCTGGAAAATGCGTCGACAATCTTTCCTTTGAGCTGGAAATCCTTGGAATATGAAGCGTTCATGGCGGCAACCGCGTCTCTGCAGTCGTTGATGGCATTCAGTTCGCGCATTTTCTGCGATGTTCTCACGCCCATGACGCCGAAGACCACAATGCATACCGCAACGACGATAACGGCTACGATGACGGAACGGCGAATCAAGTTCTTGACATGGTTATGTACCCAAGTGTCGCCATCTTGCACGCCTTGCGATATGGCGATTTGGAATGGATCTTTGGTGTTTGTTTGATAGGAAACCCCTGATGCGTCTGTTTCAGGCTTTCCGTTACGATTGGTGATGTTAACGGAATTGTCGGGTTTGCTGGTTTCGACGGTCGCGGTACTGCTGAACGTTCGGGGCTTACGGACGCTATTTGTTTGACCGTCAGCTTTGTCCGGCTGCTTTTCGTGCCGTGCCATGCTTTCCTCCAGGAGTCCGCGATACCGTTTTGATGTTGTCTATTGGAGGTGGTCCGACAAGGTCCTCTGTTCCCAAATGACAATACATAAGGTATGTTACCCGTTCCACTTCCGAATGCCAGCACTTCATGTTGTGGCATATTCGGTAAATGTGAAGTTTGGTTTGGAATCCATCTGCTTTATTTTGAGTGGGGACATCTCAGAATACACTTAAGTTTTGCGTGTGCAATTGCGTCAACGCGTGAAATGCGTTTTGTGAGAGAGGCTGACGATGATATCGCCGAAAAGCTTGATGAAGATTGCGACCACCGCTTCCGTGGTTGCAATGACGGTTTCCGTTGCCGTGGTGCCGGCTTACGCCATGCAGGATATTGCGATTGAGGATACGCCAAGTTCTTTTGCCGCAACTGTGGATGATGCGCAGAATTCGTCAAACAGCATGCCGGACAATCCGAACGCGACGTTGCCGGAAACGGTAAGCGAAAACATTTCGGACGATTCCACTGTGGTTTCGGAGAACCTTGCGGTTACGCCGGAAGGTGATGTACGGAACATTGAGACCGGCGAAACCGTGACGGACGCTCAGCTGGTCGGTACGCAATCGCAGCAACCTGATCCACTGGCCAAAACGGATGGCGAATCATTCATTCCGGTGAGTGCCTCGGATGTGAAAGATGCTGTGGAACAACCTGTGAAACAGTCTGCGGAGCAGTCGTCCTCAAAAAACGGAGCCACCGTGAAGTTTGCCAAATTCGATGGCAACGATTACGGCGCGCATTGGGGAACCTACAACAATACGAAAGCCTTCTTCGACTATAGAAACAACCTGTTCGTCCAGCAGGCCAAAGGCGTGATCGACGTCTCTTCATGGCAGGGGGATATCGACTGGGCCAAGGCCAAAGCCGACGGCGTGGAAGGCGCAATCATCCGTTTGGGTTATGGCTGGGGCAACTATGCCGATGCCAAAGCGCAACGCAACATCAACGAATGCAAACGTCTTGGTATTCCTTTTGGCATCTACTGGTATTCGTATGCATACGATGCGAACTGCGCACGTGCGGAAGGCAATGATGTGGCTGCCAAACTCCGCCAGATGGGCGTGAGCCCGAACGATCTGAAATACCCTGTGTATTACGACCTTGAGAAGTGGACGTGGGCTGGTCATACTCCGCCGACCAATCCGAATGTTTATAGCGGTATGACCAACGCTTGGTATGGCGCACTGCAATCCGCCGGATACAAGAATCTCGGCGTGTACTCCTACACGAGCTACTTGCAGGGGCCGTTGAACAATGCGAACATCTATGCGAAGACACGCTGGGTGGCGCAATATGGTCCGCAGATGGAATTCACGGCGTTTGGCACTAACGATCGTGGCTGGCAATACACCAGCTCCGGCCAGATCAACGGCATCAGCGGCAATGTGGATATGAGCGCCTTTGGCAATAAGACTTACTCAGTGATAAAGCGTCTGGCTGGCAGTACGCGTTACGATACGATGGTGTCTGTTGTCTCGGAGGGCGCTTGGAGCGCTGGTGGGACGGTGATTGTAGCGTCGGGAGAGAACTATCCGGATGCTTTGTCTGCTTCTGGCCTAGCGGGTGTGTATGGTGCGCCAATTGTGTTGACGGAGGGTAATAAATTATCTCCTCAGGCCACTGAACAAATTCGCTCGCTGAGGCCCTCTAGAATTATTGTCGTAGGTGGTCTGTCAGTGATATCGGGCAATGTGCTGGTTTCATTGCAGGGTATTTGTTCAAAGGTAAGTCGTATAGCGGGTGCAACACGTACGGATACGTCATCCGCATTATACCGAGATGGTGGCAATGCTTGGGGATCTACTGCGATTGTAGTGTCAGCGGCAAATTATCCAGATGCATTATCAGTGAGTCCCTATGCATATGCAGAGAAAGCGCCGGTGTTTTTGTGCGATCCAGTTACAGGCTTGACTGATGAACAACGGGTGGCGTTGAAGAATTTTAAACGTGTACTGGTTGTAGGTGGAGAGAATGCGGTTCCATCCCGCTTCGTTCAGGATTTGCCAGGTGTGATTCGTAGGGCTGGTGCAACACGTTATGAAACGAGTATGGCGGTGGCTGATTGGGGATTATCTAATGGTCTTCGTGAGGATGCTATCGTGTATGCTGCAGGTTTGAACTTTCCTGACGCATTGACTGCGGGTCCATTGGCTGGCCGTAATGGGAGTGTGCTGCTTCTGGTGGATAGTTCGAGTAATTCAACAGTGTCGTATTCAGTGAAGTTCCGTGGAAAAACAACTAAGGCTTGGATCGTGGGTGGAACGAGTGCTGTAAGTCAAATGACTGCAAATCGTATAGCAGATAATCTTAGTATGCAATGACTTTGAGATTGATGTGTTCGTGGTGCCCGGATTTTACCTCATTGCAAATAAGAGAGTTGAACATCGGATATTGACACCAGCATTGTGAGGATGGTGATATGTGGTCTCACAATGATGCCTTTAAGGAGCATGTTGTTATTCAAGTGTGAGTGATACCTATGCTCGGATATGTGAAACTAGGAATTCGGTTTCTAAAGAACGGAGTTTGGATGGTATTTGGTATGAAAAATGTATGAAAGGGGTGATCCACGTATATTGATTGTTGTGGGTTTTTATCCTTGTAGTACAGTGCCAAATGTGATGGTATGAAGACTGTCGCCAATGCGGGTAAGGATTATTGAATAATGGCGAGAAAAACTATTGTAATTATTGGCGGTGGTCCGGCTGGTCTTACCGCCGCTTATGAACTTTTAAAGAATAATGTCTCTGAGCAGTTCGATGTGACTGTTCTTGAGGCATCTGGCGAATTTGGCGGTATTTCTCGCACGGTTCGCCATAATGGCAACCGAATGGATATTGGCGGGCATCGGTTCTTTTCCAAAGATGACCGTGTGATGAGCTGGTGGAAGACTATCCTCCCTCTTCAAGGTGCACCTTCATACGATGATAAAAAGCTCAACCGTGCTCATGATATGGAACCAGGCGGCCCGGATCCGGAAAAAACCGACGAAGTAATGCTGAAGCGCCATCGCGTTTCGCGTATTTATTGGCATGGTAAGTTTTTTGACTATCCAGTGAGTCTGAAGCCGCAGACGCTTAAGAATATGGGATTCATCCAGACTATGAAGGTTGGTTTCTCCTACCTGAAGTCTCTAGTGCATAAACTTCCAGAAGACAATCTGGAAAACTTCTACATCAATCGTTTTGGTAAAGCTTTATACGGTATGTTCTTCGAAGGGTATACCGAGAAGTTGTGGGGGCGTCATCCGTCTGTCATCTCTGCCGATTGGGGATCGCAGCGTGTAAAGGGCATCAGCATCATGGCCGTGCTCAAGGATGCGTGGAATAAGCTCATCGGTAAGGAGAAGAAGGCCGGAGAAGGCGAAACTTCCTTGATTGAGGAATTCTGGTATCCGAAGTATGGGCCTGGTCAGCTTTGGGAAACCGTCGCTAGACATGATGAGGAGTTTGGTGCCCATATCATCAAGCATGCTGAAGTCGTGAGAATCAATGAGACGTCTGATGGTCGCATTGATTCTGTTGTGTATCGTGATGTTGATGGTAACGAGCAGACACTTGCGGGCGATGAATTTATTTCCTCTATGCCGGTGAAAGATTTGGTTGACTCCATTGCTGATGGAAATCAATCCACGCAGCCTGTTCCTGCCAAGATGAAGCAGATCGCTGATGGTCTTCCGTATCGTGATTTCGTGACTGTGGGATTCCTTGTCGATCATTTGAATCTTAAGAATGAGACCGATATTCCTACGTTAGGCAATCCGCCGATTGTTCCAGATTGCTGGATCTATGTGCAGGATACGAGTGTAAAGGTCGGTCGCATCCAAGTGTTCAACAACTGGAGTCCTTACTTGGTCAAGGATGTTGACAATAAAGTCTGGATTGGCCTTGAGTATTTTTGCAATGAGGGCGATGACTTTTGGAATATGTCTGATGCCGAATGCATTGATTTTGCTGCGAATGAACTTGTGAAGATGGGAATTATCGCATCGAAGAACGACATTCAAGACGCTCACCGTGAACGTGTGAAGAAGGCATATCCAGCCTATTTCGATACTTGGTATCAGATGGACGATTTGGTGAAGTGGCTGGACTCCTTTGAAAACTTGTACTGCGTGGGACGGAATGGGCAGCATAGGTATAACAACATGGATCATTCCATGGTGACTGCTTTTGAAGCTGTTGGCAACATCAAGACCGGCCGCGCGGATAAGAAAAATGTCTGGAACGTGAATACCGACAAGGAATATCATGAGGAGAAGTAATCAGGAATGGGCATGATGTATGACGCATGTTAAGTTAGACCATGCCTATTCGTGTTTATCCAAATTCTGATTGCGATGTGCTTATGTGCAATGTGAAGGAAGACATAACATGCGCAAAGAAAAGTCAATTACACGTGTTTTATCTATGAAGCATATAGCGCTTGTGACGTTGGCACTATTATGTGGATTTGCTGCGGCGATTGTTGATGCTATCCGTATTCACGGGCACATGGTGTTCTCATTCCGATGCATGTGGTTCACTGGAGCGATTGCGCTGCTGTTTCTTGCCTTTGTGTTTATTGGGGAACGGTTTCTCGCTTGGTGTTCAAAAGATGGGGATAGGACTGCTGAACGGATGGCCTCGGTACGTGATTGCTTTTCCTTCTCTTGGGGACATAAACAGTTCTTTTTGACAACTGCGGTCATCGTGCTGTGCTGGATTCCATATATTTGGTTAACATATCCGGGAATATTATGGTTCGATACGGGCGAGCAGCTTATGCAATGGTTCCATCAGTCGAATATTTTTTCCGATGGTAGTTTTTGGTCCAACCATCATCCTGTATTTGACACTTTATTTTTTGGTGCATTCGCCCAACTCGGCAAGGTGCTTGGATCAGTAGATTTAGGTTTATTCCTATGCTCTATCGTTTTGGCATTGGCGGCTGCTCTTTCGCTGGCGACGGTCATCTTGTATTGCCGGCATATTGGCGCAAGCTGGCGTTGTTGCTTTGCGCAGTTGATGTTCTTTTCGTTTTTCCCGGTCATCCCCTGCTTTTCTATAAGTCTTGTCAAAGATACGGTATTCATGCCGCTATTCGTCTGGTACACGGTACTGTATGTGCAGATCGTACGGAGCAAAGGCGCGTGTCTTAAGAGCCCATGGCTATTTGCACTATTTCTTTCGCTATCTGTACTAGCAGCTTTAACGAAAAAAACCGGTTTGTACATAGTGCTTATCTGCTGCATCGCTTTGTTGTTTGTAGTGTTTCGTCAGTATCGCCTTCGAATTGTGGCTGTACTGCTGACTGAACTGCTTGTCATGGGCGTATTGGTTCCGAAAGTTGTTTTTCCCATGTTCCACATTCAGGAAGGTGGAAAACAGGAAATGCTCGCTGTTCCATTTCAACAGTCAGCATTAGAGGTGAAACGACATGAATGTGAGATGAACCCTGAGGATGTGGATGTCATTCACAAGATATTGGGAAATGATGTCGCTGATAAATACCAATGGTGGGCAGCTGATGGAGTCAAAGGCTACACTTGGGATTCCAGAAAGAATCAGTATCTTGCGAAATATGCGAAAGCATGGTTCCGCGGCTTATTGGAGCACCCTTTTACATATGTTGAGGCCTATGTGGCTTTGCAGGAAGGATGGTTAGGCGTTCCCACTTTAGGGAGTGCACAGAATCCTGAGGATTTGTCATTGCCTGTTTTCTTAACCGGCAGCAATCATACAAGTGTTGCGTATTCCAAGGAAATGGGATTAATGGAGCGAGGTAACATTAATCGGGTGACCATCGTTCAAAATAAAATAAACAAGCTTGAACATCTTCCTGTGCTAAATCTGCTTTTTTCTCGCGCTACATGGTCGACTTGGATGTTCTTGTTCGTTATATATGAATGGTTTAGACGATTCCGCGGCAAAAATTGGATCTGTATGATGCCATATATCGCGACTTTTCTTTTCTTGTGGATTTCGCCAGCGACGGTGACCGTTGAAGGCATACGTTATGTTCTTCCGATGATTATCATGACGCCGTTAATGTTCGGTATGCTAAGTATAAAAAAAGATATTTTTCGGAGTAGCCATTCAGTGATGGATAATTATACGTCTGAGTCTTCTGGGACGACTGCAAAACGTATTCCTGATGAATAGCCGCATCGTGTTGAGGCAAAAGAACGGCCACCGAAATAATAATGCAATGGCCATTATCAGGTAATACCTGTCCCTAAGATTGAATCGGAAAATGTCCAAATCCCTTTATCGGGCATGGTAATCGGTAGTGCCCGCTTCTTTGCGCAGATTGGCTGTTGGCCAGCTGTTGGCGTGACTTTCATGCCGCTGCGCCTAGGTTGTCATCGAGCCGGGACATGTCCATGTATCGCCGGTCCGGCCACGAGCGTGAGGTGACGTAGCGGATTCTGGCGCATACGAGCATGGGCGCGCTGTTGGAGTCGGGGAAGCTGCCCACGACCCGGGTGCGCCGGCGGATCTCCTTGTTCAATCGCTCGATCATGTTGTTCGTGCGCAGCTTGATCCTATGGTTCGCGGGGAACTCCGGCAGGAGATAGGTGGTGGTCTCGCCGACGCCCTCGCGGAGGCAGTTCGCGGCCGCCTTGAGCTGGTAGTGCCCGAAGGTTTGCGCACTTAGGGTCGTCCCATGGACGGGCACGACCCTAAGTGCGCAAACCTTCGGGCACTACCCGTCGACTGACGGGTGCTCACTCCCGCCAGGTACATCTCCATCAACGCCTCCTCGACGCTG
>ENA-OZGA01000795-OZGA01000795.1-human-gut-metagenome-genome-assembly--contig:-NODE-795-length-11949-cov-4.606104_pt1 | contig 11949 bp, 10 predicted proteins | sample MGYA00245112_ERZ653649 | MGnify/ENA primary metagenome ERZ653649 (study PRJEB26926, sample SAMN06165071) | human gut metagenome | biome: ENVO:00009003; feature: ENVO:2100002; material: ENVO:00002003...
TCTACACTTATGCGATCGTCGGCAGCGTCAGATGTGTATAAGAGACAGTTACGGGCTCGACGGCAACGAGCCGCTGACTCAGCGGGAGATAGCGTCTCTGCTGGGCATCTCCCGCTCATACGTCAGCAGGATAGAAAAACGCGTGCTCGAAAGGCTCGGCAAGGAGCTGAAGCGGGACTGAACAAAAAAAGCAAATCCGCAATTCACTCCGAGCTGTGTGAATTGCGGATTTTTCGGATTCCCGCCAATATCGGGCACCGGTTCTAATTTATTTAATAAGGTCGTTTGCCATGATATAGTTCACCGTCTCATCAACGGTAGTAAACGCCAAGGCGACCGAGGTATCGGCGGCGCCGTAATAAATCGCTATTCTGCCGCTCTCGGCATCCGCAAGCGCGGCGCACGGGAATACGACATTGGGCACATCGCCGACGCACTCATAGATTTCGTGGGGCGCTAACAGGAAGCTATCCGCACGGTGGAGCACTTTCCAGGGCTCGTCCCTGTCGAGAATGGCGGCACCCATGCTGTAGGTGAAGCCGTTGCAGCTCGTGAGCACGCCGTGGTAGAACATCAGCCAGCCCTCGTCCGTCTCGATAGGTGTGGGTCCGGCGCCGACCTTCGTCGCCTCCCAATTTTCAACGGGGCCCATAACAAAGCGGTGTTTGCCCCAATAAGTGAGATCCTTCGAGCGGCTGATAAAGATATCGCCGTAAGGTGTATGTCCCCTGTCGCACGGGCGAATGAACAGAAGATACTCGCCGTTTATCTTGCGCGGGAAGAGCACGCCGTTGCGGGCGACGGGATAGCAGGCATCCTCGAGCTGAGTCCAGCTCTTAAAGTCCTCCGTAAAGGCTATGCCGATAGTTGTGCCGTGAGGGGTCAGATTGACCCAGGACAGATAATATTTCCCGTCTATTTCGCACAGGCGCGGGTCGTAGCCGTCGAAGATATATTTATCCTCAAGCGTCCAATTCACGGCATCGTCGCTGAACCCGACGACAAGCTTCTGGGCGCGCGAGCGGATATCCGCCCTGAAAACTCCCGCAAAGCCCGAGCCGAAGGGCACGACTGCCGAATTGAAGATGCTGTTCGCCATATGCAAGTTATCGCGGGTGATAACGGGATTGCCGCTGTAACGCCACACGGGATATTCAAACCCCGCCGGCTTATCCTCCCACGGTATATCAGGTATATTTGCTCCGATTATTTTTGCCATAATTAACTCCCCTTTCCGTACTTTAGATTTTAGCACAGAGGAAGCAGAAAAGTAAAGAGAGAGAGCAGAAAAATAAAAAAGTTGCCGGGTTTTTAAAAAAGTTTGGAAAAAGACTTGTCAAAACGCTTTTCTTGTGGTATTATTGATGAGCTTTCCGGGTGTGACATTCCTTATTTACGGAAACGCCTATAAGCGGAAAGCAAATTAAGTTTAGGTACAACCGGGTGTGGCGCAGCTGGTAGCGCGCTTGACTGGGGGTCAAGAGGCCGTGAGTTCAAGTCTCGCCACTCGGACCAGTTAAAGAAAAAAGCTCGTAATCGTTGAGATTGCGGGCTTTTTTCTATCTACTTTAAGTTATCCAAAGGGCTGTAATTACTGAAATTGACCACCGTTTTCGCCTGTGTCAAGTGGACATACTTTTTAACCATATCAAGCGTAGTATGTCCGAGAATCTGTTGCAAACGGCATATCTTTTATTATTGTGAGACTAACTTGAAATAAATAAGCATTACAAAACATAAACCAAGAATACGATTTAAATTTTGCGATTTTACTTGCAATTTGAAAAATTAGTGATATAATATCACACATAGAGTTCCGAACTCTATCTCCTATTTCACATGGCAGTCCCGTTCAGACGGGGCTGCTGTTTTATTGCGTCGGCAGTCGGTGAAAGTCCGTAACGCTTGCGGCGCACGAAATCTCCGCAGCTTTCGTCGGTGAACTTTGAGTTACAGAATTTTATCTTTTATTAAAAAAATATGGAAATTGTCCGCGGGATATGTTACAATTGACAAAAGAAAAAATCACGGAGGTAACAACGCATGGATATCAATGATATTGCTGCAAAGGGTGCGCACGCAATCGCCTGCAGATACGGCAAAAAAGTATTGAAGCAGGGCACTGCTCCCGCTATCCCGGAGTCAAAGACAATCACTCTTACCGGCAACGCTTACAGGCTCGGCTTCGCTCGCAAGGACATCAATCCCGAGGAATTCGGCAAAAAGACTTATTACATAGCCGGGCACGGCTCCGGTCATGTTATGGAGGGCGTTCTCACGGACGTTTTCGTTCACGCCGTTTGGATCGATGTAGGAAGCGACGAGGGAATCGTTTGGCTAAGCGGAGATATCGTGGGTCTCACGAATATCGAGGTAAACGAGATTCGCCGCAGGATAAAGGCGGAACCCGAGCTTTCAAAGTGCGTCGGAATCAATTTCAGCTGCACTCACTCGCATTCGGGCATCGACACCGTCGGATATTGGGGCAAGGCAAACGCGCTTAAAATCCCCTCGGACGGCAAGGACGAGGCCTATATGGAGAAGCTCTTTTCGCAGTCCGTCAAGGCCGCCAAGGAGGCGTTTGCCAACCGCACTCCCGGAAAGCTCTACACCGGCAGACATTCTATTGAGGGCGGACTTTTCACAAAGAGACGTCTCCCTGACAAGCATGAGGTGCTCACCCGCATCCGCTTTGTGCCCGACGACGGAAGCGCCGAGACATGGCTTATAAACGTCGGCGCTCATCCCAATTCGCTCGGCGGCGCCAACAGAATGCTCTCCGGCGAATATCCGTATTTCCTGCGCCAAAGAGTGGCTGAAAAGACGGGCGCTAACGTGCTCTTCGGAATAGGCGCCATAGGCGGAATGGACGCTGCGGAATTTGACGCGGACGACAAGGTCAACAACATAAAAATGCAGGGCGAATTCTTCGCCGACGCCGCAATCGCCGTTGACAATGACAAGCTTCTGGAGCCTGTTATCAAGACAAACACGCGGCAGTTCTATCTGCCCGTTGACAACTATGTGCTTCTTCTGCTCGCCATGAAAGGCACCATGAGCTTCAACCCGTTCCCCTGCAAGGAGAGCGATACGGGTGTAGCCATGCGCACGGAGATGACCTATATGACCTTCGGCAGCCAGAAAATGCTTCTCCTGCCCGGCGAAAACTTTGTGTGCACGGTTTACGGCGGATATGAGCCTGCCGAACGCTCCTCGACCGGAAAGGGACCCGAAATCAACCCCGCGCCGCTTGCCGAAATCTGCGACGACAGTGAAATTATCGAATACGGCATAACCAACGACATGGCGGGCTATGTTGTAGCCCCCAACGATTTCTGCCTCCATCCCACGCAGGCGTTCCTCAACCCGACGAACGATGTTCTCGGCGCAAGGCATTACCACGAGACAAACTCGATGGGCTTTAAAACGCAGCAGGTCATAGCGGATAACTTTGCTCAACTCGTAAAGGATTTTTAAAAGTCAAATCGGCTTCGGGATATCCCGGAGCCGAAGCTTTTATTAAAAACACAGACATATAAAAAGCAGGATGCCAAAGAGAATCGGCATCCTGCTTTTCTAATTTATTTCACTCCGTCGAGCTCAAACGCATAGAGCCAGCCGCATTTCATTTCGTCGGGGTTTATGGGCGGGAACACGAGCTTTGCTTTGCCGTTGTCGTTTTCGACGGCTATGGGAGCGTCATGCGCCAATAGCCTTGCTTTTATGTCCGCGCTGTAATTCACCTTGTCGAGCGTGAGGCTGCCGAACGGATATGCGTTCGTTATCGCATAGACCTTGTCGCCCTTTTTCGTGTAATATGTACCCTCCTGCGGCTCTTTCGTGTAGATGCGCGTGCCGTATATGGCATCGCCGTTGACTCCGAGCCACTTGCCCATATCGAGCAGGCGCTCCTGCATTATGACGGGGATGGTACCGTCCGCGGCGGGGCCGATATTGAGCAGGAAGTTGCCGCCCTTTGACACGAGCGAGCAGAGCGTTTCAAGAAGTTCCTTTGAGCTGAGATATTCGTCAACGCCCTCAATTCTGTTGAGTCCGAAGGACGCGCCGATGCCGCGGCACTCCTCAAACGGACGGTCGAGCTCGACATCCTCAATGCGTCTGCCGTTGTCAATATAGCCGTATTCGGTGGTGAAGTTGCCACCCAGGCGACCCCTCGTTTCCTTGCCCCAGCGGTCGTTGGGAACTATCGTGTCTTTGACGGGCGACTCGTTATAGAGCCACTGCAAGAACTCGGTCGAATGCCAGACGGAGCTCGGATAATCCCACTCCCCGTCCGTGAACAGAGTCCACGGCTCATATTTTGTTATAAGCTCCTTGAGCATGGGGATAAAATGCTTCACCGCATACTCCTCTGGGTCCTTGAGAAAGAGCGGATGAAACCACTCATAGACCGAATGATACACGCCGAATTTTACATCCGTCTTTTCGAGCGCTGTTTTAAGCTCGCGGCAAAAATCTCTGTGCGGTCCGACATCGACGCTGTTCCAATTCCACGCATAGTCGCTCTTGAACAGGCAGAAGCCGTCATGGTGCTTCGAGACGAGATTTATATACTTTGCGCCGGACTTTTCAAAGAGCTGCGCCCACTCGTCGGCGTCGAAAAGCTCTGCCTTAAAGCCGCTGACAAAATCCTCATACTGCGTTCCGGGGGCATAGACCCTGTCGTGGAATTTGCGCGCCTCGCTGTTTTTGTCGCGTATCTGCTGCATATACCACTCGGCATACTGCCCCTTTTCTGTATATGCGGGCACTGAATACAGCCCCCAATGGATGAATATGCCGAACTTCGCATCTGCGAACCAATCCGGCACAGGCCGGCTGTTGAGCGATTCCCAGTTGTTTTCGTAATGCATTGCAGTCCTCCGTTTGGTTATATTTCCGAAAAGACGTCGCCGACGCCGTTGAATATATATGTGGGTCTGTACGGATAGAGATTGACATCCTCAAGAGATGTGACGCCCGAGAGAACAAGGACAGTATCAAGGCCGGTCTCTATGCCCGCTATGACATCGGTATCCATTCTGTCGCCTATCATCGCGGCCTCCGCCGAGTGAACGCCGAGCATTTTGAGTCCCGTGCGCATCATGAGAGGATTGGGCTTGCCGACGAAATACGCCTTTTTGCCCGTCGCCATCTCTATGGGCGAAATAAGCGCGCGGCAAGCGGGAACCACGCCGTCCTCAACGGGACCCGTGAGGTCGGTATTAGTGCCGATAAGCTTCGCACCATTTCTGACGAGGTTAGATGCGTGGACGACCATCTCGTAGTTGTAGCTCGAGGTCTCGCCGACTATGACATAGTCGGGGTCTATGCTGTTCATGGTAATCCCCTGGTCGTAGAGCGCGTTGACAAGTCCGGGCGCGCCGATAACATAAGCAGAACAGCCGGGCTTCTGACCGCTGATGAACTTCGCCGTTGCGAGGGCGCTTGTATAAAAATGGCTCTCGTCAACATAGAGTCCCATTCTCTCTAACTTCTGCCGGAGCTCGCGCGGCGAGCGTTCGCTCGAATTTGTGAGAAACAGGAACGATTTGTTTTCTTTATACAGCCACTCCACAAACTCCTTGACATCCGGAAGCAGTTTGTCGCCGTGATATATGACACCGTCCATATCACATATAAAACCTTTTTTATCTTTTAACGCATCCATGCTTTTCCCTCCCGTCAATTCATTAGAACAAGTTTAACAATTAATAAATGCAAAGTCAACAATTTACTTTGCATTTATATTCACAAGCTCCGCGCGTAGCTTGGAATAGACTATTTTCTGGCTGCTGTAAAGCCCGTAGTAGCCGGAGAGCAGATAACTAACGGTAGCGGCGAGCGCAAACAGCGGCATGGCCTGAGCGCCGAAAAGCTCGATACTCAGGAAAATCGACGCGAGCGGACAGTTGACCACTCCGCAGAACAGCGCCACGAGTCCGACAGCCGCGGCAAAACCGGGATCAAGCCCGATAAGTCCGCCGACGACGCAGCCGAAGGTCGCGCCGACAAAGAAAGTCGGGACTATCTCGCCGCCCTTATACCCCGCGCCGACGGTGACGGCGGTGAAAATGAATTTCATCAAGAACGCTTCGGGCTTCGCGTTTCCGCCTATGGCGCGTTCGACTATATCCATGCCCGCGCCGTTATAGTCGCCGCTGCGGCAGATGAGAGACAGTATAACGATTACGAGTCCGCCGACGGCAGCGCGGAGAAAAGTGTTTTTAAAGAGCTTTTCGAAGAGCTTATGAGTGCCGTGCAGACCGAGGCAGAAGCCGATGCTCAGCAGAGCGCATATTGCGGAAAGCAGGGCGGTGAGCAGGCAGCTCTTGAGCGAAAAGGCGGGAATATTCGAGATTGTAAACGCGACGGGCTCGGTGCCCATAAGAATCGATATAAAATACGCCGTGAACGCCGAGACGACACACGGGAGCAGACCAGCATAGTAAATCACTCCGACGCTGATAACGCCGAGCGCGAAAACGGCGGCGGTTATCGGGGTTCCGAACAGCGCCGAAAAGACGGCGCTCATACCGCACATCGTCATGATATGCATATCCTTTTCGTCAAGGCGGGTGATTTTGCCTATCAGCCCCGCAATACTGCCGCCGAGCTGGAGAGCCGCGCCCTCACGTCCGGCGGAGCCGCCGAAGAGGTGGGTTATAACGGTTGAGACGAAAATCAGCGGCGCGAGCAGAGCCGGCACGCCCTGAGGCGAGCGCACGGCATCGAGTATCTCGTTAGTTCCGATATCCTTTTTGCCCGAGAGCTTATATAGCCCCGCTATCACAAGTCCGCCGACGGGCAGCAGAAAAACTATCCACAAATGAGCCTTGCGCACACCCGTAACATATTCGACGCTCAAATGAAACAGCGCGCCGACAACGCCGCCTACAGCGCCCGTGACCGCGGCGAGCACGAACCACTTCAAAAAAGTCAGCAGATACTTCCCCGCCGACTTGAATTCACTTTTTGCCTTTTGTTTTGCAGCTTCCACTTTTACCCCATCCATTAATATATGTTGATTAAATTTTATCACTTTATCACGGCTTTGGCAACGAGAAGAGAAAAAATAATGGCTCCGGGGTGAAACTCTAAGCGGGTATAAAATAAATCGGGATTTGCGGGGAAGAAACCGCCGTCAGGCAAACAATTTCAATATCGCAAATTGACATAACCGTGTAGAGGCGGATATTATCTGCCTGCGGTTTTTGCAGTAGCTTGTGGCTATTCACTCTGTAGGGGGCGGCGACTCGACGGCCCTTTGGCGCGTCAGCGTCACCGGAAATCTATTTATTTCGTCCGTGTCGTGTAATACGCTCTCTGCTTGAGGCTTGCCCCCTGTGTCGCCTGCGGCGGCAGCGGTGCGTCGAGTCGCCGCACCCTACAAAGACATTGAGAAACAAAAAAGTCTATGCAAAGGGGCAAATCCGTGCTGCAATCCCTCAGTCTCGGCTTTGCCGAGCCGGTTCTTCTGCAGGGGAGCCATAATCGCCCCGGAAAATCCCGCTTTGCCGCTGTCTCCGTCCTGCACACAAGCGAAAAGCCTGCCACAGGCAGACCGTGGCAGGTTATGTATCGCAAAATTATCGAAAAATTACAGCTCGTTTATCATTGTGAGCAGGTCGACATAGAACACTCGGACATTATGCTTGACGAGCAGGCCGCCGTTTATCGAGAGGTGGTCGCCGCTGTAGGTCGGCATTATGTTCCACACACCTGCTTCGACTTTTCCGCCGTTATAGACTGTCGAGGGCGCGTTGAGCGGCGCAAGAGCGGAATATGTGCTGACAAGTCCGTCATTCTCGAACCACTTTTCATCTACGACGTAACCGCCCTTGGTGGTGCAGGTGAACTTGCCCATTCTTATTGAGCACGCTCTGAAAAGCCTGTTGATATTGCCGTCAACCGGGCTGTGAGTTCCGTCTGCGTTCTGCTTTGTGACGCTGCACGGATAGGAGAAATAATAGACATTCTCGAGCGTCGAGATATTCTTGTTCATCGCCATGGCGTGGTCGATATCCATATCGTACTCCGCACTGTCGGAAAGAGCTCTGTCGAGATGCGGCGCTGTGGCAACGGTGAGCATGGCAATAACCGCACGCTCCTCGGCGGTGGCGTTGATATCCTTGAGTATCTCCTCGCGGATGAGATAGGCTGTCGTGCCGTTATGCGGAGCGGCGAGCGCGGTTACGGAATATATCCAATCGCCCTTTCCGCCCGTGAACAGGTCGGAGACATCGTCGCCCGACGCCTTGCGTTCGGCCTCGCTGCCGTTTGCCATAAGCTCCGCCAGAAGCCTGACCGTTGCGCCGCCGAACGAGTGACCGAGAAGATTTATCTTTTCCTCGGCGCTCCACTCGTCAATAAGCGGATCGGACGAGAAATCCTCGCCGTATCTGGCGTGGCGGCAGCGCTTGGAATGCTCCTCGCCGTAGTCGGTAACGGTGCCGGTGAGCTGGGCATAGAGCTCGCAGGCTCTGTCCCATGCGCTTCCCGTGGGGCGGACCGACGCAGAATAGCACTCAAAGCCGCGCGCGTTGAGATACTGCATCAAATCGCCGCCGAACATACCCCAATAGGGCATAAAATCGTCATACCACTCGTAGCTGCCCCAGCCCGCAAGACCGTGAACGAAAACGTTGGCATACTCGGTGTTGAACTTCGAGTCGTCAACCTCAACGTGCGGAATGTTGAGCGCAGGGAAGCAGAACATAATTACGGATACGATAAATGAAATTATTTTTGCCACATAATCATCCCTTTTTGTGATTATATTTGCCGGCGGTTATTCTCCGAACGCGCCGTTAACAAGCTAATTATATATGGAATTTATATCCTTTGTCAATCGTTTTAAAAAAAACAAAAACGGGGCAATTTTTCAGCCCCGAATTCGGTCGGTTTTTTACCATTTTTCGCGCACAAGTCGCGAGTTCAGAGCTTTCAGCTCTCCCCTGCGCTCTTCGTAATCCGGACACCGCGAGGCGACAAGCCGCCAAAACGCCGCCGAATGATCCATGTGCTTAAGATGCGAAAGCTCGTGGATTATGCAGTAATCGACAGCGCCCTCGGGCGCCATAACGAGAAAAAGCGAGAGGTTTATATTCCGCTTCGAAGTACATGACCCCCAGCGGGTTCTCGCGGAATTTATCTTGACCGAGGCGACGGTTTCGCCGAAGCTGTCCGCGAGCTCATATGTTCTTTTGACGAGGTAATCTTTCGCTATCGAGCGATAGACCTCCTTGAGCGCGGCCGCCGTCTCATCTGGAGAAAGTCCGTCGGGGACAAAGAAGCTGCCGCCGTCAAAGCCCGCTCGCCTGCTTTTGACAACCGTCAACGGATATTCGTGCCCGAAAAGGAGCAGTCCCGTCTCCCCTCCCGGAACGAACGAGTCGGAGATCGCCTTGCGCTCCTGCGCTTTCGCGAGATTTTCGAGCACCCATCCGCGCTTTTCAAAAAGAAAATCCTCGATATGTTTAAGACTCATGCGGCGCGGGGCGTGAACCAGCACCTTTGCGTCGCGCGAAATTTTTATGCTCAGCGTCCTGCGGTCGGAGCGCGAAAGCTCATATTGAAATCCAAGCTCCGGCATCACTCTATACCCATGTCTCTCTTGAACTGTTCCGTCAGCTCGCGCATCTGTTCTATCTCCATGCGGCGGCTGAGAGTGAACGCGGAGGCGTCCTTTGAGCGGCAGTCACAGCCCATCGGCACGCCCTCGAGGGACAAATAATACTTCGCGTTGACGGGATAAACCTGGCACTCGGCAAGAGACGCAAAGCCGAGAAAAGCCTGAACCTTTTTTGCCTTTTCCGGCTCTTTTTCAAAGTTTTTGCAGAGCCATGAATATATCTCAGGGTGGAAATTCGCCATAACTCCGGAGAAGCCGGCGCAGCCCGTTTTCAGCGTTTCGAGCAGGCTCGCGGAGTTGGCGTTGAATATCTTGAGCCCCATGCCGTCAACGGCTCTGAGCTTTTCGTTTATCATGCCGGGGTCGCAGCAGGTGTCCTTGAGGAAGGTGAATCTGCCGGACTCGGCGAGCTTTTTGAGCACGGCGGGAGTCATAACGCGCTTATAGGGATAGGGACACTCGTAGATGCCGAAATTGATGTCGCCCACCGCTTTGACCGCCCTGTCGATATTTTTGAGGAACACGCTGTCGTCCTCATCTTCAGCCGCGAATCTGTTCGAGATGAACACATAGGCATCGATGCCCTCCTGAATGAAGGCTTTCGCCTGCTCTATCTGCGTATCGAGGTCGTCCGCGACATGACCCGAGGCGACGACCGAGATATTTTTCGGCGTATGCCGCATGACAAAATGCAGCAGCTCGAGCCGCTCCTCGAACGAGAGGAAAAAAATCTCGCTCGACTGGCAGATGGCGAAAATTCCGTCAACCTTCTTCTCCGCATACCAGTTTATGAGCGCTTCGACCGCCGCATAGTCTATTTTATTGTCCTTTGTAAACGGCGTTATCATCGTCGGATAGACGCCGTTCGGAATCGTATTTTTCATTTTTTATCCCTCCGAAAATCAGTCTAACTAAGTTTATCACATCGGAGAAAATTGTCAAGAAAATCAGGCGGACAGGTTGCGCCGCAGGAGCGCGAGCACGGCTTTTTCGCGCCGCGACACCTGCACCTGAGACATTCCGAGCAGCTCGGCGGTTCGGCTCTGGGTCATGCCGCGATAGTAGCGCAGGCTTATCATCTCGCGGTCGCGGTCGGGGAGCATGGCTATCACTTCGCGCAGGGCTATGAGCTCGGACGCGGCGTTTTCGGGCGACTCGACGGGCAGGTCTATCTGCCCCTCCCCGTCATCGGTGCAGGCGGTCAGGGACACGGCGGGCATGGCGGCGTTTAGCAGCTGCGCCGTCTGAGCAACGTCGCTGCCGAGGCGTTCGGCGAGCTGACCTACAGTCGGTTCGCAGCCAAGTTCGGCGGTCAGCGCATCCTTTTCGCGCATCGCGGCGCGCGCTTTTTCTTTCAGTGCGCGCCCGACCTTTACGCTGCCGCCGTCGCGAAAAATGCGCTTTATCTCGCCGAGAATGACGGGCACGGCATAGGTCGAAAACGAGAATCCGCGCTCCGGGTCGAAGTTCTCGGCGGCTTTTATAAGCCCGACGCAGCCCGCCTGAAAAAGGTCGTCGTACTCCGCGCCCTTGCCTCGGAATTTGTTGGCGCAGGCGTGGACGAGACCGATATTCTTTTCAACGAGCTCATTGCGTTCAGCTCTGTCCATCGCCGCGTCCTTTTATAAGCTTGTCCATGGTAACGCTCGTGCCCCTGTTCGGTGCGGAGCGCACGCGCACCTTGTCCATAAAGCTCTCCATGACGGCGAAGCCCAATCCCGCACGCTCGCCGCCTAATGTTGTAAACAGCGGCTCCATCGCTTGGCGCACATCGGCTATACCGCACCCGCGATCTCTTATTCTGATGCGCACGAGTCCGTCGTCAAACAGCCCTACCCATATGTATATATCCCCCACGCTCTCGGGATAGGCGTGGACGATGCAGTTTGTCACCGCCTCGCTGACGGCGGTTTTGATATCCGATATTTCTTCAACCGTCGGGTCCTGCTGAGCCGCAAACGCCGAGACTGCGACACGCGCGAAGCTCTCGTTAACGGAGCGGCTCTCCAATTTCAGGCTCATCTGATTGACAGGCTTTCTCCTACTCATGTTTATCCTCCTTGTTTCTTTTCTGCGACAGAGTGCACAGCGCCTGCATACCCGCAAGGCGCATCATTTTGTAATCGCGCTCACTGAGATTCGTGACCTCGAGTCTCCCCTGCCAGCCCTGCAAAAGCCTGTAACGACCCATGACAAGTCCGACGGCGGAGCTGTCCATAAAGGTTACATCCTCAAAGTCGAGGCGCAGGATTTTCGGCTGCTGAGCCCTGTCTCTTATACACATCTGACGCTGCCGACGATCGCATAAGTGTAGA
>ENA-OZGA01000797-OZGA01000797.1-human-gut-metagenome-genome-assembly--contig:-NODE-797-length-11945-cov-5.670479_pt1 | contig 11945 bp, 9 predicted proteins | sample MGYA00245112_ERZ653649 | MGnify/ENA primary metagenome ERZ653649 (study PRJEB26926, sample SAMN06165071) | human gut metagenome | biome: ENVO:00009003; feature: ENVO:2100002; material: ENVO:00002003...
AGACAGCACGAGCGACGTCACGCTGACGGCCGACAAATTCTCGATCGACGCATCGAGTGCCGCCAGAATCGACGCGGCCGTGAAATCGACCTCCTGCACAGTGGCCGCATCGAGCGCCTCGAACATCGACGCCGCCATCGAAACCGGCTCCTGCACGGTAGGGGCATCGAGCGCTTCGAAGATCACCCTGAAGGGCTCCGCCGACAAATGCAGCATCGACATGAGCTCGGCCGCAAAACTTTCGGCCGCCGAATTCACGGTCGCCGACTGCAGCGTCGACACCTCGAGCGCTGCCAAAGCTACGGTCAACTGCACGGACAAACTCCGCGCCGAGGCTTCGAGCGGCAGTTCGATCCGTTACACGGGCGACTGCCAGACCAGCATCAGCAAATCGAGCGGCGGCAGCGTAAGCAGGAAATAATCCCCCAACGGCACAACTATGAAAGAGGTTAAAAAATGCAGCATATCGGGCGTAGCGTTCACGATGGACGCCGATGCCTACCAGGAGCTGGAGAACTATCTCGACAGTCTGAAAAAGACCTACAAGGATACGCCCGACGGAGCCGAGATCGTCGCCGACATCGAAGCCCGCATCGCCGAGCTGATCCTCTCGGCGCAGGACAGCACCCGCGTGGTCGAAAAGCCCCTGATTCTGAATATCATCCGACAGATGGGCACCGCCGAAGACATCTCCGAAGAGGAGCCGGGACGAAGCCCCGAAGAGCCGCGCATCCCGCGCCGTCTCTACCGCGACACCGAAAACGCCAAGCTGGGCGGCGTCTGCGCCGGCATCGGCAAGTATTTCGACGTCGATCCGGTCTGGATACGGCTGGCCATGTTCCTGCCGATACTGCTCACCGTCTTCCAGTGGATTCCCTTCATGCGCTGGACCGGTCCGATGATGGGCAACCTGTTCGGCATCTTCGTCATCTGCTACATCATCATGTGGTTTGCCGTTCCGGCTCCCCGCACGGCGCGCCAAAAACTCGAAATGAACGGCGAGAAGATCACGGCGCAGTCGATCCGCGAAACCACCGAAGCCAGCGCGAGCTGCGATCCCGACGCCAAGGCCAAACCCATCGTCGCCGAAGCCGTGTCGGTATTCGGCAAGGTGGTGCTCATCCTCCTCAAGCTCTTCGCCGGAGTGCTCGTATTCGGACTCATCATGGCGGCCTGCGCGCTGATTATCGGACTCTTCGCGCTCATCATCGGCGGCGCCAGCATCTCCATTCCGTTCTTCCCGCTGGGCATGACGCTGTGGGTTCCCGCGCTCGGCATACTTATTGTACTGATACTGGTAATACTGCTCATTTACGTACTGATGTGCCTCATCGCTTCGCGCAAGCCCGGAGGCAAGACCATACTGGTAATCTTCCTGTTGTGGCTCGCCGGTATCATCGCCTGCACCTGTATCGCCATCCGCGAGAACGTCGGCGACCGTATCCGGACCAGACACAGCGTTATCGAACGGATGCTCAACAGCGAGATAATCATCGACAACGACACCACGACGGTCGAGCGGCTGCTGGAGGAGTACGACAGCCAGAACGTCATCGAGGACGGCCGCAAAACGCTGCATATCAGCGTTCCGAACCAGTCGATCGACATTACGATCGACAGGGAGAAGGCCGGACTGGAAGTGAAAGCCAACGGCAAACGGGTGAAAGTGCAGACGGGAGGCGACAAAACCGAATCCGCAGAACCGGATTCGGTCCGACAGCCGGACGCCGGCCGAGTCCCCGCAGAGCAGACCGAATAAAGGCCACAGGCGTTAGGTAAAATAAAAAGTTTTTTCGAAACGCAGGGCGGATCCTCCGGGAACCGCCCTCGTTTTTTGAAAAAATTGAAATAATTACTACCTTTGAGCGATTTTGTTTTCTAAACGAAAAACTATGGCTGGAATCAAATGCATCGGTATTCTGACCTCAGGCGGCGACGCTCCGGGAATGAACGCCGCCATACGCGCGGTAACCCGCAGCGCAATCTATAACGGCTTCGCCGTCAAGGGCATCATGCGCGGATACAAAGGTCTCGTATTCAACGAGATCGTATCGTTCAAATCCCAAAGCGTAAGCAACATCATCCAATTGGGCGGCACGATCCTCAAGACGGCCCGCAGTCAGGAATTCACCACGACCGAAGGCCGCAAGGCGGCATACGACAACATGGTGGCGGCCGGCATCGACGCGCTGGTGGTCATCGGCGGCGACGGTTCGCTCACGGGCGCCGGCATCTTCGCCGAGGAATACAACGTGCCGATCGTGGGACTTCCCGGCACCATCGACAACGATCTGGGCGGCACCGACTCGACGATCGGCTACGACACGGCGCTCAATACGATCGTCGAAGCGGTCGATAAGCTCCGCGACACGGCGTCGAGCCACGAACGGCTCTTCTTCGTCGAGGTAATGGGCCACACGGCGGGTTATCTGGCGATGAACAGCGCCATCGCCACGGGTTCCGAAGCGGCGATCATACCCGAAATGGAAACCGAAGTGGACCAGCTGGCCGAACTCATCAACCACGGCTTCCGCAAGAGCAAGAACTCGGCGATCGTCATCGTGGCCGAGAACCCGAAGACGGGCGGCGCCACGGCGCTGGCCGAACGTGTCAAGAAGGAGTTCCCGCAGTACGACGCGCGCGTCACGATTCTGGGCCATATCCAGCGCGGCGGATCGCCGACGGCCGTGGACCGCATCCTCGCCTCGCGCATGGGCGAAGCCGCCATCGAAGCGCTTCTCGACGGACAGCGCAACGTGATGATCGGCACGATGAACGGCAAGATCGTCTACGTCCCCTTCGCCAAAGCCGTGAAGCACGACAAGGGCATCGACCGCAAGGACCTCGAACTGGTCAAGATACTCTCCATATAATCCAAAACGCAATCCCGAACTTACCGAATGAAACGTGTTATAGGCATCGGCAATGCCCTGACGGACATGCTGGTCAATCTGAAATCCGACTCCGTGCTGAGTCGCTTCAAACTCGCCAAAGGCTCGATGAGCCTCGTGGACACCACCCTGCAGACCGAAATTTCGAAATCCGTGGCAGGACTGCCCTACTCGCTGTCACTCGGCGGCTCGGCGGGCAACACCATCCGCGCCATGGCCAAACTGGGCTGCGATGTCGGGTTCATCGGCAAGGTCGGACAGGATACGACGGGCGACTTCTTCGTGCAGGCGCTCGAAAACTTGGGTGTGGAACCGGTCATCTTCCGGGGCACGGAGCGTTCGGGCAAATGCGTGTCGCTCATCTCGCCCGACGGCGAACGCACGATGGTCACCCATCTGGGCGCCGCGCTCGAACTGACGGCCGAAGAGATCGAAGCGTCGATTTTCGACCATTACGACTGTCTCTACGTCGAGGGCTATCTGGTGCAGAACCACGACCTGATTCTCAAAGCCGCCAAGACGGCCAAGGAGTGCGGGCTGAAAGTCGCCGTCGATCTGGCCAGCTTCAACATCGTGGCCGAGAATCTCGAATTCCTGCGCGGTCTGGTCCGCGACTACGTGGACATCGTTTTCGCCAACGAGGACGAAGCCAAGACCTTCACCTGCGAAGCCGAACCGCTGAACGCCCTGCAGGTAATTTCTGAAATGTGCGAGCTGGCCGTGGTGAAGATCGGCATCAAGGGCGCCATGATCAAGCAGGGCGACGAAGTGGTGCATGTAGGCATCATGGCCGCGGCCAAACGCGTGGACACGACGGGTGCGGGCGACTTCTACGCCGCGGGATTCCTTTCGGGACTCTGCGACGGACTTTCGCTGCGCCAGTGCGGCACGATCGGCGCCATCACGGCGGGCAAGGTCATCGAGGTCGTCGGCACGACATTCGGCGAAGAAGCGTGGGAGGACATCTCCCGGCTCGTGAACAAGGTCAAAAACGAAAAGTATCTTTTCTAAAGAGAAGATCGCAAGACAGACAGAACCGCAGTCTCCGGACTGCGGTTTTTCATTGCGGATCGGAGAGAAGCCCCCGGCTGATCTCATAGCGCATCCGGATCAGCCAAAGCGACTTGCGGGGCGGCATCGTAAGCGACAGCAGCAGCGTCGCGCCCCATTTCAGGCACTCGAACAGAAGCGTCTTCGGATAGCGGCGATACATGCCCGCCCGCAGACGCTGGCTCACACCGACGTTGTAACAAAGGCGGCGGAAATAGGATTCGGTCAGTTTTTCGGGCGGAATGATATGCCACATAACCGCACCGGGCACATACCAGCAGGTCTCGCCGCCGCGCATCAGGCGTTCGAAGAAATCGTTCTCCTCACCCCCGATCAACATCCGTCCGACACGCCCCAGCGAAGGGTCGAAGCCCCCGTAGCGCAGGGCCGCCGAACGCCGGAACGCCATGTTGCCGCCGCCCGGCACCCGGCCGGCAGGAAACGGCCGCACGGCGTCGCCGAAATCCATCGGATTGGCGATCGGCATCTCGGTATATTTCGAGAGCCACGCGGGACGTCCCGTCACATACTCGGCGATAATGCGCCCCCCGGCCACGACGGCGTCGGGATGCGCATCGAAAAAGTCGGCATAGGCGCGCAGGAATCCCGGATTGATACGCTCGTCGTCGTCGATGAAAACCAGCAGCGGGGCCGAAGTCTCGGCAATGCCCCGGTTGCGGGCATAGGAGACGCCCGGACCGTCCTCCGTCACGAGGCGCAGGTTCAGGCCGGGATAACGGGCCGCAAAATCCCCGAACCGCGCGACGGTGTCGTCCGTCGAGTTGTTGCTCACGACCACGCACTCCCAGTCGGCGGCGGGCAGATCCTGCCGTATGACCGATTCGAGCGCGGCGATAAGCCGTTCGGACCTATTGTGCGTGGGGATTATGAGCGACAGGCGAATCATCGTGCGAATGTAGCAATTTATCCGCAAAAAACACCTATCTTTGCACAAATTATAATGCGCCACGACTATGTACAAACTGTTTCGCACACTTTTACTGCCGGTTGCCGCGCTGTTCGCTTTCACGGCGGCCACGGCTCAGAACGTCAGCTGGAAAAGCTCCGTGGAGCACCTCGAAGGCGATGTCTACCGGATCGTTCTCGAAGCGTCGATTCCTGCCCCCTACCATATGTACGACATGGGACCCTACGAAGGCGGCCCCAACGCTACGGCCATCGTCTTTACGCCGGGCGACGGCGTAACGCTCGAAGGCGGCGTGGAACAGCTTTCGACGCCGGAACGCCATTACGACAAGACATTCGAGATGGAGATCGGGACCTTCGCCGGCAAGGCCCGCTTCGCCCAGCAGGTAAAACTCGCCGCAGCCAAAGCCACCGTCAAGGCCGCAATCGAATGGATGATCTGCGACGAGGTAAGCTGCATGCCCCCCGACGACACGGAACTGACGGTCGAGCTGACCGCACGCCCCGGCTCGGCTGCAGCTAACAGTACTGCAGCCGTCTCCCCGAATAACGACTCCTCCGCCAAAGACACCCCGGCGGAAGCCGCCGCGGATACGGCCTCCGGCACGGCCGAGACAACTGCCGCGGAAATCGTCCCGGCGCAGCAGGACGCCGCAGGAAGCGGTACGCTTTGGGCGCTGATTATCGAAGCCATCCTCTGGGGCTTTGCAGCCCTGCTGACCCCCTGCGTGTTCCCGATGGTTCCGATGACAGTTTCGTTCTTCATGAAGGGCGAAGGAGGTCCCGCACGCGGCCGCTTCCGTGCCGCCATGTACGGATTCTTCATCGTCGCGCTCTACACGCTCCCCATCGCGGCCATCATCGTCATCACACGCATTCTGGGCGGCGACACCGTGACGGCCGACATCTTCAACTGGCTGGCGACGCACTGGCTCCCGAACATCCTCTTCTTCCTCGTATTCATGGTCTTCGCCGCTTCGTTCTTCGGGGCTTTCGAGATCACGATGCCCTCGTGGATGGTGAACAAGACCGACGCCAAGGCCGATTCGAAAGGCTTGGCCGGCATCTTCTTCATGGCCCTGACGCTCGTGCTGGTGTCGTTCTCCTGCACGGGACCGATCGTCGGTTCGGTGCTCATCAAATCGACTTCGGGCGAATTCTGGAGTCCGATCGTCACGATGCTCGCATTCTCGGTGGCATTCGCCCTGCCGTTTACGATCTTCGCCTTCTTCCCCTCGATGCTCAAGAAACTGCCCAAGAGCGGCGGCTGGCTCAACTCGGTGAAGGTCGTGCTGGGCTTCATCGAAGTCGCCCTCGGCATGAAGTTCCTTTCGGTCGCCGACCAGACCTACCACTGGGGACTGCTCGACCGCGAGATCTATCTGGCCGTATGGATCGTGACCTTCTCGCTGCTGGGACTCTATCTGCTCGGAAAAATCAAATTCGCGCACGACAGCGACATGCCCTACCTCGGCGTAGGACGGCTGGCGCTGGCGATCATCACCTTCTCGTTCGTCGTATACCTGATTCCCGGCATGTGGGGTGCGCCCCTCAAGGGACTTTCGGGCTACCTGCCGCCCCTGCATACGCAGGACTTCGTCATCGGACAGGTCGGCTCAGCCGCAGCGTCGGGCGAACCGGGCATGCTGCTGACCGCAGACGGCAGGAAACCCAAGCACAGCGACTTCCTGCACCTGCCGCACGGACTCGAAGGATTCTTCGACCTGCAGGAGGCCGAAGCATACGCCGCGAAAGTCGACAAGCCGCTGTTCATCGACTTCACGGGCCACGGCTGCGTAAACTGCCGCGAAATGGAAGCCCGCGTTTGGTCCGATCCGCAGGTGCTGGATATCCTGCGCCGGGATTACGTGATCGCGGCGCTCTACTCCGACGACAAGAAAGTCCTGCCCGAAAGCGAATGGGTGACCACCGATTCGGGCAAAGTGCTCAAAAGTCTCGGCAAGATCAACTCCTACTATGCGCTGAAAACCTACGGCGTCAACGCCCAGCCCTACTACGTACTGCAGGGCCGCGACGGGAAAACGCTCGTGCCGCCGCGCGGATACGACCTCAACGTCGAAAACTTCGTGCAGTTCCTGCGCAGCGGCATCGAAGCCTACAAGAAGCAGCAATAACACGGATATACGTATAAAAGAGCCTGCTACCTCACAAGTAGCAGGCTCTTTGCATACACACCCGGCGGCGTTACTTTTTCTCTTTCCCGCGGTCGGAGAAAGCCGCTTCCACTTCGGCTTCCTTCTCTTCACGCTCTCTGGCGGTCGGGGCCTTGCCCTCCTTCACCAGTTCATCGACCTTGCGTTCGAAATTCTGCTCGCAAGGCGTGCAGGTCGTTTTCGTATCCTCTTTCATAACTTTTGGAATTTGACGTTACACCTTCCCCGGCAAATTACGCGCCGGAGTTTGCGACCCGACGGCAGTTCGTACCGTTTTTTTGCGTATCTTGTTGAAACCAAACGCAACTTCAACACAACGACATGAAAATTCACAAGACCGACATTCCGCCCCGGTCGCTGCTGACACCCTGTCTGCCGGGTGATTACCACGACTGCTTCACATACGGCATGACCTGCCGGCGCAAAATCTCGCCCGACGACCTGATGACGGCATTCTGGACGACGATGCCCGGATGGGTAAACACGCTGTTCAAACTGCGCAACGCACTGGTCAGACCGTTCGGACTGCAAACCGACAACGGCGATGCGAAACAGCTGGAAAAGGCAATCCGCAGCGGCAGGGATTACCGCATGATGTCGGTCGTCGGCAAAACCGACAATGAAACGGTAATTTCACTCGACGACAAACACCTGAAAGCCTACCTCTCGGTTTACGCCGAAGCGCGCGAAATCCACCTGAGCACCTTGGTCCGATACCACAACCGGCTGGGATTCTTCTATTTCAACCTGATCCGCCCGTTCCACACGCTCGTCGTGAAAAGCATGTTCCGGAGGATTATCAAAGCGCACGGCTTGTAGATCGCCGCCAGCCTGCATTATTCGCCGTCGGTTTACAAAAAAACAGGGGTCGGATTTTTCAATCCGACCCCTTTGGTAGCGGGAGGAGGACTCGAACCTCCGACCTTCGGGTTATGAGCCCGACGAGCTGCCAACTGCTCCATCCCGCGATATGTCTTTAGTGATGTACTATCGCTTTTGCGTGTGCAAAGATAAGACAAAAATTCGGATTCTACAAATTTTTCCGGGCACAATGCGGCATTTACGATCTATCATGCTATTTATCAACCGCCAACAATTATTTTTTTTCGTTTCTCAGCATCCAGCACAACCCGGAAGTTCTCCAACAGCTCCCGGAATCCGAATCTACCGGCCCCAAGCCCGCGCTTGCCGGGCCTCAATCCTCGAACTCCTGGAACATCGTCGTGCTGAGGTACTTTTCGGCACGGTCGGGAAATACGACGACGATATTTCCCGATTCGATACGCGCCGCGGTGCGCACGGCGGCCAGCATGGCGGCGCCGCTGCTCATCCCGGCGAAGATACCCTCGGCGGAGATGATCCTGCGGGCCATGTCGATCGCCTCCTCGCTCTCGACCAATTCCTGCACATCGATCTTCGAGGGGTCGTAAATATCGGGCACGATCGCCTCCTCCATATTCTTGAGACCCTGAATATAGTGCCCCTTGGTCGGTTGGGCGCAAACCACCTTGATCGCGGGATTCATCACTTTCAAAAAGCGCGACAGCCCCATCAGGGTCCCCGACGTTCCGATCGCGCAGACAAGATAGTCGATCTGTCCGCCCGTCTGCTGCCAGATCTCCAGCGCCGTGTTTTCGTAATGCCCCAAGTAATTGGCGGCATTGGCGAACTGGTCGGGCATAAAATATTTGTCGGGATTCTCCGCGACGAGTTTGCGGGCCAGACGGATCGCGCCGTCCGTCCCTTCGGCGGCAGGCGTCAGACGCACCGTGCCGCCGTATGCGCGGATGATCTTGCGGCGTTCGATCGACACGGCCTCGCTCATCACGATCTCCACGGGATAGCCTTTGACGATGCCGACAATAGCCAGTCCGATGCCGGTATTTCCCGACGTAGGTTCGATGATCGTCTTCCCTTTGGTCAGACGGCCTTCGCGCTCGGCGGTTTCGATCATCTTGACCGCAATGCGGTCCTTGATGCTGCCCGTCGGATTGAACCCTTCGAGCTTGGCGAATATCTTCACTTTCGGATTGGGCGACAACGCATTGATCCGAACCATCGGCGTAGAACCGATGGTATCCAAAATCGTTTTCTTTGCTTTCATCTTATACTCACTAACCTAACTCAGTCTTATTTCAGCCCGGCGGCGACGATCTCCGCCAAGTCGCGCACCTCGCCCCTCGTGCCGCGGCCGATGGCCTTCTTGCAGAGCGGGCAGGCCGTCACGATCACCTCGGCGCCCGTGGCTTCCAGTTCTTCGGCCACCGCCTGCGCAAGACGCACCTGCTGACCGTCGGAAATGGCCGTATTGGCGACCGAGGAACCGCAGCAGGGTGCGTTTTCGCGCGTCTGCGCGGGTTCGAGCAGTTCGCCCACCGCTTCGATCACGGCACGCGGCTCGTCGTAAATGCCGCTTCCGCGCCCCAATTCGCAGGGATCGTGGTAGGTGAAGCGCGTCGGGCCATGCACGACATCCAACCGTCCGGCCCGGATCAGACGCAGGATATATTCCGAATGGTGCAGCACCTCGATTCCGGCCAGTTCGTAATCCTCGCGGAAAACCTTCAGGCAGATCGGACACGAGGTCACGAGCGTCGTGATGCCGTGTTTGCGGAACAGATCGGTGTTGTAGCGCATCATCCTGCGCGCCGAATCGGTCTCGCCGGCCAGCTTCAGCGGCCGGCCGCAGCAGACGCCCCCTTCGCGGTCGGCCCACCACACCTCTTCGCCCGCGGCGCGGAACACCTTGTCCATCGCCGACATCGTACGGGGCGTAAGCAGGGTCATGCACCCCGCGAAATAGCCCACCTTGCCCTCTCCCGAAGAGCGGTCCAACCCTTTGAAATAGTCGTAGCGCTTCTCGTCGGGCACGTTGCGCATCGTATCGCGCGAGTTGAGCCGCAGCGTATTGAGGTCTATGTCCACGGGGCACTTCTCGGCGCAGCGGCCGCACATCAGGCAGTTGTCGGCCGTCGCCAGCCGCAGCATCCGGTAACGGCGGTCACGCAGGAAATAGACCGACTGCACGTCATTGATTCCCAGCACGCTCTGCAACTGACAGGGATCGATGCAGATACCGCAGCGCGAGCATGCTTCGACCTGAAAATGATCGAACGCCCCCTCCTTTTCGGTCGAGCGGAGTTCGTAATGCCGCAGGAAGATCAGGGGAATCTCGGTAAAGATATGCATATACCGCGAGAAAGGCAACGCCACGAAGAAAATACCGAGGCATGCGGAATAGGCCCACCATGCCGCGCTTTCGAGATTCATCAGCGCGAGCGTGCTGACGTGCTCCGCCATCCACGCGCCGACCGACCCCGTCAGGAATCCCCCGCCGCCGTAAAGGGCGCAGGTCGTGCTCTCGGCAATCAGGCGCACCGGGAAGACGAACCACAACGCCGAGAGGGCCACGCGGTCGCCCAGCACGTGTCTGGTCGTACGCCGCATGCCCATCGCCCGCGAGTAAACGCGCTTGCCCCAAGCCAGCGCCACGCCCGAAAGGACGAAGAGCAGCAGCAGGTCCATCAGGAAGTCGAACACGGGCTTATGTTCCAGCCCCGTGGCGAAATATTTGAAAAAGACGTGTCCCTGCAGCGGCACATAACGGAATCCGAGGTAAGCGATGGTCTCGATCCACCCCACGGCGATCAGCAGGAACCAGCCGAAAGCCAGACTCATGTGCATGTAGCCCAGCAGCGGATTGACCTTGAAGATGCGGCGGTGCAGCAGCGATTCGCTGATCACCTCCCACACGGCCGCCAGCGTGCGGCGCGTCGGCAGTCCGAACAGAATCCGTTTCTTGTCGGCGCGGGGCAGTCGGCAGAGCCACGAACCCCACTTCCAGAGCAGTACGACGAACATCACGGCCGCGCCGACCATGAACGGTATGCAGAATGGTGCGAAAAAAGTCATCGTCAGAAGTCTCCCAGTTTACGTTTGATAAGCATGACCACGCCGCGCGTATTGATACCGCGCGGACACACCAGCCGGCATTTGCCGCAGAGCATGCATTTGTTCATCTCCTCGTAGGCACCCTGATACTCGCCGCGGCGGACGAGCGTGTGAACCTTGCGGAAATTGAACTCCGTGAGGTTTCCGGCCGTGCAGACCGCCGTGCAGGCCCCGCAACCGATGCAGGCCTGCAGCTCCGGCATTTCGTGCAGGATTTCGTCGCTCTTGCGCAGGTTGTTGCGGTCGATGTCGATCGCCCGCGGCTTGGAGATGGTATATCCGAAATTGATCGCCGCCATACGCTATGCCCCCAGATATCGGGCCGCGGCGTCGGCAGCGGCCGTTGCTTCGTTCAACGATTCGCCGATATTCTTCGGCGCCGTGACGGTTCCGGCGTAAAAAATGCCCTCCACGTTGCTCTTCACGTTGCCCAAGAACATGTCGCGCGGCGCCATGAAACCGCTCGGCGCACGGTGCAGGCCCGCGCCTTCGGCCAGCACGGCGTTGTCGTCATTGGCCCGCATGCCGACAATCAGAATCAGCATGTCGACGCTCATGCGCAGCGGACGTCCCGTGAGGGTATCCTCGGCCTTGATCTGTACGCGTCCGTCGATCATCGGGCTCGCCTCCGAAATACGCCCGCGGATGAAATGAATGTTGTATTTCTGCTGTGCCTCGCGGTACATCTCCTCGTAACCGGGGCCGAACATGCGGATATCCATGTAAAAATTGAACACGTCGGCCTCGGGAAACATCTGCCGCATCTCCATGGCCTGCTTCACCCCCGTGATGCAGCATACCTTCGAGCAATGCTGCTGGCAAACCTTCTCGTCGCGCGAGCCCACGCAGTGCAGGAAGGCGATGCGCCTGGGGCGCGAGCCGTCGGCCCTGGCCACGCGGCCTTCGTTGAGCATCCGCTCGATGTCCACCGTCGTAAAGACGTTGTCGTAGA
>ENA-OZGA01000800-OZGA01000800.1-human-gut-metagenome-genome-assembly--contig:-NODE-800-length-11880-cov-5.094545_pt1 | contig 11880 bp, 11 predicted proteins | sample MGYA00245112_ERZ653649 | MGnify/ENA primary metagenome ERZ653649 (study PRJEB26926, sample SAMN06165071) | human gut metagenome | biome: ENVO:00009003; feature: ENVO:2100002; material: ENVO:00002003...
CTACACTTATGCGATCGTCGGCAGCGTCAGATGTGTATAAGAGACAGGGTAACAAGACCGTATCCAGTGCATTCATTCTTATTACCAACACTCCGCAGTATGGCGATGAAGGCGTACTTGTCGTAGGTGACTGCGGCGTTATTCCGTACCCGACAGCTGAACAGCTTGCAGATGTAGCTTGCATTTGCGTTGAACGTGCTCGCAAGACGGTACAGATGCGTGAACCGAAAGTTGCCTTCTTATCCTATTCTACAAAAGGATCCGGCAGCGGCGAAACAGTTGATACCGTTCGCGAAGCCGTCGAAATCCTCAAACAGCGCAACGTCGACTTCAAGTTCGATGGCGAACTCCAGGCCGATGCTGCCCTCGTACCGGAAGTTGCTGAACGTAAAGCTCCTGGTTCTGCTGTTGCAGGTCAGGCTAATGTCCTCATTTTCCCGAACCTCGATGCTGCTAATATCGGTTATAAACTCGTACAGCGCTTTGCAAATGCGACGGCCCTCGGCCCATTGGTTCAGGGCTTGGCTAAGCCAATCCTCGACTTGTCCCGTGGTTGCTCCTCCAGCGATATTGCTGACGTTGTTGCCGTTTGCTGCTCCGATGCTATCGGCAATGATTTCAAAGCAAGAGAATAATACTCATAACGAGTATACGAAAGGCTTTAGGATGATGTGTCCTAAAGCCTTTTTTTAACCTCGTTTATTACCGACGACGATATACCGGGAAATGCTGCGGTAAACCATGAACGTAAAGAAGAAAAAACCAAAGAGGAAGACGAGAGCATAATCCAAAGAAAGAGGCTCGTCTTGTGTATAGTAATAGGCGCAGAGTAATGTCAGAATGAGACTTCCATACAGGGAAAGTAACACGCTCAGTGTCCGCTGTCCCCGATCGCGCATGGAAAAGAATTCTTTGAAGTGGATATAATAGCCAATCGTCGATGCAAGTAATGCGGCTACGATGAGAACGATGGCAACGGTGCTAATGGATAGATACAAAGACAGGAGAAGCAATACCATGAGGATAAACGTACTCATAAAGATCAGTTCTTGTGTATGTATTTCTTTTTTCTCTGTCTCCTCCTCGATGCGGCGTCGTTCGCGATTACGTGTACGTGCCAAGGAAGACACCTCCTTTTTGTTATTTTTATTCATTATAACACAGATATGGTTCGTGGCTAGCCGTCAGCAATGGGCAACGAGACTACAGGTCGTGTGAAATGATTTTTAAGAAATGCTCTATAGGCATTTAAAAATAAATAATATAGGTATTAGCTATACTGCGATGGACGTTTTATAATACGAGTATAGGCATAGGGAAAACGTAGTATCCTGTGGATACGGTAATAAGGGGGCGTGATGATGCGTAACGTATGGCATATCCTATGTATCAGTGTCGTAGAAATCATAGTCGTATTTACGTATTGGGTCTATCCCGGTGTAGAAGCGGATTGTCTGGCTATACAGGAAGTTGAGCTACTGCAGCAAGAGACGGGAATGTCCTTATAAAGGAAATCGTAGAAGGTAATGGAGGAGGAAAAGGAGTATGAAATTCGATACAATATGTAAAATTGTCGTAGCTGTCTGTTGTGTAATGGTCCTGTCAGCTTGTGGATTCGGCACCGCTTTTACTAATTCTGGATTAAAGGCAGCTTCTGCAGAAACGGACGTGTATATTCCCAATAAAACGGGGAAAGCAATGTCAGAAGACGTAAAGGACGAAGTAGAACAAGCCCATATAGAAGAGGCTACACACATCAAAACGGTTACGGAAGAACCGAAGGGAAGCAATGTAAATAAGCGTATTCTTATTGCATATTTTACCTGGGGTGGGCGCTCTGGTGAAGTGGCCCAAATGATTCAAAATAAAATTGGCGGCGACATATATGAAATCAAGCGAGACCCAGCGTATTCCCGTGATTATGCAGCGGTTACGAAAGAAGCAGCTGAAGAGGTGGATAAAAATATCCATCCGGCATTAGCAGGCACGCAACCAGACCTTTCTCAATATGATGTCATCGTATTAGGGTATCCGTGCTGGTGGTTTACTGCACCGATGACGATTCCATCCTTTTTAGAAAAACAAAATCTTCAAGGCAAGCTTATTGTCCCGTATATGTGCTCGTATAGCAGTCCCTTTGCTGTTACCTTGCCAGCCATTGCAGCGGCAGCACCAGGCGCACGGATTTTTCAAGGGTTGACCTTGGATAAAGATACGGATTATAGTGTCATCGATTCCTGGCTGGATAAAGCGGGATTGTTGTAACGCTATACGAAGGGGTGTTGAAAGAATGGATATGGACCAGTTACTTCAGGAGCATTGACTTTTCTTTTTTTCAGTGCTATCCTCAATTAGGATATTGAAATCACGCAGCCTAAACGGATGAGCCCGTTTAGGCTTTTTTTAAGGAGGTTCGATGCGGATGCAACCGGTTAAAACATACGATGTGATTATTATTGGTGCCGGACCGGCAGGGATTTTTACAGCTCTTGAATTGGCAGATAAGGGATATAGTATCCTCATGGTTGAAAAAGGGCAGGATATACGGGCCCGTATACAAACGAGCAAAGACCCTAATGCAGCGTCTAAGGATAAGGTACGCAACGTTGTGTGCGGCTGGGGCGGTGCTGGTGCATTCAGTGATGGTAAATTGACCTTGACTACCGAATTTGGCGGCAATCTTGATGACTATATGTCTCCACGTGACCTTATGGAAAAAATCCAGTATGTCGATGATGTATATTGTCGCTTTGGTGGCGCAGATCGCAAGGTCTATGGCGATGAACATCCTGAAAAAATCCGGGATATTAAGCGACGGGCTGCAGCGGCAGACTTGCGTTTTATTCCAGCGCGTATCCGCCATTTGGGAACTGATGTCAATGGGCAGATCTTAACGAATATGCGGGATTATCTCGATGACAAGGTCCATATTGTATCGGATACGGAAGTAGAACATATTGTAGTAGAAGCAGGTGCCATCAAGGGCGTCATCATCAATGGACAACTGTTTGGCTGCAAATATCTCGTCAGCGCTCCAGGCCGTGAAGGTTCGGAATGGTTTGTAAAGGAAGTTGAAAAAATCGGCCTGAACCTTACCAGTAATGCCGTAGATATTGGTGTCCGCGTTGAAATGCCGGCAGAAATATTCGAACCGATTACAGATATTGTCTACGAATCTAAATTAATCTATTTCAGTAAGTCCTTTGATGATCGCATCCGCACATTCTGCATGAACCCATATGGATTTGTCGTAACAGAAAATAATGATGGCTTGCGTACCGTAAATGGACATAGCTATGCTCATAAACGAAGTGAGAATACGAATTTTGCCATTCTCGTATCGAAGAAATTTACGGAACCCTTCCATGAACCGATACGGTATGGGAAATATATTGCCCGTTTAGCCAATATCCTTGGCGGTGGCGTTATCGTGCAACGGCTGGGCGATTTTCTCGATGGACGTCGCTCGACGCCAGAACGTATTAAACGCGGGTTAGTACGGCCCACGATGCCATCGGCGACACCTGGCGATTTATCTCTTGTACTGCCGTACCGCCATATGATGGACATCAAGGAAATGTTTGAAGCCCTGGATAAGGTGGCGCCTGGTGCTAATTCTCGCCATACCTTATTATATGGCGTAGAAGTGAAATTTTATTCCAACCGGTTGGAATTATCGGATACGCTTGAAACAAAAATTCCGAATTTCTTTGCCATTGGTGATGGTGCCGGCATTACCCGTGGCCTCGTGCAGGCTTCCGCTGCCGGTGTGATCGTAGGACGGGAGATTAGAGCACGGGAAAAATAATGGGTATCTTTTCCTCATGCGTCATTGACGGAGTTCTACAGAAAGGATAAAATGAAAAGATAAGTATATGAGGAGGTTTGTAATACTATGTTAGCGTCAAAATTATATTCCCCGACATTACGGGAAATACCGGCAGATGCACAAGTCGTCAGCCATCAGTATATGCTGAAAGCAGGTATGATTCGCAAGACTGGCAACGGATTATATTCCTTCCTGCCTTTAGGCCGCCGGGTTATTTTGAAAATTGAAAATATTGTCCGTGAAGAAATGAATGCCACAGGTGCCCAGGAAATCATGATGCCTATCATGCAGCCTGCTTCCATTTGGCATGAATCCGGTCGGTGGACTGCCTATGGGCCGGAAATGTTCAAATTGAGTGATCGTCATGGAAATGAGTACTGCTTAGGCCCGACTCATGAAGAGTTGATCACGACATTGGTGCGAAATGAACTGCGTTCATATAAACAGCTTCCTGTTAATTTGTGGCAAATGCAAAATAAATATCGTGATGAAATCCGTCCTCGTTTCGGGTTGATGCGGAGTCGTGAATTTGTTATGAAAGATGATTATTCCTTTGACGCTGACGAAGAAGGCATGCATGCAAGTTATCAAGTCATGTATGATGCGTATACTAAAATTTTCACGCGGTGTGGCTTGAACTTTAAGCCCGTTCTGGCTGATTCTGGTCAGATTGGCGGCAAACATACCCATGAATTCATGGCATTGGCAGCAGCTGGCGAAGCTGATGTCGTCAATTGTATGAAATGTGGCTTTGCTGCCAATGTAGAAAAAGCCAATCCAGATCCGATTGTTGCGCCAGAAGAAGACCTTCAGGATATGGAACTCATTGAAACTCCTCATTGCGATACGATTGAAGAGTTAGCAGCCTTTCTTCAGATACCACAGGAAAAGACTATTAAAGCGGTGGCGTTCAATATTGATGGAAAGAAGACCGTTCTTTGCATGGTACGGGGTGACCATGAAGTTAACGACGTAGCTGTTCAGAACCTCGTCGGCGGCGACGAAATTGGTCCAGCAACGGAGGAAGAACTAAAAGCCCATGGACTCGTTCCAGGATATATGAGCCCCCTTACGGCAGATGAACCGGATAATGAAACGTTCTTTGTCATCGTAGATCCGACGGCCATGAATCTGTATAATGGCGTCACCGGTGCGAATAAAGCCGGCTACCACTACAAGAACGTCACGCCAAAACGCGATTTTAAGAATGTAACCGTTGCTACAATCCGCCTCATTGATGAACGGGATACCTGCCCTGAATGCGGTGGAAAAATTGAAATCGTCCACGGTATCGAAGTCGGTCAGGTATTTGAATTGGGGACAAAATATGCAGAATCGCTGCATGCAACGTTCCTTGATAAAGACGGTAAAGCCCGGCCTTTCTATATGGGATGTTATGGTATAGGCGTTACCCGTACCATGGCAGCAGCCATCGAACAGTTCCACGATGATCATGGTATTATGTGGCCTGTCAATATTGCTCCCTATGAAGTCGTCGTTCTCCCTGTCAACACGAAGGATGAAGAACTCATGGCCGTGGCAAACGATTTTTACGATCAATTTGGCGGTGATTATGGCGAAGCGGTCTTAGATGACCGAAAAGAACGGGCTGGTGTCAAATTCAATGATGCTGACCTTATCGGGTATCCTGTTCAACTCGTCGTCGGAAAAGATTTAAAAGCCAACGGAAACGTAGAAATCAAAATTCGCCGGACTGGTGAAAAAGAAGTAGTTCCGAAGGAAAAAGCTGTGGAACGAGTAAGAGAAATTCTCCAGACATTACGTAAAGAAAATAAATAAGAATGATCATACACCAACGGGATTACTACGACATGCGTTTTTTTCATGTCGTGGTAATCCCGTTTTTGTACGCGTTCCCTTTGAGCCTGAGTTGGTTGACAGCGTTTTTTGAAAAAATTGCTGTATCCTGGGCACCAGGTGGGCCTTGCTGAATTTTTGGGTATATCAGCATAAAACCGGTTTAAACCAGTTTAGTAGTGGAACAGGTCTCTTTTTCATGGCGAAGGAGCCAGTCTTTTCGATCCAGACCGCCAGCATATCCTGTTAGGGAACCATTTTTCCCAATGACACGATGGCAGGGGATGATAATGGAGATGGGATTATGACCGACAGCGCTTCCGACGGCTTGGGCAGAAAAATGTTCCTGGCCGTTTTCGGCTGCAATGATGGCAGTAATGGTACCGTATGTTGTTACCATTCCATAGGGAATGTGCAGCAGTTTTTGCCAAACGCGTTTTTGAAAGACCGTTCCTTTCGGCGCTAAGGGAATAGCCTGGGGAGACGGATTTTTTCCTTCAAAATACTGTGTCAGCCACGTTACGATTTTTACATACAGGGGATGGTTTTCGAAGGAATGGTATGGGCCATCGGAAATAGTGCCGTCGTATTTTTGACCGATAAAATAAAGAGCCGTAAGGTAGCTGCCATCACTTTGCAGGGTTATATCTCCCAAGGGAGAACGATAGGTTCCTTGATACATTACAATATCTCCTTTCTCTTACTGCCACAAGCTGATGGTGGCATAGCTACGGAATGGGCGCCAATCTTCGGCGATAGAAAGACGTTCTTTAGCGGTAGTATGAGGCATCGCTTTTTTGATACCACCGTCATTTTCCATAAATATATCAGGCTCTCCTAATACCCGCATGGCAATGTACTGGGCTGTCCACGGGCCGATGCCCTTGATGGAGAGTAGCGTGTGTATCGTTTCGTCATAGTTTTTTTTACCGTCCAGGGACAGTGTATGGTCATGTAGGGCCCGGGCAATTGAAAGGATACTTTCCGTACGGGATGCGATGATGCCTAATGGACCTAATATAGAAGGTAAATCTGTTTCGTGAGACAGGATTTCTTCTGGTGTAGGAAATAGATGAGTCAGTTGGGTTTCTTGGGAGGCAAAAGGTGTTCCCAGTGCCTGGACGAAACGGGCTGCTAAGGTATTGGCAGCCTTGATTGAAATTTGCTGCCCCAAAATAGCGCGTACCGTTGTTTCAAAAGGGTCGAACGCGCGGGGAATGCGAATGCCTTCTATAAAGGTATTCGCATAGGTCTTATTCATGACGCATAATGTGTTAGCGATGGTGGCAGGGTCGGCACTGACATCAAACTGATGACATACCCGGGAAAGAACCTGTGACAGCACCGGGAGCAGCGTATCTGTAAGCGTGACGAGCAGGGCATGTTCATGAGGGCTCTTCGTGACTTGAATCGTTCCGGTATATGCTTTCCCTTTACGGCCTGTAAGAGATACGGTCCGCGTATACGTATTTTTCTGCACGTTTTCTACACCGGAAATGGCCCGGTTTTTTAAGAACGTAAGTATCCTATCGAGTATATACGGTGGTCGATAGGGCAGGTGGAGCGAAATTGTTCCTGCGATGAGAGATGGTTCGCTACACTTGCGCAGTGATGTCGGCGTCATGCCGTAACGGGTCTGAAAGAGTTCGTTCATACGTCGGGGGCTTCCAAATCCTGCTGCTATGGAAACGTCAAGGATAGAGAGCGTTGAATCCTGAAGGAGGGCCTTTGCAAGGAGCAGATGACACGTTTCTGCGTAGTAGACAGGGGTGACGTGGTATGCTTGTTCAAAGACACGACGGATATGACGGCTTGAATAGCCTAAGTCGCTGGCGATTTTTTCTATGGTAATGCCTGTGCTGGCGTGTGTCCACAGTATAGAGGCTACTCTTTCTGCCAGTGAATGGCTGCTTTTATGAGCGTCTGAAAAGGATGCCCGTTCTGGATGACAGCGGAGGCATGGACGAAATCCGGCTAATTCAGCGGCAGCAGGGCTTTCAAAAAATGTACAATTATCTATTTTAGCCCGCCGCGCAGGACAAATGGGGCGGCAATAAATTCCTGTCGAGGAAATTCCTATATATAAGATTCCATCAAACGCAGAATCTCTGGTACGATAGGCTTCATATGCGCGTTGTTTTGTTAGGTTCATCATATCGAGTAGCCTCCTTTTCATTTCACTATAGCATGATTCGTAGAAAAAATCCCGCTGTTTTCGGACATATATATAGGAGGTTGACTATGTAAGCGCGCTGTTTTTGAGACACGATCGTAGAAAATAACCCGTCACACTTTGCGGCATGACAGGTTATACAAGTGGTTGCATAGTATAGCAGGACCTATGAAGGCTCTGCTTTTTTATACGTATATTTCACCCGTCGAAAAGAGTGCGGCTTTACCACCTAGCACAGTGCGGTCTCCCTTATACGTACAATAGAGGACGCCGCTTCTCGGAGAAGCCTGGAAGGCAAGGATGTCTTTTTTTCCCTTGATATCGGCCCAGTAGGGAACGATATGGCAGTGACCGCGGCCGCAGACGGGATCTTCAGGTACGTCCAGTTTTGGCGCAAAGGAGCGGCTTACACAGTCGTAGTCCTTGCCAGCTGCCGTAATATGGAGCAATAAGCCGTCAAGACCTTTGATGGTTTCCATGTCAGGCGTGCACATAATGACATCTTTATCGTGAGGCAGTACGCATAAGAGGTCGTCTCCTATATAGGCTTTCAAAGGACGTACACCGATGGCTTTTTCCATGGCATCTGTGACGGGCACTTCTGTCAGCTCGTACGATGGGAAATCCATGAAAAAGAGGTCTTCTTGTTTCGTTACGACCAGGTCTCCCGATACGGTGTGGAAGGTAACGCTCGTCCGGGATGGTGCTACGCAAGTCAGGATGACAAAGGCCGTTCCCAATGTGACATGGCCACAGAGTTTGACTTCGCCGCCTGGCGTAAACCAACGAAGTTCATATGTACCGTCTTCGTTCTGAATCGTATAAGCCGTTTCGGAATAGTTATTTTCTTTAGCAATATCCTGTAAAGTTTCATCAGGAAGCCATTTTTCCAAGAGGCACACCGCAGCAGGGTTTCCAGCAAAGACTTTGTCCGTAAAGGCGTCGACGATATACTGTGTAATAGTTGTCATCATGATCACTCCTCTGTCATATAAGGTTTCTTTTTTGTTACGTTTATTGTACGATAGACGTAACATACATACAATATTAAAATTGTATGTGCAACAATACAGGAGGTGCATGAAGATGCCGGTGAATTCTTTTGACTCCTATCCGTTGACGTGGAAACCGGATAAACAAAACGTAACACATCCGTATTACCAATGGCTGGCTCGTGATTTAGAGAAATCCATCAGACAGGGACTCCTTAAGGAAGGCACACAGTTACCGCCACAACGGGAAATTGCGGATTATCTTGATGTCAATTATACGACAATTACGCGCGCTTACGACATCTGCAAGAAGAAAGGGCTCATTTATGGAACTATCGGCAAGGGAACCTTTGTGGCACCCCATTCATCGGGCGATACGACGCTGATAGCTCCTACAGAAGAATCATGGATTGAATTAGGGGCTATCAATGGCTTCTGTGAATATAGTGAGCCCATTGAAGCGGCTACCAGGTCGGTCATAGAAAAAGGCTATCTTCGGAGTCTGTATAGCTATACGCAACCGGCTGGTCAGCTGCATCAACGGTCGGCAGCTGTGCGTTGGCTCGAACAGCTTTCAGTCCATACGGACGTGGACCATGTCGCTATCTTTTCAGGGGCTCAGAATGCGTTGACTGTCGCCTTGATTTCTCTTTTTTCACCAGGTGATACGATTGCCGTCGACACGTATACGTATTCTAATTTTATTGAGTTAGCGAAACTGCTTCACATAAAATTGCTGCCCATAAAGGGGGATGCGGAGGGCATGGATCCGTCTGAATTAGAGCGTCAATGTATAGGCCGGAGTGTAAAAGGCATTTACCTTATTCCGACATGTGCGAACCCGACGACACGTACGATACAAATAGAGCGGCGCAGGGCGTTGGCCAAGGTCATAAAGACGTATGATCTCCTTCTCATTGAAGATGATATTGCTGCATGGCTGGAAGCGGCTGCAGGAAAACTGGTTGTGTCGTTCTTTTCTCTATTGGGTGGTAAGAGCGTGTATATATGCGGCATGACAAAGAGCCTTTGTCCGGGACTGCGCATTGCCTATATGGCATTTCCTGAAAGTCATAAGAAAGAACTTATGCATGGTCTTGCGAATGTCAACATAAAGACGTCGGCTTTTGATGCTGAGGTCATTACAGAACTCGTCCTCAATGGTAGTGCTTATGATATTGCTCAGAAGAAATGCCAATGGGCACAGAAGAATAACGACCTTTTTGAACGGTATTTTCCGGAAGCTTGTCCTTTGACGAGCCCTGTCAGTTATTATCGGTGGCTGCCTATTGAAACGAGAAAACCGTATTACGCGATCGAAGAAGAGCTCTTGCGCCGCCATGTCCGGGTCTACCATTCAGGGCGGTTTGCCGTCGCACCGGAAGAACGGCCATATCTCCGAATTTCTCTTTGTTCGACACCGTCGCAGAATCGGCTGGAAAAGGGATTTTCTATTTTGCGGCGCTATTTAGATGAAATACACGTGTAAGCCTTGCCATAAAGCCTCTATTTCAGGAGAAATTTTTGTATTAACTGGATAGGTGTGCCCCGATAGTGTATAATGTTGGCGTAAGCGTTTTCTAATACCTTTATATTCCAAAGGAGAGATAGTAAGTGATACCACGTTATACGAATGAAGAAATGGGTAACATCTGGGCTGAGTACAATGAATGGGATACGCTGAAACAAGTTGAAATTCTTGCTAGTGAAGCCCAGGCTGAATTAGGCAACATTCCGAAAGAAGCTGCAAAGGAAATTCGCGAAAAAGCTGCTTTCTCTGTAGAACGTATTCATGAAATCGAAGCTGAAACACACCATGATATTGCTGCTTTCGTATCGACACTGTCTGAAAATATCGGAGAAGCCGGAAAGTATGTCCATTTGGGACTGACGTCGACAGACGTAAAGGATACGGCTATGGGATATATGCTCAAACAAGCTTCGGATCTCCTTATCAAGGATTTGGAAAACTTCCGTGACGTCTTGCGCCGCCGGGCTGTAGAATTTAAATACACGCCGTGTATTGGCCGTACCCATGGTATCCATGCAGAAGCGACGACGTTCGGCCTTAAACTGTGCAACTGGCTCGCTGAAACGGAACGGAATATCGAACGGATGAAACGGGCGAAAAAGACAATCGCCGTTGGTAAAATTTCCGGTGCTGTTGGTACGTATGCCGATATCGACCCCTTTGTGGAACAATATGTATGCCAGCATCTTGGCATTGAAGCATCGCCTATTTCGTCGCAGACATTACAGCGTGACCGCCATGCTGAATTCGTGACGACGTTAGCCGTCATTGCCAGCTCCATTGATAAATTTGCCACGGAAATCCGTCATCTCCAACGGACTGAAGTCCGGGAAGCAGAAGAATATTTCAGCCCGAAGCAGAAGGGGTCTTCCATTATGCCGCATAAACGAAATCCCATTACATGTGAACGCATGTGTGGCCTTGCCCGTGTCATTCGGGGGAATGCCCAGGCAGCTTTGGAAGATGTTGCTCTTTGGCACGAACGTGATATTTCTCATTCTTCTGTAGAACGCATCATTTTGCCGGACAGCACAATTGCCCTTGATTACATGCTCCAGACCTTTACGCGGGTCATTGATAAGCTCCTCGTCTATCCCGATAAGATGATGAAGGACCTCAACTTAACAGGCGGTCTCATTTATAGTCCTATTTTGCTCAATACGCTCGTCGAAAAGGGAGCTGTTCGTGAACAGGCATATCGTTGGGTACAGCGGAATGCCATGAAACGATGGATTGATGGGGAAGATTTCCTTGAAAACCTGAAAAAGGATGAAGATATTGCAAAATTTATGACCAATAAAGATATTGAAGGCTGCTTTGATGTCAAGAAGATGTTGCGTCACGTCGATACGATTTTTGCTCGATTTGGTCTTTGATTTGTGTATACATAGGCAGTTCCTCCGGGGGCTGCCTTTTTTTATCATGAGGTGGTACGTATGTATTATATGGATAATGCGGCAACGACTGTGGAAAAGCCACTCTGTGTAGCAGCTGTCTCTTATACACATCTGACGCTGCCGACGATCGCATAAGTGTA
>ENA-OZGA01000801-OZGA01000801.1-human-gut-metagenome-genome-assembly--contig:-NODE-801-length-11879-cov-5.140392_pt1 | contig 11879 bp, 9 predicted proteins | sample MGYA00245112_ERZ653649 | MGnify/ENA primary metagenome ERZ653649 (study PRJEB26926, sample SAMN06165071) | human gut metagenome | biome: ENVO:00009003; feature: ENVO:2100002; material: ENVO:00002003...
GCTACATGTTCCACACCTACGCCTACGCCACCGAGAACTTCCTCTGCTACGCCCCCTCGCTGCACAACGTATGCGTCAAGGCGACCAAGAACGACACGCGCATCTTCGATTTCGTGCATTTCATGCACGAATACTCCTGCACGATCTACCCGCTTTTCCTCTGGTATGCCTACTCGGCGCAGCTGGCCACGGAGAACGTATTCCCGCTGATCGACTTCAAGTCGGCGGTGCGCATCGGCTATCTCGACCTCGAAAACAACGGAGAGAAAACGCTGGCGTGGCTGCAGAAAAACGTCGCCAAACGCGAGGAGATGCTGCGCAGGCGCAACCCGAAGATGATCGACCCGATGCTCGAATTCGAACAGCAGCTCAAGAGCCGGGGCCTGACGCCCGAAAACGCCTATCTGTTCATGCACGGCCACACGCTGATGGACAACGTGGTGATGATCCTGCTCAACTCCGTATGCGAGAAACTGCGGCAGATGTCGATCGCCAAGATCACCGCGTCGAAAAAGCAGGGCGTGGCGCTCAAGAACGAGATGTCGAACTACACCAATTCGCTGCGGTCGATCCGCGACGTGCTGCTCGACAACGAAAACTACACCAAATGTCCGCTTTACAAGCGGCTCCAGCGCGACATCGAGAAATACATTGCCCGCACGATCTGGAACATGAAGCGCAGCGGCGAAATCCGCGACGACTCGACATGGACCATCCTGCGCAACATGCGGCAGGGATAGGAGAGCAAACGATACGAGAGCGGCCTTCGCAATGAAGGCCGCTCTCGTATCGTAATTTCGGGACCGCGGGCGAAAATTCCGCCGCCGGATTCCGCCCGAAGCTCCGGAGTGCCGACGGGGCCGAAGCGCCCCGGACAGCGGCCGTCCGCCACTACTTCTTGCGAACCACGCGCACGGTGGACTGCGTGGCCTGCCGCACGAAGACCTGCGGGCCGCGGGCGTACTTGCGCCACAACTCGTCGGTATAGCCGCGCACGGTCAGCAACTCCATATTCTCGGCCTTCATCACGTCGAAGCCCGCTTCGCGCAGCGCCTCGATCGCCTCGTCGATGTGCCACGAGTTATCGACGCACAAGCTCAGGTTCACGGCCGAGTTGTGGATCAGATTGGTCTTGATGCGGAAACGCTCCAGCAGCGAGAAGATCGTGGCGAACTTCTCCTCCAGCACGAACGAGAAGTCGCGCGAACGGATCGTCAGCAGCACCTGATCCTTCTTGAGAATCAGGATCGGCACCTCGACCGGCGCCGACATGCCGCGAATCACGGTACCGGGTTTGCGCTTGTCGCCGAAAGGCCGCACGTAAAGCGGAATATTCTTGTTCTGCAGCGGTTTGATCGTCTTGGGGTGGATGATCTGCGCGCCGCTGTAGGCCAGCTCGATCGTATCGAGGTAGTTCAGTTCGGCGATCTGCACGGCGTCGGGGAAAATCTTCGGATCGGCGTTCAGCACGCCGTCCACGTCCTTCCATACGGCCATCGACTCGGCGTCGAGGATATTGGCCACCACGGCCGCCGAGTAGTCCGAGCCTTCGCGCCCCAGCGTGGTGGTCGTGCCGTCGGGCGCACCGCCGATAAAGCCCTGTCCGACGAAGATATTCTCGACGCACTCGGCCAGCGCGCCCTTCAGCAGCGGCGCCGAAGCTTCGATATCGACCCCGGCGTCCTTGTGACGCTGCTCGGTGAGGAAACAGCGGCGCATGTCGATCCAGCGGTTCGACACTCCGGCATAGTTGAGATACTCCGAGATGATCGTCGTCGAGACCAACTCGCCGAAGGCCACGATCGTATCGTACCACAACTCGGCGTCGGAGGGTTTGTAAACCGTCTCCACGGCCACGCGCTCCAGCTCGTCGAAGAGCGCATCGACCCGTTCGAGCTGTTTATGGCCGCGCCACAAATCGTCGATGATGCCCGCATGGTACTCCCTCAGCGCGGCGACATGCTCCATGGAGAGCTGTTTGTCGCCCTTCTGAAGTCCTTCGAACACCTTTTCGAGCGCGTTGGTCGTCTTGCCCATGGCCGAAACGATGATGAAGAGATTCTGCTCGTCGTCGATAATCTTGCGCAGGTTGCGCACTCCGTCGGCATTACGCACCGACGCACCGCCAAATTTGTAAACCTTCATGTTATCTCTCTTTTTAACCTAACCTACCTTCTTTACCGTCCGAAGGCGACCGGCCGCCGGACTCCCGCGGCGGAACGCCGCGTCGAACGACCGCACCCCAACGCCTCACGCGTGAGGCGTTTGCCGCGGCGCGACAGGGCTTCCGCCCGGATCATTTCTGTTTTTTCACCTCTTTGTAAGGCACTCCGATATTCTGGAACAGGAACGAATAGGTGTCCGCCTCCTCGGCGATACGTTTCGAAGTGGGTTTGCCGGCCCCGTGGCCCGCATTCGACTCGATGCGGATCAGCACCGGCGCATCGCCGGCCTGACAGTGCTGCATCTGGGCGGCGAACTTGAACGAGTGTGCCGGCACGACGCGGTCGTCGTGGTCGGCCGTCGTCACGAGCGTCGCGGGGTATTTCACGCCCTCGCGGATGTTGTGCAGCGGCGAATATTTATAAATGTAGTCGAACTGCTCCTCGTTTTCGCTCGATCCGTACTCCACGGCCCAGCCCCAGCCGATCGTGAATTTGTGGTAGCGGAGCATGTCCATCACGCCCACGGCGGGCAGGCAGACGGCATAGAGGTCGGGACGCTGCACCTCGCAGGCGCCGACCAGCAGGCCGCCGTTCGAACCGCCCGCAATGGCGAGTTTGTCAGACGAAGTATATTTTTCGGCGATCAGGTACTCGGCCGCGGCGATGAAGTCGTCGAAAACGTTCTGCTTGTTTTCGAGCATGCCCGCCTTGTGCCACGCTTCGCCGTACTCCGAACCGCCGCGCAGATTGGCCACGCAGTAGATGCCGCCCTGCTCGACGAACATCATGGCCGAGGGCCTGAACGCAGGCGTCTGGTTGATCTGGAAGCCGCCGTAGGCATAGAGGTAGCAGGGATTCCCGCCGTCGAGTTTCATATCCTTGCGGCGGGTGATGAACATCGGCACCTTCGTGCCGTCCTTCGAGGTGTAGAACACCTGTTCGGTCGTGAACAGCGAGGGATCGAAATTCACCGCGGGGGCTTTATAGAGCGTCGATGCGCCGCCGGCGATGTCGTATTTGTAGATCGTGGCGGGCGCGATGTAGTTGGTCAGCGAATAGTAAAGCTCCGTATCGTCCTTCTCGCCGTCGAAACCGCTCACCGTGCCGATGGCCGGTAGTTCGATCTCGCGTACGAGTTTCCCGTCGAAACCGTACTGGCAGACCTTGCTCTGCGCATGTTCGAGATAGGTGGCGAAAAGATACCCACCGGCCGAGCCGACGCCCTCCAGCAGCTTCCCGCCGCTTTCGGGAATCACGGTCGAAACCTTCGACGGGTCGTTCAGGTCCACCTTCATCAGCGCGTAGTTCGACGCGTCGCGGTTGGTCACGTAATAGAGCTGGCCGTCCCGGCATTCGACGGGTGCATAGTCGGCATCGAAGCCCGGCAGCAAGGTGCGGAATTTCGGCTCGGAAACCTTTTTATAGAGCACTTCCGTACCCGACGTACCCTCCGAAGCCACGATGAAGAGCCACTGCCCATCCTTGCTGGGCCACGGGCTGAAATAACGCAGCGGATGCTCCGCGTCGGCATAGATCAGCCGGTCGGCCGACTGGGGCGTGCCGAGGCGGTGGTAGTAGACCTTCTGAAACTGGTTCTGCGACGAGAAAACGCCCTTCTGAGGAGCGTCGTACGCACTGTAATAGAATCCTTTGGAATCGGGCGCCCACTCGGCTCCCGAAAACTTCACCCAGTTGATCCGGTCCGAAGTCAGCGTACGGTCGGCGGTGTTCATCACACGGATTTCGACCCAGTCCGAACCCGATGCGGCGACCGAGTAGGCGCAGTATTTGCCGTCCTTGGAGAAGGTCACGCCCGAAAGGGCCACCGTACCGTCTTCCGAGAGCGTATTGGGGTCGATGAACACTTCGCCCTCCCCGCCCAGCTGCGCGGTGCGGTAGAGCACCGACTGGTTCCGCAGTCCGTCGTTGTAGAAATAATACCATGCGTCGCCGTGTTTGGCCGGAATACCCTCTTTGGGGTAGTTCCACAATTCGGTCAGCCGGTCGCGGATCGCGCCGCGGAACGGAATCTGCGACAGGTAATCCTGCGTCACGACGTTCTGGGCCTTCACCCACGCCGCCGTCGCCTCGGAATTGTCGTCTTCGAGCCAGCGGTAGGGATCGGGAACCTCCGTCCCGAAGTAATTATCGGTCACGTCGGTGCGCTCCGTCCGGGGATAGGGCATGTGTTTTATCTGTTTCATGTTGCTGCAGCCTGTCAGTATCGCCGCGGCGCCCGCGAGGGCCGCCGCCATGCGCGGTAATCTCATCATAACTATACGGTTTGGGTATATATCGGGGCAAAGTTAGGAAAAAATAAGATAGTTCGGCCTGCGGATCGAAGTTTTTGCGTAACTTTGGCTTGCAAAAACACTCGGAAAATTATGTACAGCGAACTGAAAGAGATAATCGGGCAGGCTTGGGAAAACCGCGAGCTGCTCAAGGAGGAGTCCGTGCGGCAGGCCGTGCGGCAAACCGTCGAACTGGTGGACAAGGGGGAGCTGCGCACGGCGCAGCCCGTAGATCCGGAGAAAAGCCAGTGGCAGGTGAACGAATGGGTCAAGAAGGCCATCATCCTCTATTTCCCGATCCAGCCCATGCGCAAAATGGAAGCGGGCGAGCTGGAGTGGTACGACAAGATGGAGCTTAAGCACGGCTACGAACAGCTGGGCGTGCGCGCCGTGCCCCACGCCGTAGCGCGTTACGGCGCCTACATCGCTCCCGGAGCGATCCTCATGCCCTCGTACGTCAATATCGGCGCCTACGTGGACACGGGCACGATGGTCGACACGTGGGCCACGGTCGGCTCCTGCGCGCAGATCGGCAGACACGTCCACCTTTCGGGCGGCGTGGGCATCGGCGGAGTGCTGGAGCCCGTACAGGCCGCACCCGTAATCATCGAGGACAACTGCTTCATCGGTTCGCGTTCGATCGTGGTCGAAGGCGCGCACGTCTGCCGCGAGGCGGTGCTCGGCTCGAACACGGTCATCACCGGTTCGACGCACATCATCGACGTCACGGGGGCCGAACCGGTCGAATACCGGGGCTACGTTCCGCCGCGTTCGGTCGTAATTCCGGGAAGCTACGCCAAGAAGTTTCCGGCCGGAGAGTACAGCGTGGCCTGCGCGCTCATCATCGGGCGGCGCAAGGAGTCGACCGACAAGAAGACCTCGCTCAACGACGCGCTGCGCGATTTCGGCGTTGCGGTGTAAAGGGAGGCATGCATCTCTTCGGCCTGGCCGAAGAACGAACGGATAAATTCTCAATTTCGCCATGATCTATCATATTGCGGAGACGACTTCGACCAACGACCTCGCGCGTGAAGAACGTTACGGCCACGGCGACGTGATCTGCGCCGAACGGCAGACGGCGGGACGCGGGCAGCGGGGACATACATGGACGAGTCCCGAAGGGGTGAACCTTCTCTTTTCGGTCGTGCTCTGTCCGACGTTCCTTCCCGCAGGCGAGCAGTTCCTGCTCTCGCAGGCCGTGGCGCTCGCGCTGGTCGACACCCTCGGCACCTGCGGAATCGATGCCCGCATCAAATGGACGAACGACATCTACGCCGGCGATCGCAAACTGGTGGGTATCCTCATTGAGCATCACCTCGCAGGCGGGCGGCTCGCCCGCACGGTGGCCGGCATCGGCATCAACGTCAACCAGACGGAGTTCGATCCCGCACTGCCCAATCCCACCTCGATGGCGCTCGAAGCGGGACGCACGTTCGACCGAGAAGAGGTGCTCAACCGGTTCCACGCCGCACTCATGCGACGGTATGCCGCGCTCGAAGCGGGCGACAGGGTGCCGCTTGCAGAGGAGTATCGCCGCCGCATGTACCGGATCGACGCTCCGCAGGCCTTCCGGCTGCCCGACGGAACCCGTTTCACGGGCGTGATCCGCGGTGTCCGCGCAGGGGGCGCGTTGCAGGTCGAACACCCCGACGGCACGTTGCACGACTATCTTTTCAGGGAGATCGAGTTCGAGGTGAAAAAATCGCCGGAGGAGTTGGGAATGAAAAAATAAGACGTATCTTTGTGTCGCCGGCGCTTCAAGCCGCAGGAATTCGGGACGCGGATCATCCTGCCGGACAGAAGGCCGGAACGGCGCGACCGGCGCAACCGGCGGAACGGCCTTCGGGATCGCACCGCTGCGACGGAAACGGATAGTTCCATGCAAAAAAGATAAAATATGAATGTTCCTTCCAATTTGAAGTACTCCAACGACCACGAGTGGTGCCGTATGGAGGGAGACACGGCCTACGTCGGCATTACGGATTTCGCGCAGAGCCAGTTGGGCGACATCGTCTTCGTCGATGTGCCCACCGAGGGCGAGACCGTCGCGGCAGGCGAGGTTTTCGGTACGATCGAGGCGGTGAAGACCGTGTCGGACGCATTCCTCCCCGTATCGGGCGAGATCGTCGAATTCAATGCAGCCGTCGACGCCGACCCTTCGATCGTCAACAAGGATCCCTACGGCGAGGGCTGGCTCGTAAAGGTGCGGGTGAGCGATCCCGCCGAGTACGATACGCTGCTCACGGCCGAGCAATATACCGAGTTGATCGGATAGTCCGATCGCTGCCGGATAATGGAACCGCCGCCCCTCTCGGGGCGGCGGTTCCGATTTACGATACGAACGAGTTTTTACAATCGGCCCGCCATCCCGAGGAGGAAATCCGAGAGGATTCCGACGCGAGGGCCGATTGCAGGCCGTCGGGAATATGTAGTTGTATTATCGTCTGTCGGCCTGCGGCCGGCGGAGAATGCTTCGACCGCCTGTGGCGGAACGATGCAGCCCTCCGCATGGAGCGGCTGCGGGCTGCCGCTCTCCGGCCGCAGTCGAAGAGCGAATCTTTTACAATCGTTAGTTTTAGCAGAATCGGAGTGTGAAAGCGTCGGAAACATCCTGAATGTATATCCGAAAGCATCCCGCACCTCCGATTGGGCGTTTCCTGCGAGGAGCGGATTTACCACCTTTTGTCACCGAAAGGTGGCGCCAAAAGTGTCCGCAGGGCACCTCCGTCGGGATCGGACGGAGGTTCTCACTGAGCGGGCACAAAAGACTGCGCTGTTTTGCACGCCCGCTCCGGGCGCTCGAACCGCCGTCCGATCTGATTCCTCCTCCGGTGCAATGCGGAATTTGCGGTGCGCTGCGCGCAACGATGATTATTTGCTGGTCTCCTGTTTTAACAGGTCTCCGGCCTGCCGGATCGCACTGCGAAAAGAGCGGAAAGATTCCTACGCTCCACTGCATTCCGCCCGGAATGACAAATCCTGTCATCCTCAGGAGGAAGTCCAAACCAATTCCGACACAGGCATCGCCCCCTGCATCGCCCAGCAAACAGCGGAGAAAAAGGCCGTGTCCGATCGGTTTTCGGCACATTTGCCCGAAAACCGAAAAATAATTCGTAACTTTGCCGGTCAATCTATCAATTGTCGGGCACGAATATGAAGATCAAGCTCTTTACCATTTCCAACCTGCTCACGCTCTCGAATCTGCTCTGCGGGATGATAGCGACGGTGGCGATACTCACCGACGGCGACCTGCATCTGGCCTTCTGGCTGCTGGTGCTGGCGGCCGTCTTCGATTTTTTCGACGGCTTCACGGCACGGCTGCTCCACCAGTCCTCGCCGATCGGGTTGCAGCTCGATTCGCTGGCCGACATGGTTTCGTCGGGCGTCGCACCGACGGCCGTCATGCTCACGCTGGCATGGCAGGCCGGCAGTTCGTGGTGGGCGGCCGATACGGGAGGCCCTTGGAGCTGGATCGTACTGCTGCTGGCCGTCGGGACGGCGCTGCGGCTGGCGAAATTCAACATCGACGACACGCAGCGTACCGAGTTCTGCGGACTGCCTTCGCCCGCGGCGGGCCTCTTCTGCGCCTCGCTGGGTCTGCTCCACGCCGAAGGAATGCTCTCGCTGCCCTATGAAGCCGTACTGCTCGCCGCGGCGGCGACGGCTTGGCTCATGATCAGCCCGATCCGCATGTTCGCACTCAAATTCCACGGCTTCGGCTGGACGGGCAACCGGCTGCGCTATCTCTTTCTGGGGGCGTGCGTCGTACTTATTCTTACGCTCGGCGCATACGCAATTCCCGCGATTTTCGTTCTCTATGTCGTAGTCTCGCTCGTCCGGTGGCTCCTGCAAGGACGCAGGGCGACCGAAGCCTAAGAAAGAAAACGCATGTCGAAACGGCTCGGAACATATCTGCTCCCGGCAGTGCTGCTCTTGGCGGCGCTGCTGCCGGGGCGTGTCTGTGCCCAGCTCGACGCCCGTTCGCTCATGCGCGCCCAGCAACGCGGCGAAAACACCAACCTCTACGGAGTACCGAACCCCGCGCCCGAAGACGAGGAGGGGCAGGCGCAGCAGCCCGTCGACTCGACCAAGGAGAAGCGCATCAAAAAACCGCTCGAATCCTACTTTTTCAGCGACTCGATCCGGGCGCTGCCCAACTTCAAATGGAACGTCTCCCAGGATTACAACCGCGTGCGGATCGAACCGCTCGACACCACGCTCACGGCGTGGCGAATCGACTACCCCTTCTACCGCAACGGCGTGGGTGATGCGCCGATCGGCGCGCTCGGCCAGGGATCGGTTCCGCTCAACTATTTCGAGCGGCCCCAGTGGCAGGATTTCAGTTTCGCCTCCCCGTTCCACTCCTATATTTACGACATGCGGAACGCGCCGTTCTACAACGGTAAACGTCCCTTCCTGCAAATGACCTACATCGAATCGGGACAGAAACGCTACCGCGAGACCAATTTCGAGATCCGCCACGCACAGAACATCTCTCCCTCGACCAGTTTCAGCATCGACTACAAGTCGCGCGGCACGCGGGGACTCTACGAATGGTCGCGTACCAAGAATCAGAACATCGCCGTGACGGTCGCCCACACGGGCAAGCGCTACTCCGTACATGCCGGTTACGTCAACAACCACATCGAGACGCAGGAGAACGGCGGCGTGGTGGGCGAATGGGCGATCCGCGACACGGTCTTCGAGATGCCGTCGGGCGTACCGATGCGGCTGACGAACGCCAAGGCCGAAAACATCTACCGCAACCACGCCTTCTTCCTCACGCAGTCCTACGCCATTCCGCTGCAACGCGTCACCGAAAACGATTTTTCGCTGGCCGACCTCTCGGCCGTATTCATCGGCCACTCGATCGAGTACGACATTTGGAGCAAGACCTACACCGACATCTTCGGCACCTACACCGACGAACGCGGGTCGAAAGACGAGAACGGCAACTTCGTCGCCACCGAGGGCCACGAGTATTACGACAACTGGTTCATCCACCCCGACGCCTCGCGCGACACGCTCTGCGAACGGAGGCTTTCGAACCGCCTGTTCGTACAGGCGCAGCCGTGGGACCGCAACGGCGTGATCGGCACCATCGACGGCGGCGTGGGGTTCGACATACACACCTACTCGCAGTTCGCGCTCGGCGACTACATCACCGGCAAATACCGCCGCACGCGAAAGACCAGCTATTTCGCCTACGGGTCGATCGCCGGCAAAATCAAGAAATACGTCGACTGGGACGCCAACATGAAGGTCTACCCGTCGGGGTACAGAGGCGGAGACATGTCGCTGGGCGCACACCTCGCGCTCAAAGGCTATCTCCGCGGTCACGCCCTGATTCTCGAAGGACGTTTCTCGAACGAGAAGCGTTCGCCGGGTTACTGGCAGGAGAATCTCTTCTCGAACCACTACGTGTGGTCCAACTCCTTGGCCAAGGAGAATGAAACCCGTATCGAGGCTTCGTTCCGCGTGCCGGACTACGCGCTGGAACTCGCCGCATGGCAGGGTGTCGTAAAGAACAAGATCTATTACGGCCCCGTCGGTCCCGGCGACTCCAACGTAGGCGTCCTGCAACACGACGGCAACGTCAGCCTGACGAGTTTGTATGCCCGCAAGGATTTCCGCATCGGCGGACTCCATCTGGACAACAGGGTATTGTTGCAGTGGAGTACAAATCAGGAGGTCATACCCGTTCCGCTCGTGAGCGCCTTCCTCTCGTACTATTACGAGTTCTGGGTGGTGCGCGACGTGTTGAGGCTGCAAATCGGTCTCGACGGCCGCTACAACACGAAGTATTACGCCCCGGGCTACAATCCGGCCCTGTCGGCGTTCTACAACCAGCGCGAAACCGAGGTGGGGAACTATCCCTACACCGACGTTTTCGTCATGGGCAAGTGGAAACGAATGCGCATCTTTCTGAAATATCAGCATGTCAACAGGGGGCTGTTCGGCAACGGCGACTACTTTTCCGTGGCCCGCTACCCGCTCAACCCCGGCATGTTCAAGATGGGTATTTCGTGGGGATTCTACGACTGATCGATCGGTGTACTGTACGGCACGCAGAGAGCTGCCCGCAACGTAAAACTTTATGTTAAAAAAGACATTTTTAACGTTCGTGTTCTTAACATTGCTGACTACCTTCTACGGTCTGAACGCCAATTTCGACCCCTACGGCAACCGCACGGCAGGCAGCTTCATCGGCAGCGCCGAAAGGACGGAGATCGCCCACACCATCTCGGTTTACGACGAACTGATCCGTTCGGTCAGCGAAGAGGAGGGTTACGACTGGCGTCTGATGAGCGCCATCGCCTACCACGAATCGCGTTTCTCGCCCGACATCGTTTCGAAACGGGGCGCCGCCGGACTGATGCAGATCATGCCCGCCGTGGCGCGCCAGTTCAACGTGACGGGCGACCGGCTCCTCGATCCGGAGACCAACGTCCGGCTGGCGGCACAGGTGCTCTCGAAGATCGACGCCGGACTGCGTTTCGCGCCCGGCACGCCGGACGACGACCGGATGAGCATCATCCTGGCCGCATACAACGGCGGCATCGGCCACGTCAACGACGCACGCCGGCTGGCGCGCAGCCACGGCGAGAATCCCGATTCATGGGAGACCGTGGCCCGCTATCTGGCGCTCAAAGCGCTGCCCGAATACTACGAGCAGCAGGAGGTACGCTGCGGCCGGTTCACCGGCGGCAGCCAGACGAGGGCCTACGTCCGCGACGTTCTGAAACGCTACGACCGTTACTGCCGTATCGCAGCACGTTGAGAACCCGATCCCGATTCCGGAATAGAAAACAGCGAGGCAGTTTACCTCGCTGTTTTTTTATCGAAGTGCCGACAGCCGAAATTCAGTACGCGCCGTGCGGAAATCAACGGCCACCTTCGCTGCTTCGGGATCGCGCCAAAAGCGGCAAAAGATCGAGCGGCGGAACGAGCGGAAGAGAATCCTTTCGCCGCACACCTACAACAGCAGCACGGCGAGCGTCGCGACGATGAACCCGCCGGCATAACCCGCGGCGACCTGGCGGATCGTATGGCATCCCAGCCACAGACGTGCCGAGGCGAGCGCACCCGCCGCCAGCACGGCCACGGCCAGCGCACCGGTCAGGTTCCCTGCGTTGCCGAAGGTCAGCAACACGAGCAATGCCGCGGCGGCTCCCTGCGCAGCCAGATGAAGACTTATTTTCCAGTAGAAGGTCACCGCCAGACAGAACAGTTCGCAACAGGCGCCCGCCAGCATGAATTTGCGCACGATCATCGCCGAAGGAATCCGCGCCACCGTAGCGGCGCAGAGCAGGTAGCAGACGATACCGATCGCCAGCGGCAGAATCCGCTCGCGCCGGTCGTCGATCGCAAGCGACGAAATACGCCCCACCGAACGGAGCAGCCCCACCGAGAGCAACGGAAT
>ENA-OZGA01000805-OZGA01000805.1-human-gut-metagenome-genome-assembly--contig:-NODE-805-length-11850-cov-5.932599_pt1 | contig 11850 bp, 10 predicted proteins | sample MGYA00245112_ERZ653649 | MGnify/ENA primary metagenome ERZ653649 (study PRJEB26926, sample SAMN06165071) | human gut metagenome | biome: ENVO:00009003; feature: ENVO:2100002; material: ENVO:00002003...
TACGAGATGCTCAGGAGTCTCGTGGGCTCGGAGATGTGTATAAGAGACAGACGTCGGTCACCACGGTCCGGGGTTCGACGCTCAGCAGCACATTGAAGCCGTTCTGCACCTGCGCCGTGACCTGCACGCCGTCGCCCAGCGTGAAGACCACCGTGCCGTCGTCCTTCATTTCGACCTTGGTGATCACCGAAGCGCTCTTGCCCTCGGCCTTCACCGGATTGCCCGACGCGTCGGTTATCCGCTTGCCGAAGAGCGTCCAATAACCCTGATCGTCTACGCCGATTTCGGGCGTACGGCCCGTAACGGGAATTTTGGCGCCGTCGGTATCGAGCAGCCACGAGGTCTTGCCGCCCGTGGTGACGGTCCAATAGTAGATTTCGCCGTCGGCCTTCATGCCGATGATCGGCTGGGTATTGGCGTCGTCCATGGTCGCGATGTCGATCGTGTGCTCCACGTTGTCGGCATCCTTGTAGCTGAGGACATAGTGCCCGTCGGCATCCTGCGTGATCGAGGTGACGGCACCGCCGCTGACGACTGCGGCCAGCGCGTCGAGCTGCTGCTGCATCGTCGTGACCTGAGCCTTGAGTTCGTTGAGGCTCTTGTACATCCCGTCGATGTCCTTCCACAGGGCCGAATCGTCGAAGTTGTCGCTGCATCCGTAAGCGAAAACGGTCGCAGCGGCGAACATCAGAGTCAAGATTCTTTTCATTCGTTTTAATTTTAAGGTTTGTTGAGTTTCGGTCGGTTCAGGGGCGCCGCCGTAACGACGCCTATATTAAGAACACATATCCGGCTCCGAATACGTAACCCGCAAAAGATGTTTTTGCCTGACGAATGAAAAAATCCGCTCCGCATGCCCCGGCGGCGGGAACGGCCCGAAAAGAGACGTCCCGGAGACCGCAACGGTCTCCGGGACGCACCTCCTCAGATCGGTTCCGCGCGCCGCTATTCGGCGTCGTGCGGGAAATATTTCATGTATTGAACGCGCTGGTAGACGTCGCTCTCGGCATTGCCGTAATTCATCTTCCCGCGGAACTCGGCCAGCGACCCGAAGCCGTGGCGTTCGGCCCACAGGTCGATGAAGCGGTTGATGTCCACGATCACGCCGTAGCCCTGCTCGTGGATCGCCGAGCAGATCTGCACGGCGTTCGCGCCGCACAACAGCGCCTTCACGGCCGCTTCGCCGTCGTGCACGCCCGTCGATACGGAGACGTCGAGCTGCGGCACGGCCGTCGTGCAGAGCGCCACGCTGCGCAGGACGTTGCGCAGTTCGGCCGGCTCGCTGAACGGATCGCCGTTCACGAAGGTCATGCGCTCCACGTCGATATCGGGTTCGAAGAAGCGGTTGAACATCACTACGCCGCGGGCGCCGCGCGCCAGCAGCGAATCGGCCACGGCCAGCACGTTGGTCAGGCGCATGGGAAGCTTCACCGACACGGGAATCTTCACGGCCTCGGCCACGCGGCGTACGACGTCGGCGTACTCCTGTTCCAGCTCCTGCGCCGAACGGTGACGGTCGGTCGGCTGCAGGAAGATGTTCAGCTCCAGCGCCGCGGCGCCGGCCTGCTCCATCGAGACGGCATAGTCGGTCCATGCTTCGGCCGAAGCGATGCAGTTGATGCTGGCGATGACGGGCACGCCCGTCGTGCGCGCATCGGCGACGAGTTTGAGGAATTCACCCTTGTAGGCATCGCCGATATAACGTTCGAGGTACTCGCCCGAATCGCCCATGCCCTGCTGCGACGCATAGTCGAGGGCCGCGGCATGGCGGATGATCTGCTCCTCGAAGATCGACTTGAGGACCACGGCGCCCGCACCGTTGCGCACGCACTGTTCGATGTTGGACATCGTGGCCGTATAGGGCGAACTGCTGACCACGACGGGACTCGAAAGGTCGAGTCCGAGGTATTTTGCTTTCATAAAAAGAGCTTTTTATAGTTACTAATCGCTTTTCACGGCCGGGACGGACCCGGCTCAGGCGGCTGTTCGGCACAGCCCCGCCGCAGCGGATTAAACGAACGGAATCTTCACCACTTCGGCGCGGAGGGGTTTCTCGCGCACGACGACGGCGATTTCCGTACCCGCCTTGCCGTATTCGGGCGTCACGTAGCCCAGTCCGAAACCGACCTTCATGCAGGGCGACATCGTACCCGAAGTGACATGGCCGATCCGCGTACCGTCGGGCGCGGCGATCTCGTAGCCGTGGCGCGGAATGCCGCGGTCGATCATCTTGAATCCCACCAGCCTGCGGGTCACGCCCTCGGCCTTCTGCTTCTCCAGCAGGGGGCGGTCGATGAACTCCTTGCCCTCGGCGAATTTGGTGATCCAGCCCAGTCCGCCTTCGAGCGGCGAGGTGGTGTCGTCGATGTCGTTGCCGTAGAGGCAGAAGCCCTTCTCCAGACGCAGCGTATCGCGCGCGCCCAGACCGATATTCTTGAGTCCGAACTCTTCGCCGGCCTCCCAGAGCGCTTTCCAGAGTTTGTCGCCGTCTTCGTTGGCCGCGTAAATCTCGCAGCCGCCCGATCCCGTATAGCCCGTGATCGAAAGGATGGCGTCGCAGCCTGCGACCTTCATCTTTTTGAAGGTGTAATACTCCATCTCCTCGACCGGCTCGTCGCACATCTTCTGCACGATCTTCATGGCCAGAGGTCCCTGCACGGCGAGCTGGCAGATTTCGTCCGAAGCGTTGTAAAGCTCCTTGCCGTGGCCTGCCTCCATGCCGAACGCCCGGCCCTGTTCGCAGATGTGGTTCCAGTCCTTTTCGATGTTGGCGGCATTGACGCAGAGCATGTAGGTCTCGGCATCGACCCGGTAGACGAGGATGTCGTCCACGATACCGCCCCGGCCGTTGGGCATGCAGGTATACTGCACCTTGCCGTCGTAAAGTTTCGACACGTCGTTGGTCGTGATGCGCTGCAGCAGGTCGAGGGCCTTGGGTCCCTTGACCCAGATTTCGCCCATGTGGCTCACGTCGAAGACGCCGGCGCCGCCGCGGACGGCCATGTGCTCGTCGTTGATGCCCGTAAACTCGATGGGCATATTGTATCCCGCGAATTCGGCCATTTTAGCCCCCGCGGCAATGTGGTACTTGGTGAATGCAGTGGTTTTCATATCAAGATTTTAAGGTTTTATTCGCGGCGTTTGACACCCAGACGCGGACAGCGGTGGAACTCCTTCGTCCGGTCGAACAGGTAGCGGTAGGTGGTGTGCATCTTGTGGCGCGTGGCGCAGACGTAGCTTTCGATCATGCGGTTCATCACCGGATTGAAGTCGCCCACCCATGCGAACTCGATGGTCTTGTAGTGGTTGCGTGGCGTGCGCATGTATTTTTCGAGGATGAAGCGCATCATGCCCGACTCGACGCCCTTGCCGTGGAATTCGGGCGCGATGCCGAAGATGATGCCGAAAATGCGGTCGCTGGCCTTGCGGACCTTCAGGTCCCAGAGCATCCGCAGCTTCTGAATGAGTCCGAATTTGCCGTTGAACTTGCCGATGATGCGGTTCAGGTCGGGGACCATGATGAAGAAACCGATCGGCTCGTCGTTGAAATAGGCGAAGAAGATGATCTCCGGGTCGATGATCGGCTTCATCGTCTCCATGATCTTCATCGCCTCCTCCTGCGTCATGGGCTTCACGCCCGAAAAGAGCGACCACGCCTTATTATATATGATGCGGAAGTTCTCGGCCTCCTCCTCGATGCGCGACATGTCGATCTGGCGGAAACCGTAACCCGGCGTCGAGAAGAGACGCTTGGCCCGGTCGTGGACCATGGCGTTCACGTCGTCGTCGTAGATTTTCCAGATGTAGGTGTTCTGGTTGAAGTAGTTCCGGAATCCGTAGTTCTCGAACAGCTCCTTGTAATAAGGCGGGTTGTAGGGGTTCTCGTACAGCGGCTGGAACTCGTAGCCCTCGACCAGCAGGCCCCACCACGCGTCGCGCTGTCCGAAATTGATCGGGCCGTCCATCGCCTCCATGCCGCGGCTGGCCAGCCACATGCGCGAAGCGTCGAACATCAGGTCGGCGACCTGCTGATCGTCGATCGACTCGAAAAATCCGCAGCCGCCCGTGGGCTGCTCTTCGAGTGCGGCCTTCTCGCGGTTGTAGAACGCCGCGATGCGCCCCACGACCTCGCCGGCACGGTTGCGCACCACCCAGCGGACGGCTTCGCCGTCGGCGAACTGCTCGTTGCGGGCCGGATCGAAAACCTTGCGGATATCGGTATCCAGCGGGCAGACCCAGTTGCGGTTGCCCTTGTAAATCTTCTTGGGGAGGTCGAGCCACTCGCGTTCGAGTGCGGGCGTGACGACCTCCTGAAGCACGTATTTGTCACTGTTCATTCATGCATGTTTTTTATAGACCAGAACAAAGATAGAAATAAAAAACGAAAATGGAATGAAACGGGCGGGAAAGTCGCAAAGCCGCAGACCCGTACGCGGCGGCCGATTCGCTTGTCCGCAAGGAAAAATTGTTTATCTTTGTGGAAACTGCGTCCGCACAATCCCCCGATCCCCATGACAACAGACTACAGCGAATTCGGCTGGAGCGATGCTCAGCCCGCATTCTACCACGAACTCCTCTGCAAATACATCGAGCGGCTGCTTCCGGCCGACGGCTCCCCGATTCTGGACGTGGGCTGCGGCAACGGCTTCACCGCAAATTATCTGGCCGGCAAGGGCTACGACGTTTACGGCATCGACGCATCGCGGCAGGGCATAGCCATCGCCAATCGGACGGGGGGGGGAATCCCGGCCGTTTCTTCGTCTGCGACGTGACGACGGGCGAGCTGCCGCCCGAACTGCGGAAGATCCCCTTCAGGACCGTGATCTCGATGGAGGTCATCGAGCACCTTTACAGCCCGCGGACATTCGCCGCCTTCATCCGCAGCATCCTCGAAGCCAACGGCGGCGGACGTTTCATACTCACCACGCCTTACCACGGGTACCTGAAAAACCTCTCGATAGCCCTCGCCGGCAAAGCGGACCGCCACTACAGCGCATTGTGGGAGGGCGGCCATATCAAATTCTGGTCCCGCAGAACGCTCGCCATCCTGCTGCGGGAAGCCGGGTTCCGCAACATGGCCTTCACCGGCGCGGGGCGCATCCCGTACCTGTGGCGGCACATGGTGTTCAGCGCCGAAGCGCCGGCGGCCGCGGAAGTCCGGGCCTGCGACCCGGCTGCGGAACCGTGAAAACCCCGCTGCCGTTCCGGCCGGCGGAGCCGTACGGAGACAGATGCCGCCGAAACAGCGCGGAGACGGTACAGAGGCAGCACAGAGTATGGTGCGGAAGCAGCACGGAGACGGCAGGGCGGCGGCACGGAGGTAAAAACGCACGGTTTCTCATTTCGCGGATTTTTTTCTATTTTTGTTAAAACAAATCAGGCGACACGATGAACAAGAATCTCGAACAATCCCTTTCGGACGGAAACAGGCCCCAGTACCGCTTCATGAAATACCGCATCCACAAAATCCTGCTGGTCTGCTGCAGCTACGACGGGTATATTCTCGAAGAAGACGGACATATCGAGTCGCAGATCAATCAGGAGTACCTCGACCTGAACATGTCGAACCCGCCGTCATTCACACGTGTCAGCTCGACGCGCGAGGCGCTGGACCTGCTCGGACGCGACGATTCGTTCGACTTCATCCTGACGATGTACAACGTGGGGGAACTGGACGTCTTCACGTTCGCCAAGATCGTCAAGGAGCGCCATCCGCAGATTCCCGTGGCGCTGCTCACCTCCTTTTCGAAGGACATCTACCGCCGCATCGAGGAGCAGGACCGTTCGGGACTCGACTACATTTTCGGCTGGCACGGCAACACCGACCTGATCATGGCGATCATCAAGCTGGTCGAGGACAAGATGAACGCCGAGGAGGATATCGTCGAGGGCGGCGTGCAGGCCATTCTGCTGGTCGAGGACTCGATCCGCTTCTACTCGACCTACCTGCCCGAACTCTACAAGCTGATCCTGCTGCAGAACACCGAATTCCTGAAGGACGCCCTCAACGAACAGCAGCAGATCCTGCGCAAACGCGCACGCCCCAAGATTCTGCTCGCCACCAACTACGAGGAGGCCGTGGAGCTTTACGACCGTTACAAGAAGAACATGCTGGGCGTGATTTCCGACGTGGGGTTCGTACTCCACCGCAACGACCCGCCCGAAAGCGAGAAGCGCGACGCCGGCATCGACCTCTGCCGCCGCATCAAGGAGGACAACCCGCTGATGCCCGTACTGCTGCAGTCGTCGCAGACCGAATTCGAGGCGCAGGCCCGCGGGCTGGGAGCCGGATTCATCGCCAAGAATTCGAAAACGCTGCTCTCGCAGCTGCACGAATATATCGCCAAGGAGTTCGCATTCGGCGACTTCCTCTTCAAGGACCCCGATACGGGAGCCGTCATCGGCCGCGCCAAGGATCTGGCGCAGATGCAGGAGATGATCGCCACGATTCCCGACAAGGCGTTCGAATACCACACCTCGCAGAACCACCTCTCGAAATGGCTCTACTCGCGGGGCCTCTTCCCGCTGGCCGCGGCCATCCGCCGGGGCAACAAGAGCCAGTTCGCCACCACCGAAGAACACCGCCAGCGCATCGTGAACCTCATCAAGGACTACCGCATCCTGCTCGGACAGGGCGTGGTGGCGCGCTTCGACACCGAGACCTACAGCGATGCGGTGGCTTTCGCCCGCATCGGCGAAGGCTCGCTCGGCGGCAAGGCCCGCGGTCTGGCGTTCATGAACTCGATGCTGCTCAAGCACCGCCAGTACGACAAGCACGACAACCTGCGCATCATGATTCCCCGCTCGGTGGTGATCGCAACGGACTATTTCGACGAATTCATCCGCAACAACGGACTCAAATACATCATTTCGCAGGAGTTTTCGGACGAGGAGATACTCTCGGAGTTCGTCAGTTCGACGATTCCCGTCAAACTGCAGCGCGAGCTGAAAGCCTACATCAAGACCGTCAGTACGCCGCTGGCCGTGCGGTCGTCGTCGAAGCTGGAGGATTCGCACTACCAGCCGTTCGCCGGCATCTACTCGACCTACATGATCCCCTATGTGGACAACGAGGACCAGATGCTGCGTCTGCTGCTCAAGGCGGTCAAGAGCGTATACGCCTCGGTCTACTTCGCATCGTCGAGAGCCTACCTCTCCTCGTCGCAGAACCTGATCTCGGAGGAGAAGATGGCCGTCATCATACAGGAGGTGTGCGGCACGGAGCAGAACGGACTTTTCTTCCCGACCTTTTCGGGCGTGGCGCGTTCGATCAACTACTACCCCATCGGCGACGAAGCTCCCGAAGACGGCGTGTGCAACGTCGCCATGGGACTGGGCAAGCTGGTCGTGGACGGAGGGCGCACGCTGCGCTTCTCGCCCCGCTATCCGCAGAAGGTGCTCCAGACCTCGACGCCCGAACTGGCGCTGCGCGACACGCAGAACGAAGTGCTGGCCCTGAGCCTGCAGCCCGAAGAGTTCCGCACGTCGATCGACGACGCGGTGAACCTGCGGCGGCTCGACATCGCCCAGATCGCCGAGCTGCGCAATTCGCGCTTCGTCTGCTCGGTGTGGGACCGCGAGAACGAGCGCATCTCGGACAGCCCCTTCGACCGGGGCCGCAAAGTCATAACGTTCAACAACATACTGAAATACAACACCTTCCCGCTGGCGGAGATCGTCACCGACATCCTGCACATGGGCGCCGAGGAGATGCGCTGCCCCGTGGAGGTCGAATTCGCAGTCAATATGGACGTAGCGCCGGGGGAGCAGCAGATTTTCAACCTGCTGCAAATCCGCCCGATCATCGACAATCAGGACAACCGGCCGATCGACTGGAGCGCGGTGGACACCTCCGATGCGCTGGTCTACGGCGAGAACGCCCTCGGCATCGGCATGATGAACGACATCTCGGACGTCATCTACATCAAAAGCGGCACGTTCAGTTCGCTTTCGACCGAGAAAATCGCCGACGAACTGCTGGAGCTGAACCGCCGCATGCGCGACGAAAAACGCTCCTACATCCTCGTCGGTCCCGGCCGCTGGGGTTCGTCGGACCCGTTCCTCGGCGTGCCCGTCAAGTGGAACCACATCTCCGAAGCCAAGGTGATCGTCGAATGCGGCATCGAGAAATTCGACGTCGAGCCGTCGCAGGGCACGCACTTCTTCCAGAACGTCACCTCGCTGGGCGTGGGTTACCTGACGATCAGCCCCTTCCGCGGCGACGGCGTATTCCGCGAAGAGACGCTCGACAAATGCGCCGCGATCTACGAAGGCAGCTTCCTGCGGCAGGTGCGTTTCGAGCGTCCGCTGTGGGTCTGCATCGACGGCCGCTCGAACAAAGGCATCGTCAAAGAGACGCCGGACGAAGCGCGGGAGGAATAGCCCGCAGCGCACCGATACGACATTTTCCGGAGAAAAGGAGAAATAAATAACGAATTTTCGGAAAAAATCATGTTGCAGTTACAATTTATAAGAAATAGTTTTATATTTGTAATAAAGAAACAACCTTTAAAACTTCAGGCAATATGAACGTAAACAAATTAATGGCGGAACTTGAGCGCAAGCATCCCGGCGAAAGCGAATACCTGCAGGCCGTGCGCGAAGTTCTCATGACGGTAGAGGAAACCTACAACCAGCACCCGGAATTCGAGGCCAACCGTATCGCAGAGCGCATCGTGGAGCCTGACCGCAGTTTTACCTTCAAGGTGGTCTGGGTAGACGACAAGGGCGAGGTACAGGTCAATACCGGTTACCGCGTGCAGTTCAACAACGCGATCGGTCCCTACAAGGGAGGTCTGCGTTTCCACCCCTCGGTGAATCCCTCGATCCTGAAATTCCTCGGTTTCGAGCAGATTTTCAAGAATGCGCTGACGACGCTGCCCATGGGCGGTGCCAAAGGCGGCTCGGATTTCAACCCCAAGGGCAAATCCGACCGTGAGGTAATGCGTTTCTGCCAGGCCTTCATGGTCGAGCTGTGGCGCCATATCGGCCCCGAGACCGACGTCCCGGCGGGCGACATCGGCGTGGGCGGCCGCGAAATCGGCTTCATGTTCGGGCAGTACAAACGTCTGCGCGACGAATTCACCGGTACTTTCACCGGCAAGGGTATCGGCTGGGGCGGCTCGGCGATGCGCCCCGAAGCGACGGGATACGGAACATGCTACTTCGCGCAGGAGATGCTCGCGACGCGCGGCCTCTCGTTCGAAGGCAAGACGGTCTGCATCTCCGGCTCGGGCAACGTAGCGCAGTACGCCGCTCAGAAGGCCACCCAGCTCGGCGCCAAGGTCGTGACGCTCTCCGATTCGTCGGGCTACGTCTACGACCCCACGGGCATCACGCCCGAAAAGCTGGAATACGTCATGGAGTTGAAAAACGTCTTCCGCGGGCGCATCAAGGAGTACGCCGACCGCTATCCCGAAGCGACCTACTACGCAGGCCAGCGTCCGTGGGGCGTGAAATGCGACATCGCCATGCCGTGCGCCACGCAGAACGAGTTGAACGGCGACGAGGCCGCCGCACTCGTGAAGAACGGCTGCATCTGCGTGGCCGAAGGCGCCAACATGCCCTCGACGCCCGAGGCGATCAAGGTTTTCCAGGAGCACAAACTCCTCTACGCGCCGGGCAAGGCGGCCAACGCCGGCGGCGTGGCTACGTCGGGACTGGAAATGAGCCAGAACTCGATGCGTCTGCACTGGTCGCCCGAAGAGGTCGACGCCAAACTCCGCGCCATCATGCAGAACATCCACGAGGTATGCGTGAAATACGGTACCGAGCCCGACGGCTACGTCAACTACGTGAAGGGCGCCAACATCGGCGGCTTCATGAAGGTCGCCAACGCCATGCTGGCGCAGGGGTGCTGCTAAAAGGGAGCATTCTCCCGTCGTGCCGGTACGATTGATCCGGCCTACGACACGGAAGCGAAAAAGGGAGCCGCCGCTGACCGAGTTCAGCGGCGGCTCCCTTTTTTACGCTTATCCGCGAACCGTCACGACGGTTCGCCGTCGGAGGCCGATACGCTACCGCACGGACCGCAGCGAAGTTGCCGGTCGGCCGGAGATCGAATCCAGGAGCAAAATCCCGGACAACCCGATCGTTTTCATCGGCCGAAGACCGGAGTTCCACCCGATCCTCACCCCGTTATCACCCGATCCATCCGCACGTCGTGCGGTTCGACGGGCAGGTCGTCTACCAGCTGGTGCGCATAGCAGACGCCTACGCGGAATCCCCTGAAAGCGGGATCCCCGAGATAGCGGTCATAATAGCCCCGTCCGCGCCCCAACCTCCGGCCGTCGGCCGTGAACGCCACGCCCGGACAGACCACCAGATCGATCTCGCCGGCCGGACACGGCCGCTCGCCCTGCGGCTCCAAAATGCCGAAAGCCCCGAAGACCAGCGCGTCGGGGCGGCAGGCATAGAACCGCATCGCGTCGCCCTCGACACGAGGCAGCACCACGCGCCGCGTCGAGGCCCAGCGCGCCAGCACCTCGTCGGTAGCCGGTTCGTCGGGCAGTGCGGCAAAAACGGCGACGGTCCGCGCCGCACGGAACTCGGGCAGTCGTTCGACCGCCGAAAAGATCGCCGCCGACGCCCTCAGACGCTGCCGCGAGTCCAATGCGCGGTTGAGCTGCCGCATCCTTTCCCGTATCTCTTTTTTTACCATGTTTCAGGTATTTTATCCGACAATTTCCACCCGTTTCGCATTGTTATTACACAAACAATACCTATCTTTGTGGCACTTGTAAGAAATCCTTAACAAAAATAAACAAAATTCAAACATTATGAGCTGTTTTCTGACCAATTCATCTCTTGGCAAGAAATTGGTGATGAGCCTGACGGGATGCTTCCTCGTACTGTTCATCCTCTTCCACATGTCCATGAACCTCGTGGCCATCATCTCGCCCGAAGGCTACAACACGATCTGCGCATTTCTGGGCGCCAACTGGTATGCGCTGGCCGGTACGGTGGTGCTGGCCGCCGGCGTGCTGATCCATTTCGCCTACGCCCTGTGGCTCACCTACAACAACTACCAGGCGCGCGGCAAGCAGCGTTACGAGGTGACCGTCACCGAGCCGGGCGTGGACTGGGCTTCGAAGAACATGCTCGTACTGGGCTGGATCATTCTGGCCGGTCTGGCACTGCACCTCTTCAACTTCTGGGCCAAGATGCAGCTCGTGGAGATCATGGGCGGGCACGAGAACTCGCTGGGGTTCCATCCTGCCGACGGCGCCGCGCTGATCCAATACACCTTCTCGCAGTGGTACTACGTGGTGATCTACCTGCTGTGGTTCGCCGCCCTGTGGTTCCACCTCACGCACGGCGTATGGTCGATGTTCCAGTCGGTGGGCTGGGCCAACGACACGTGGTACCCGCGCCTCAAAGGGCTGGCCACCGTCGTCGCCTCGATCGTATTCCTCGGCTTCGCAGCAGTCGTCGTGGTCTATTTCGTGCAGAGCATCTGCCCTTGTTCGGCCGGTGTATGTTAACCTTTATATAAATTAAAAAAACACCCGATATGGCTTTCAAATTAGATTCCAAAATTCCCGCCGGCGAACTCGCTCAGAAATGGAGCAACCACAAGGCGGCCATCAAAGTCGTAAGCCCTGCCAACAAACGCAAACTCGACATCATCGTCATCGGTACCGGCCTGGGCGGCGCGTCCGCAGCCGCTTCGCTCGGTGAGTTGGGCTATAACGTCAAGGTCTTCTGCATCCAGGATTCGCCCCGCCGCGCCCACTCGATCGCCGCGCAGGGAGGTATCAACGCCGCGAAGAACTACCAGAACGACAACGACTCGGTATACCGCTGTCTCTTATACACATCTGACGCTGCCGACGATCGCATAAGTGTAGA
>ENA-OZGA01000806-OZGA01000806.1-human-gut-metagenome-genome-assembly--contig:-NODE-806-length-11844-cov-4.517092_pt1 | contig 11844 bp, 14 predicted proteins | sample MGYA00245112_ERZ653649 | MGnify/ENA primary metagenome ERZ653649 (study PRJEB26926, sample SAMN06165071) | human gut metagenome | biome: ENVO:00009003; feature: ENVO:2100002; material: ENVO:00002003...
CGAGATGCTCAGGAGTCTCGTGGGCTCGGAGATGTGTATAAGAGACAGTCTCCAGCGTATTGCCGGGGCCGCCGGTTCCGTAGACCGTCACGCGATCGTTGAAGTCCACATTGGTCTTTTCTTCTTTCGTTGCCATATTCTTTTTCGTTTAACTTGTTTGACTTAGGCTGCCTTCTCCGAAGGCTCGGCAGCCGGTTTCTGCAAGGCGGCGATAATGGTCGCGAACGTGCCTTTGACGAACGCCCCCTGATCGACCGATGCGAAGTACGAGTGCAAGCGCTCCTCGCAGATGACCGTGAAGAGATTCTTCTGGAAGTCGTCGTCGACCCACCCGAATTCGATGCGAATGCCTTTGTACGGGCGAACGTTCCATTTGCTCGTATCGGCAACGAGGAAATCGCCGGCCTTGACGTAAGTCGATTCCACGATCTCCACCCCGCGGATGAGCCGGAACAGCTCGTCCGAGATGTAGTGACCCGTCGAATCCTTCGTCAGGTCGATGGAGGCCCGATCCGAAGGATTGAGCATCACCACATCGGGATAGAAGTTCAGGTTCCGCATCTGGAGGATCGCTGCGCGGATCGCATCGGCCTTGTTCGCCATTTCGACCGTCCCGTCGAGCGCGGTGGTCGCATAGGTAGCAGCAGCCGTAAAGATGCCTTTGAGATTCACGCCCGTGCCGTCACCGGTGAGCAGCTGTTTCGTGCGTTCCTGAACGAGCGACGTGCGCAGCATGTTGTCGATCTCCGACTGCATATAGTCGAAATCGTCGCGCATCTCGTAAGAGATTTTGGCCGATACGGCCACTTTCTTCGCCGTCGACGTCTCAGGGACATACGACCAGTCCATAGCGGGCTTCAAGGCCCCCTCGGCGATGAATGCAGGAGCGCCGTTGCCGGGCTCGCGATCCACCCAAGTGATATTGGGCGAGTTGGTAGCTCCCTTGAACAACCGTTCTACGACGCGCGTGTCTTCGCTCGGCGCGTAATGGATCGTGCGGTCTACTTCGGTGTTGAGCGCTGCAACCGCCGCGGTATTGGCCGCCACGGTGATCGTCGTAGCATCCTCTTTGATCTCCAGTTCGAGCGCCGTATTGCGTTTCTCCGCGAAAGCGCGTTTCGCCTCGTCGCCCGAAAGGAACGCCTTGATCTGCTCGCGGATCGTGCGGCCCTTTCCGGCGCTACCGCTCATCGAACGGCGGATCTCGCTCCCCTGCTCCTTGAGAGCCTTCTCGATCTCCTCGATCTTCTCGGCCGACACGCCCAGTTTCCCGAGCGACGATTTTACCGACTCGACGATCTCTTCCTCCGATTTGATCCCCTCGGCCAGCATTTCGAGCTGGTCGTTGATGTGCTTGCCGAGCAATTCCATGCCCTTGCGATCCACATCCGAGAACTCCCCGCTGTCGGGCAGTTCGAATTTCTTGAATTTGAATGCCATGTTTTTCAGTTTTTGATTTGACCTAATTTTTCGAATACCGAACTGCGTGAAGTGAGTGGCGCGCGGGCCGGCTCGGCTTTGAACATCGACAGTATTCTGCTGTGTACTTTTTCGTATTCATCGGGCGCGGTCTCCCGTAATGCCTTGACATATCGTTCCATGTCGTCCAAGGCTTTCATGTCGCCGATATACTCCGTGTGCTCGTTGGCGCCGAAGGTGACGACCGAAATCTCGTGCAGAATAATCTCCTTCACGATCAGGCAGTCGAGGTCGGGATCGTAATCGCATTTGTCCCATACATACCGATAGCCTATCGAGAACTGGTTGAGCACCCCTTCGTGCATCTGCACCCATGCGCGGCGAGCGTCCGGCACGGCATCGAAATCCGAGAGCTGCACCGTGGCGTATCCGCCGTCGTCCTTCTCCTCGATCGACAGGATGCGGCCGATCGGGTTCTTCGTCTCGTGCTGCCACAGGAATTGTATCTTCCGGTTTGTCGCAGAAGCCGGCCCGCGCTCCTGAATACTCTTGCTGATGCAGCCCTTCATCAGCATGTCGCCGTCCGAATCGACCGTTCCGAACGAACAGAACTTCACGAGAATGATGTGTTTCTCTTCGTCCACGACATCGGCCTTCAATATCGGCGCTTGCTTGAAAGCCCCGCCGCGGTTCATGACTTTTTTATACAGTAGTTTGTCCATTATTCCAGAATGTTTGCAATGATGTTTTTCCCCTGTTGCTCGGTAATGAGACCGGAGGCGATCGCGTTGCTGGCAGCCGTCACGGCCGCCGTCAGCGAATCGGCATACAGCCGCTTCGCTTCCTGGAAGATCGACAGGTGATCGAAATAGGGAACGATGCGGAATCCGTCGAACCCGTGCGCCGCGTTCAATACCTCCGATATTCGCTCTGCATCCGGTTTGATCGCATCGTTGTACAATTTGACCTCGGCCGCCGTAAGATTCGCATAGGTCGTCCCTTCGGTGTCGATCAGTACATACGGTACTTGATAGGCATCGGCGATCTCCTTCTTGGCATTGCGCTGCACCTCCGTGAGATTCATGTCCTTCATGTTGGCCGAAATCTGCACGAAAGCAGCCTTCAATCCGGTCACGATGTACTTATATTGGCCCTTCATCACGCCGTATCGCCGCAGGGCCGCTTGTGCCTGCTCCCGATCCTCCTTGTTCTCCGGCAACACGGATGTCCGGAAATCCTCGCTGTTCAACGAGATGATACCCAATGCCCCTCTGTTGATGATGAGTTCGTTCTGCGCCTCGAATGACGACACGAAAGGATTGACGGCGTTCTGCAAGGCTGACAGACGCGACTGCGATGCTCCGAAGATATTCGAATTATAGGCCGAATCCCGCACGACGAACATCTGATCCCGATCGACACGAATTTGATAATCGTTGATCGAAACCATATAATAATCGATCTGCGGATCGGGCCGGAAACCGGTGAATTCGGAGGTCGTCACCTCCTGAACAAGCGGATTCGGAATCACGTAGAGTTCGTAGGCCGTGGGCACACCGACCGGCTCCCAGCGAAGAATATAGGCTTTTCCGTAAATATCCTTGAAGGCTTCGATCATCGCCGTGAAATCTTCGATCGTTTGAAAGTCATTCGGATGCTTCCACCTGTTCAGTTCCTCCGTGCGACCTGCGACCTGGCGAGCGTCGTCCGACGGATCGACAGCCCACCAGCGGGCGTTGCGAATTGCCGCGGATTTCTTGGTCACGACCGAAAACAACGCGCTGCACCGAGCGTAAGCGATAGTCTGTCCGGCAACGGTGTCGCAGTTGATCGTACTACCGCTGCCCAATCCCATTGCCGAGAGAAAATCGCGCACAGAGACGAACCGCTGTTCCTCCGCTGTCGGAGTTCCGCACTCCGATTTCGTCGTCAAGTCCTGACTCTTACTTCGCCACTTCAAGCTGAATCTCATTGCACATAGCCTTTGAAGCAAATGTAAGGGCGATAAAAGAGGGTTCTCCGAACTTTTCGCTGTTTTTTCATTTTCGGCGGTTGCAGACCCAATAGAGATACTCCATTACAGCGTATCGGGCCGCATCCCACAAGTGATTGAATTTGTCGATCGGCTGGTTGATCGTAATGCCGTTCACCGAATCCCACACATAGGAATTGGCCTCGGTTTGGAAATTACGGCTGCGGACGATATGGAGGCGGAACGATTTGACCATGTGAATTCCGTCCGTTACGGAACCGGCATATTTCTTCGCCTTCACCACGCTGAGCCCGCGCAGCAGCAGGCCGTCGACCATCGATTCGGGATTTTTAGCGTATTTGTCCGCCGAGTCGGCGAATATGGGCATCCGCCCGACCACCCCCTCGATCGCATCGTAGAGCAAGGCCGGATCGGAGCAGGGTGCATAAAACTCTTCCTTCATGTATAGATCAAGCCCCCGAAGCCCCAGACGGACGAGCGCCGTAGGATCGTTCGTAAATCCGAAGTCAAGGCCGAACACGACCCTTTCCAGGTCGGACGGAAATTCATCGATCCAGTCGATATTCGGATAGACAAGACCCTCTTTCGCTGCACGGATTCCCAATCCATAGACTTTCCATCGCCACTCGTCGGCCGTGCCCGCAGCAATGTTCGCCGGTGTAGGTTCATAGGATTCGATTTCTCGTATGACCCCAGGCGGGCAGAACGGATTGTCTTTGTATGTCGTGTGCGTAAAATAGGTGTGCGGCTGCCCTTCCAGTTCGAAGGCCCAATGTTCGGTATATTTGGGATTCCAGTCGCCGATGACCATCGTCGTGCAGCGCATCGTGATATTTTTGTACTGCTGCTTCGAGATGTCGTCCAGCATCTCGTTGATGTAGATGATGTCGCAATCGTATCCTTCACGGCTATCCATTCTGTCCAATCCGCGGAAATGGATCACGGAGTTGTTGATATAGTAGTCGGGATGTTGATTCTCGCTGCGCATCGCATCGGGATCGTAGACGCCGCGCAGGGTCAGTTTCTTGCGGAAATCGGCAAGGGTGATCTCCTTGCAGGCCTGCAACGTATTTCGATATACGAAGATATTGAGCGGGGATAGTGCGAGCGTACAGATGTCGTACAGAAAATCGAAGGCATCGTAGGTCTTCCCCGAACGGCTCGACCCTTCATTAAAAATCTTCAACACCGCATCCCGTTCCCTGTACTGCATGTACCGATACATGAGGTAACGATACACTTTCCCCCGATAGGTGCGGATGTCAGGCAGACGATGCATCGGCAGGCGGTGTTTTTTCGATCGACAACGCATCCTCCGCGTCTATTTGAATGACGACGGGAGCGACGGCAGGATTTTCTATCTTTCCGGATAGTTTCACCTCCTTCGGCGCTGCGTAACCCAACATGTTCATGATGCTGTCGAGACTCTTCTGCTTGTCGTAGCACTCGATCTTCACGAACTCCTCGACAATCTCATCGCCATTCGAAGCGATCCGTTTGACCTGTTTGGTATTGATCGACTTTATACATGCCTTCTCGTCGTCCGTAAGCGACTCGAACTCTTTAAGCGACATCCAGCCGTTACGAATGCGGGTCGCATCCGAAAAGGCGATCTTCTGGTGCTCGCGGATGATCTGCAAGGCCGAGATGCCCGCAGCCTCGGCAAGGTGAGTTTTCAGATATTCGATCCTCGCTGCAACCTCACTGTTTTGTAATAGCAGATAGGCATTATTCCATACCGTGTTATCGCTCATGTTCGAACATCTGTAAGCATAGCGATATGCCTCGGACGCATTACCGCATTCGAGGTACTTATTGCAAAACTTTTCCTGTTTGATCGTGAGCTTGCCCATATATGCAAAGATCGCCTATCGGGGAGACGATTCTTTCAACTTTTCGCTCTTTTTCATTGCCCGATATAGCGGTATTGTAGGTGTGCATGTAAATCATGCCACTCTTCGATCAGTCGGGGATGCCGTTCGACAAATGCCTCCCACTCGATGCGGCGCAGATAGATCCGCCCGTTGCGGACGACTGCTCCGAGTGTTCGATCCACTCGAATCGATTTCCATATCCAACGTGTCGAAATGCCGTACTCATCGGCTGCGGCCTGAATTGAGATAAAATGGTTCATTGCAAATCCCGAATTAATTACTACCTTTGTTCTTGGGTGAGGGGTGATTCTTCGGGATCGCCTCTTTTTATATCAAACAGTTACCACCTGTTCTACTTTCCGGAATATTACATCCATCTCATCCTCTCGTTTGTACCAACGACAGCTGCCTGTCATCTCGTTGTAAGAGCAATTGCCAAAACGCGCACAATCCCGACATGCACATCCCTCTTTATTCGGATCATACCCTACAACCTCTACATTCTCGCCTTCATACACGAACCGCTCGCCGACCGGACGGGTGTAACGTTTTTCATCTCTGGGTTTCAGGGCCCACGGAACCAGCCGCCTCGTCATGGTCTTTCGCCCCTCGATGACCGCCTGCGTCAAGCCGTAGCGGTCGTTGAACATAATCTTTTTCATATTACTCTCCCAATCTCTTAATGGCTTCCAGAAATACGGCGGCCCAGTTCAATGCAGGGGTATCGGTCGGGCCGGCCATATCGAGTTCCAGCGTGAATTTGGTGGAGACGGAGACTTCATTCCCATTCTGGGTAATCTGGACGACAGCCTTCTGCTCATTGTCCTGAAAAGTGATTTTTACCTGATTGTTTTTCATAGCTAACTTATTTTGAGGTATTCAAATTCGTATTTTAATTATTTATTGTTCCGATTCGGGAAAATGATACTTCAATACGCGCCGACAGAACGGGTCGATCTCGCAGTTGAAGACGTTCGTCCAGCCGGCCCACGCCGCCGCCAGGTCGAAGCCGCCGATGCCGCTGAATAGAGAACCGTGCGTCATTAGTACTCCACCGCTGCCCTGCGATCGATGAAGAAATGAATACCCGGTGCGCATTCGCTCCACCTGTTATCGTCGAAATCCGGAACTTCCACAGTAGCACCGACAGTGTAGACGAAGTTTTTGTCATGGTCGGAACGAACGGTATCCTCAGTTGCCTTGGTGCCGTCCATGTTCTGAATCTCCATGACGTATGCTTTATCGCAACGGCATTTGTGTCCCGTTGCCGAACTGCGCCGTGCATCTTCCGGAATTCGTAATTTTACGATATGCCCAGAGGCTTTTTTCCAACCGATGAAACTACCCTCAGTCGGACATGATAGATAACATCCCTTGGCATCGCACAGGTTGGCACCGCGCAGGTCGGCGCCGCGCAGGTCGGCATCGCGCAGGTTGGCACCGCGCAGGTCGGCATCGCACAGGTTGGCACCGCGCAGGTCGGCATCGCGCAGGTTGGCATCGCGCAGGTTGGCATCGCGCAGGTCGGCATCGCGCAGGTTGGCATCGCGCAGGTTGGCATCGCGCAGGTTGGCATCGCGCAGGTCGGCACCGCACAGGTAGGCACCGCACAGGTAGGCACCGCACAGGTCGGCATCGCGCAGGTCAGCACCGCACAGGTCGGCACCGCACAGGTCGGCATCGCGCAGGTCGGCGCCGTACAGGTTGGCACCGCACAGGTCGGCACCGCGCCTAATAGCGTCCAAAACCGTTTCGGTGATTGTGTTTCCCTCTTTCGTGTATTCAAATACGACCGAGCCCGTCCAACGGTTGCGGATTTCGATTTTAATCTGTTTCGTTGATTCCATTGCGGTAAAAGCTTTTGTTACACTCCTTTCGGAACCCGATAATGAAGGGTACGTCCGGGATAATGATAATCGAGAATCGGTTTGGCGAGGCGTATATTTCCTTCGATCAACGCCGCCAGTCTTCTGCTGGATACCGTCAGCGTCAGCCGATCCCGCGTTATCTCCACGCCTTGAAGATCAGTCAGCATATCGCGGCATACAGCCACCGTCGACAGCCTGTCGTAGATTTCATGCCAGCATTGCAGAAACCTCACCGGATAACGCAGGGGTTCCGACGTCTTTTCTTCGGTCCATGCACGGGCCAATGCCGCCTTGTCTACGACCTTCTCTCCCTTGCGCATCCATCCGGTAGCCTGGTAGTGATTAACGAACCTGTCGACTTCGTTTGCAGGGTTTCGAAAATTCCGGAAAAAGAAAATCTCGAAAAATTTCTCTCTCTCTTCTTCGCGCGTTTCAGATTCAGAAACAGAGACAGAATCAGATTCAGAATCAATATCAGAATCAGATACAGATTCAATAGGGTTTTCGCGGTTTCCTGCCGGTTTTGAAGAAAAACCGCCGCTTTCCGAAAAAACCGTGCGGTTTTCTTCGAAACCGTCCGCTTTTTTAGGCCGACCGCCCTTGCGGCCGTTCTCGCGGTTCTGCTCGCACTCCGCGTAATACTTTTTGGCGTTCGCATCCAGCGACGCACGGATGAAGCCGAAACAGAGCGTAGTCAGTTCATCCATTTCCGGCAGCTCCTCTTCCGTCGCGTGCGCATAAATGGCGGTCAACAGCCTGCCCCGCTGCTCCATCGCGAGCATCTTGATCTGCGGAAAGAAATCGTGCCGCAGAAGAAACGTGTCTTTATTTTGCCTGGCCATGATGGTTATGTTGCTTTTGGTGACACTCCGCACAGAGTGTAATCAGACAATCCAAGTGCTCTTTTTCTCTGCCTACGATGGATTGGCCGTCGACGTAATAGGTCTTGTGATGGATTTCCAGTGAATAGCTCCGTCCGCAAAGCTGGCAGCGGTGGCCGTCGCGAAGACGCACGATCCGGCACACCTCCTGCCAATAATCGCTCTGCAATTGCCGGACATAGCTACTCCTCCGGCCCCGACGATGTTGAAGTCTGCTCATAGGTCGCTTCGTTCATGTCGATCCCCAGCACGTCGAGGAATGCCTGCTTGTTGGTTTCCAGATTGGCAAAGAGGCTCTGCTCGTCCCACGAAGGAATCTTCTCGACTTTGCACAGTTGGAACCGCCCATCGATCCATGCGTAGTAGAGATAGTGTCCGCACAAGGCCATCTTTACCGTCGTATCGCTCGGTAAATCCACCTCCTTCTCTCCGCGCTTGACTTGATAAACCAGATCGCGGATCTGAGTAACGACAGCTTGCAATTTCTCGCGGGCATCCTTCGTCAGTTGCTTACACTGCGCTTCGATCTCGGCAAGTTGCGTTTCGAGTTTCGGCTGTTCGTCCTCCATCAACTCCGAATAGTTGGCTCGGATAGATGTTCTCTCGTAACTGTCGAGAAACCGGACGGCTTTGGCATTGGTTACGCTCTCGGCAATAAATTTTCCCGACAGATGTTTTCTGATTTCGTCCATGTCCTTCGCCCCTTCGAAGATTACACGCGGGAACGATACGTTTTTCGGCAGTTTGAACTCCGGCGATTGCGGAGCGTAATTTTTAAGATCGATCATAACCTATTCAATTTGATTTTATAATATTCTATCAATTCCCGATAGTCACTCTCATGAAGGCAGACTGTCAGGTGCTTCATCCGTTCCAATTCCTCGACTGCTTCCACTCCGTACAATTCGACCAAACGACGGCGGTAAGCCTTCTGATTGCCGTATTTATGTCGATTGCATATCCTGCATTGGGCGTGGACGTTTGTTTCGTTCCACCGTGTCGCCGTATGCGCTCGGACGATGTAATGACCCGCATCGCAGGTATCGTAACTTATCAATGTTCCGCAACTGATGCAGCGGCCGATCCCATTCGGGCAATCCCGCCGTCGGATGTAGCGGCTGAACACTTCGTCCAGCGTCTTAATCGACTTCGACATCGGGCAGGTATTGCGGCAGCAGTTCCGACTTGATATAGCCGGGCAGTTTGCCCTGAATAATTCCGAAGGCACCCTCCTCGGCCAGTGCATCGAACCCGGGCCAACTGCCAGACGCTTTGCAGCGCTTCACGATGTCGAGGGCCTGCGCATATTTGTATTTGCCGATCTGCAAATCCTCCGCATCCCAGAAGATCACGGCGATCTGGAAAGGCGCGGTATTTTGGATCATCACCATGAGCGTTGCCGTAAAGGGGCGTCCGGTGATTTCGCTGGCCACTTTCAAATACATTCCTTCGGAAAGCTCGTAGCGGTACTTCGCGCATTCGTTGTAGAAAGCCTGCACGGAGGACGCACTCGTAGTCTTGATCGACAGAATGGCGTTGATGCCGAAATTCTCCTCCAGCAGCATTCCGTCCGGTCGAATCTTCACCTTCATGCCCGTATCGGGATCCGTCCCGTACATCGATGTCTCGGCCTTCACGTACTGCATCAGTTTCGGGAGGATGCCGCCGCCGTAGGTTTTGTAGGCGATGCGGATCACGTCGACGATCTTCGCGTCGTCCTCCTTGATGAAGGTATAACCTGCCTCTTTCGCCGCGGTGTGGAGCGTATCGATCTGCACACGCAATGCGCCGATCTTCTGATCGGACAGATCGGCATTCCCCTGAATGCCCAGCAGCTCCCAGTAGTAACGAATCAACCGCCGGCAGCCGGAGGCCGTGGTCTTGCTGGCTTGCGGCAGGACGCGAACCTTCGAGAACTTCGATGGTTCCAAGATGGCCGAGTGGACGAAGGTACCGAAGTCGAAATGGTGCGTATTCTTCGATTTCAGCTCCGAAGTGCGGGCGATCAGGTAATGGCGGGGCGATTTCAGGGCTTCTTTCAATAGGCTGCTGCTTTCGCCCGCATGGGAGAGGTAACGCTCCATGCTATCGGACACGACCCTGCCGTTCACGTTAAGCCGCTTCACCGGTACTCGATCCGGCCGATCCGGCAACTGCCGGATATGCTCCAGCAGTTGCTCGAACGGTGTGTACTCCTCACGGTCGAAGTGTAGCGCCGCAAGCGGTTCACCCGCCGGTGCTGCACCCGTCAGATCGAAAACATCGAAGCCGAAATCACTCATTGCTGTTCTACTTTGAGGGGGACGATCGCCCACCGGTCAGACATGAACGAATTGGTCGCATTGCGTTCCTTGCCCATGTAGGTAATTTCGAAGGCCATACCCGGACGGATCGTTTTCTGAAAATTCTCGAACACGGCCGTCAGTCGGCGGCTCGCCTGCCGGACGACGCGCTTGCGGCCATCAACCGGTTCCACGAAATAGGCAACCAACAGATCGATATCCTGCCCGCTCTGCTCGTCGATCGATTTCTCGGAACGGAGATCCATGAAAAACATCCGGCGTTTCTCGCCTTTCTCTTTGGGCGACCAATACTCCGAACTGATCTCCAAAGGAGCCAGTTGGGCTTTACTCAGATCGGGCATCTGCCCTTCGAACGCATCCGCATTCGGAATCAACGCCGTGGCGTTGCTGGTTACTTTTGCTTCTTCCATAATTGAATATGTATTAGTTGAGTTGCTTTTCAAGGATTATTGCATAGTCCGGATATTCTCGGCCATATTGGTCATATACCACGCGAACGTATACCCTGTCGCCCGTGTATTCGGCGTAGCGCTCCACGCTGCCGTCGTCGTGGCTGCCGCCGATACTCGATCCGTATTCCGCGTAGAAATCGACCGAAGTCGTCAGACCTCTATATTCAACCTCGCAGGTTCCGGATTCCAGCCCGAGATCATGGGTGATCGCTTCGTTGATCTGTCTGGCGAACTCTTGCAGTTCGGAAGGAACAAGATGTATTTTCGGTTCCTCCATACCGCAGACCACCACAATCGGCTCGGCTTTCGACTTCGTGTGCAGGTCATACCCGTAACGGGCCGGTACACTCAAACTCGGATAAACCGCGTATTCTTCTTTTGGCGTTTTCATAGGAAAAACAGGATTTTGCGGACGAGCCGCTTCATCGTATTGCGCAGAATCGCTCGCCGGAACATTCCGCGATCCTTGTCATTCTGCCACTGCACCTCTTCGGGCGTCAAATCATACACGCGATACTCATCGCCTTGTATGACATCGCGATAGATCATTTTCATAGCCAGTCATACTTTAAAAATCGTTGTGGTGTAGGCAGGATTCGAACCTGCACGGCTGCTTTCCGAGGAGCGTCATCCGCAACTTGCGTTGCCCGACCACTATCAGCCCATCTTTTTGTGTGCGTCTACCATTCCGCCACTACACCATTTGCCGGTCTTTCCCGGCCGTCGTCCTGCTGCGAGCCTCACGGAGGACAGCGAGGAATACAATAATAAATATGAAAAGATACAGCACATTAAAGGCGCGCAAACCTTTGCTAAGCCCCGAAGCCGCAAAACACCCTTCTCTCAAAAACTCCAATCATGAACACCTCCGGCTTCGGGGCGCTCTCATTTCAATCCTGCCCCGTCGATCTTCTCGGCTTTCAGGAGCGCTTCGACTTCGAGCCGGCTGAACAGTATCGCAGAGTTTTTAGCCGCTCCGGCCTTTATTCCCTGGATATTCTTCCGCTTGATACTGTCTCTTATACACATCTGACGCTGCCGACGATCGCATAAG
>ENA-OZGA01000807-OZGA01000807.1-human-gut-metagenome-genome-assembly--contig:-NODE-807-length-11834-cov-5.703370_pt1 | contig 11834 bp, 11 predicted proteins | sample MGYA00245112_ERZ653649 | MGnify/ENA primary metagenome ERZ653649 (study PRJEB26926, sample SAMN06165071) | human gut metagenome | biome: ENVO:00009003; feature: ENVO:2100002; material: ENVO:00002003...
ACTTATGCGATCGTCGGCAGCGTCAGATGTGTATAAGAGACAGTTTGATATGCGTTAGAATAGGAAGAAAGAAATCACTAGTTATACACGTAGTTATGCACAAGTTATCCACAAATTGTGGATAACTTAACTAATAGCCGGAAATCCGTATCTCATCGGTTTTCCGCTTTTTTAAACTTCAACTTATGCACGTTGTCCACAACTAGTCATTCACATATCCACAATACTGGAAAGGAAGTAACACCCATGATGACTCCTGATGAATTATGGTACGGCATGTTAAATGAGGTAAAAAAGAAAATTCCATCGACAATGTACTCTACTTGGATCGAATCTTCTTTAATCCTTGTATCCTATGAAAATGACATCGTCACCATTGATACGGCTAAAAGTTTTGTTCGTGCGTTCATCAAAAAAAAATACAATGCCCTTCTCGAAGAAGCCGCTTCCAAGGTGACTGGACGACCTACTAAGGTAAATATCATCTATAGTTCTGTCGATACGGAAGAAGAACCTCCTACTATAGAAACGCCTTCTCCAGATTCCATAGAATCCTCTACAACGCCATCACAAGATTCTCCAGCCATCGAAGTAACACCAGAAATAGAACCACCGAAGGAAAAACGCAAAGTCTCCATCGTTACGGGCATTGAAACGATACGGAAAGAAGATCTGCAACCGCGCAAAAAAAATCAGTCCCTGTCGGATAAGGAGTTATCCCACGAAGCCGATACCTTATATAAGGAAGTAAAACTACAACCAGAAACTCTACTTACGGCTGACGGGGAACTAGACTTTCCAGAAATCCGTGATGCCCAAAAGCTGTCGGTTCCACCGAACCAGAGCGTTGTTGAATCAGACGGCTTAGGCAGCAACTACACCTTCGATACATTCATCGTCGGCAACAGTAACCGCATGGCCCACGCCGCAGCCTTAGCCATTGCCGAAACACCAGCCGAAAGATATAATCCCTACTTTATTTACGGTGGCTCCGGACTTGGCAAAACCCATCTTATGCATGCCATCGGCCATCGCATCCGGGAAAAATATCCCGACATGGTCATCCGCTGCATTACGAGTGAAGACTTTGCCAATGAACTAATCCAATCTCTTCAAGATAAAAATCCGGAAAGCTTCCGCCAACGCTATCGCAATGTAGACGTACTCCTCGTCGACGATATTCAATTCCTGGAAAATAAGGAGCATACACAGGAAGAATTCTTCCACACGTTCAATAAACTCTACCAGGACCATAAACAAATGGTATTCACTAGTGACCGTCCTCCTCAGGACATCAAAAAACTGGAAGAACGCCTTCGTTCCCGCTTCCAAGGCGGTATGGTAACGTGCATCGAGCCACCGGATTTGGAGACAAGAACGGCTATTCTCCGTAATAGAGCCCAACAGAGCCCTATCAGCTTTGAAAAAGATGCCCTCGATTTCATCGCCGCTAATGTAAGCGAAAACATCCGTCAGCTCGAAGGCGCTTTTGCACAAGTATCCCTTCTGGCCAGCCAGGAACACTCGCCAGTCACGCTAGAACTCACACAAAAAGCATTGAAAGACCTCATCCAGGCCAATAGCACGAAAAAATATATTACGCTAGACGAAATTACAAAAGCTGTATGCCAGTTCTATAAAGTAAAATATGAAGATATGATGAGCAAGAAAAAAGCAAAATCCATTGCCTTTCCCCGTCAAGTTGCCATGTACTTGTGTCGTGTCATGACGGAGCAGACGTATCCTCATATTGGCGCCTCCTTTAATGGCCGTGACCATACGACAGTTATGCATGCTTGCACGAAAATTGAAAATATCATGAAAGAAGACGAACACATCCGTCGTTCTATAGAAGAACTGAAAGCTCAAATTACAAATGTGGATAACTAAGATCATAGGATGGGGATAAAGAAAAAAGTTGTGCACAGCCTCCGAAAATCAGTGGAATTGTGTACAGTGAGAAACTACTTATCCACAAGTTATACACACCTGTGGATACTTGATTTTCAGCCATTCACAACACTTTTCCACAAATCCACTTCGCCTATGACTATGACTACGATTTTCTAGCTTTTTATTAATTAAACTCATCATCATAGAAAAGGGGACAAACCGATGAAACTGAAATTCCAAAAAGAGGACTTAAATAAAGCTCTTCAGACTATTCAAAAAGTAGCCAGCAATAAAAGTAATAACCTCTATGTACAAAATGGTTTTCTCATCAAAGCCTTCAATAATGTCATTGAATTCCAGGCCAATGATTATGACATGGGGATTAAAACCGTTGTACCTGGTATTATTTTAGAACCAGGAGAAGTATTTATTTGTAATCCCTATTTATTTGAATTAATTCGTCGACTTCCGAGCACAGAAATCGAAATGGTCAAAGATGAAGCTGCTACACAATTGACTGTTCACGGTGGAAAACTAAAATTTGAATGCCTTACCATGAATACAGATGATTTTACGGAATTGGAAATCGTCGAAAGTGGCTCATCTAATATGCATATTGACAGCATTACGTTAAAAGACCTCATTGAAAATACGGCATATGCCTGCTCTCAAGATGAAGCCCGCCCCATTTTCACGGGAACGTGTATTGACGTCAATGGTGATACGTTGAACATGGTCGCTACTGATACCCATCGCCTGGCCTTGAAAGTAGCAACGCTGGAACAACCGGTAGATACTCCCTTTAAAGCAATCATTCCGAGCCGCTTACTTGGTGAAATTTCACGTCTCCTCCCAGTGGACTATAAGGAAGATGTAGAAATTATGGTCGTCCGTACCTTCATGGCTATCCGTTTCGGCAACATTTATATCCGTACACGCCTCTTAGAAGGGGAATTTCCAAATTACCATCGCGTTATTCCAAAGGATTTTTCCTGCATTGCAACGGTGCCACGCCAGGATTTTACAGCTGCCGTCGAACGGGCTTCTATCATTGCCAAGGAATCGAGCTACAATATCATCAACTTCACATTTGCTGACGATATGATCCATTTGACAAGCCAAAATGCCGATTATGGCACGATTGAAGATTCCATTCCCTGCAAAATTGACGGTGATGCCATCCATATATCCTTTAATAGTAATTTTCTCATCGATATATTGAAGCATTGCCACGACGAAGAAATCTTTTTGAAGGCAAAAGAAAACAGCCCTATGCTTGTCAAGGATAAAGAGGAAGAACATTGTGTTTGCGTCGTCACACCGATGCGTTCTAAATAAAGAGGTACATATATGGAAACGAAAATATATATAAAAGACGATATGATTCAATTGAACCAGCTTTTGAAACTGGCGAACGTCATTGAAAGCGGTGGCCATATCCGCATGCTTATAGAAGAACAGAAAATACGCGTAAATGGAGAACTCTGCACAGCAAAGCGCAAACAGCTCCACGAAGGCGATGTCGTAGACGTAGAAGGTGCAGGACGCTTCATAGTGAAAACGCATGCATAAAGGAAACTCATGTATATCAAAGAAATCCGTCTTCACCAGTACCGTAACTATGACGATGCCGTCATAACCTTGCCCCATTCTATCGTTGTATTCCATGGAAGAAACGGACAAGGGAAGACGAACCTGCTAGAGGGACTATACGTGTCGAGCTTCGGTAAGTCCTATCGCGGTGTAAACGATAGGGATCTCATACACTGGAACAGTCAGGATGGCAGTGTCATCGTTACATTTGAGCGGAACCGGGTGGAGCAGCAAATCAAGGTCATCTTTTCCAAGGTGGCAAAAAAAGAAATATGGATCAACGAAACGAAGGTGAGCCAGCGAGAACTCGTAGGAACGCTGAATGAAGTCTTGTTTTCGCCAGAAGATTTGCAGCTCGCCAAAGGCGGGCCTTCCCTGAGGCGGCGCTTTATGGATATGGAAATATCTCAGGTCAGTCCACCGTATTATCGGGAATTGCTCCAATACAACAGGGCCATTTCACAGCGCAATCTTTTATTGAAACAGCTAAAGCACGGTGCCAGACAGTCCCTTCTTGAATGGGACCAGCAAATTTCACATATGGCAGCGGAAATCGTCAAAAGACGCCTTCTGGCATTGAAAAAAATCGGTTTTTTATCAAGCGTGCTCCATCGTCGTCTCAGTGGTGGTGAACGGCTTCAGATAGACTATTACCAATCTTATGGAGAAGGTGCCGGAACAGATGATATCATCGATCCCCATTGGTATCTGAAAAAGCTGGAAGAACAGCGAGAATGCGATATTTATCGTCAGTCTACATCGATTGGGCCGCATCGAGATGATCTTCTCTTTTCCATTGATGGTGCCGATATGAAAAAATTCGGTTCCCAGGGGCAGCAGCGGACAGCCGTATTGGCACTTAAGTTATCTGAACTGGAATATATCAAATCCGAAGCCGGTGAATATCCTGTCCTCCTTTTAGACGACGTCATGAGTGAGCTCGACGAAAATCGCCGTCAGGCTTTACTGGATTTTGTCCGCGGCCGCATACAGACCTTCATTACGACGACAGAGCCAGAACGGTTCTGTCGTGTCGGCGGCTGTACGTTCTTAGAAATAGAGAAGGGAATGGTGAAATCCTATGACGTACCAGATGCATGATTTGGAACAGGCTGGGCTTACTATCCCCTATGTACTTAAAACATCGAAACTGCTCATACCGTATCGCTTATTTCAAGTAAAACGGGATTGGAAACGCGTTATGGGTGATGCCATAGCCAAATACTCCTTTATACAGGATATCGACGGTCATACGGTCATTTTGGGCGTTTTAAATCCTATATGGATGAATGAACTCTACATACAACAGAACAGGTTGATCCAGAAGATAAATGAGGAAATAGGCGAAGACTTCGTCACGGCCATACGGTTTGTCAAAAGCGGGAAGAAACCTGTACGGCCAAACGTTTCTATCTTAGACGATGACGAAGAAGAAATTCCCATTTCGTTACAGAATGTCGTCTTGCCGACGAAATACGTTGCAAGTGTAAAGAAATATGCTAACCAATATGAGCCTCCATTACGGGACAAAATCGAAAAACTCTTATTTGCCAAGGAAAAAAAGCGCCTTGCCATTGAACAGTCAGGACGAAAAAAATGTCCCCGCTGTGGAAGGTGGCTCCAAAAAGGTGAAACACTATGCCTCTTTTGCCGCCTTGGTGAACGGCAGCATAAAAAACAACTTACCTACGATTTACTTATTCAGGCACCGTGGTTGTCATGGCAGGAGTTCCAACAGGAAATGGGCCTGACGACAGATATTCCTACGTATCATGAACTCTATGATGAAGTACGACGGGACTGCATCTATAAACTCATCGAAAAGGTACGCTATGAAAGCGATATGGAAGAGGATGACCTGTTTCTGGCTCTCTTCATTACGCGTAAAAAGCCTTTTGAATTAACGGATGACCACATACGGAACCTCGTCAAGTTATATAAGCCCAAAAAGGAAGGGCGCGAAAAAAAGGAGACGTGATGCGATGTATCTCCATATCGGTGGGTGTCAGATGGTCAATGTACGCCATATCATTGCACTTTTTAAGGTTCATCCTAAAAGGCAGTGCAAGTCTAATCCCTTGGACATGTACTACAAACCTTATATAGAGATAGAAGAAGGGCCTGTACGTTCCTATATCGTTACAGACGATGGCATATATGGATCACCTTTGTCACTGGAAACGATTATAAGGCGTTATGAACGTCTTTTTAAAAGGCCTGTCCTGGGCAATAAGGACAAATAACAAAAAATTTGGTATAATAATATATTACATCCCCTGTATTATGAGGCTCATAAGGGCCATAGTGAATTAGGGGACCTTGAATAGGAGGAATTTTCAGTATGTCGGAAGAACACAAGACAAAATACGGTGCAGAGCAGATTCAGGTCCTGGAAGGTCTGGAAGCTGTCCGCAAGCGCCCCGGCATGTATATCGGCAGCACGAGCCTGCGTGGACTTCACCACTTAGTATATGAAGTTGTCGATAACAGTATCGACGAAGCCTTGGCAGGGTACTGTACGCACATCGAAGTAGAAATATTAGAAGATAACAGCATCAGCGTTACCGATAATGGCCGTGGTATCCCTGTAGCCATGCATAAAATCGGCAAACCTGCTGTCGAAGTCGTCTTGACGGTCCTCCACGCTGGCGGTAAATTTGGCGGCGATGGGTATCCTATTTCTGGAGGCCTTCACGGTGTTGGTATTTCCGTCGTCAACGCCTTGAGTGAATGGACCCGTGTCGAAGTCAAACGAGATGGTTTTTTATACACCATTTCCTTTAGTCGCGGCAAGACGGATCAATCCCTCTTAAAGGTTCGTCCTCTTGAAGCAGATGAAGAAACGGGAACGCACGTTACCTTTAAACCTGATGGAGAAATATTCCCCGATACGGTATATGATTTCGATACGTTAAAGACGCGACTCCGGGAGCTTGCCTTTTTGAATAAAGGTCTGCGCATTACCTTGACAGATCGTCGCGGTGAAGGGAAAGAAGAAGTCTATTGTTATGAAGGCGGTTTGACGTCTTTTGTGGAATTCCTGAATGAACATCGTACGCCTATCAATCAGACTGTTGTCAACATTGATGGCGAAAAGAATAAAGTCCTTGTCGATATTGCCATGCAGTATAACGATGGGTATAGCGAAAATATCCTGAGCTTCGTCAATGATATCTTTACAGAAGAAGGGGGAACCCATCTTTCAGGTTTCCGGTCTGGTCTGACCCGTACCATCAACGACTATGGCCGTTCTGCCGGACTCATTAAGGATAATGAAGACAACCTTTCCGGTGAAGATGTCCGCGAAGGTCTTACGGCTGTCATTAGCGTTAAAGTGCGGGAACCGCAATTTGAAGGCCAGACGAAGACAAAATTGGGAAATAGCGAAGTAAAAGGCATCGTCGATAATATCGTATCCGATGGCCTTAAGGAATATCTGGAAGAACATCCCCAGGAAGCAAAGAATATTGTCAATAAGACTATTTCTGCTTCCCGAGCTCGTCAGGCGGCCCGCCGGGCAAGAGAACTGACGCGCCGTAAAAATGCGTTGGAAATCAGCAGTCTCCCCGGTAAACTAGCCGATTGCTCCGATAAAAATCCACAAGATACGGAAATTTATCTCGTCGAAGGTGATTCTGCCGGTGGCTCGGCAAAACAAGGCAGGGATCGTAAATTCCAGGCCATCTTGCCACTACGCGGCAAGATTATCAACGTTGAAAAAGCCCGTCTCGATAAAATTTTAGCCAATGAAGAAATCCGCGCTATGATTACGGCTTTTGGTACGGGGATTGGACAAGAATTCGATATTACGAAGCGACGTTATGATAAGATTATCATTATGACCGATGCTGATGTCGATGGCGCCCATATCCGGACGTTGTTACTGACCTTTTTCTATCGTTTCATGAAACCTCTTATCGAAGAAGGACACGTGTATATCGCGCAGCCTCCGCTCTATCAGGTACGTAAAGGTAAGCAGGTATGGTACTACTTTACGGATGAAGCTATGAATGCGAAACTGGATGAACTAGGGAAGGACAGCAATGTTGTCGTCCAGCGTTATAAAGGCCTGGGTGAAATGAATCCGGAACAGCTTTGGGAAACGACGATGGATCCTGAAAACAGGACTATGCTCAAAGTACATTTGGAAGATGCTGTAGAAGCAGACCGTATCTTCTCTGTTCTTATGGGAGACAAAGTCGAACCGCGTCGCCGGTTCATTGAAGAAAACGCCAAGAAAGTCCGGAATCTCGATTTATAATATATTCCTCTCAGAGGGGGTGTTATGATGCAAAGAAATAGAGCAACCTATTATGTGCTTACTCTTTTCCTGACATCGATGATGGCATTGGGGTCAATGGTATGTGCTGCTACGGCACCGGTATCTCCTGATAGTGCTGTGCAACAGGCACAGACCGAAAAAAAACAGGAACCAGTCTTTACCGATCCTGCTGTCAATATCAAGAACATCGATGCGTATTACATCACAAAGGGCAAGGCTTACGAAGAAGCTACTTCTCTGGTAGAAGGCATTTCCCGTGATAGAACAGGCCTTCCCGTCCAACATGACTCGTATTATTACCGGATGGAAAAGAACGTCGTCGGCGACTATTTTTATAGTCTGAAGGCGTATGACGCTGCGACACATGTGCGTGTGGGTAACTTCCTCGTCGCAAAAGACGGATCTTGTGTATATGGCATAAGAGAAAGCGAAGAAAGCCGTCTCCTCTTCGGCTCTCCTGAATCTCTTCTGGAAAAGACGGAAGTCGTCATGTACCCAAAAAAAATCACCATGGGAAGCTATGGCATTATCCGTGTCCATACGCCAGGACGGGTTCCTTACGATTGTAAGATTACAGTCCTCAATCCGGATATTGCCGCTGTTTCTGACGATATGAATATCATTCCAAAAGAAGAAGGCAAGACGGATATTATCGTCGATATTAAAATCGGCAATACTACGAAAACGGTTACTAAGACCGTAGAAATTGTTGAAAAAAGTGAAAAAAAAAGCCACGATGACTCGTGGCGCCCAAACATAGGTATTGGCGTTGGTATTGGTTGGGGCGACGGTTGGCACCATCATGGTGGAATCGGTGTCTGGATTTAAACACATACATGAAAAGCGACCCTCTATGAAGATAAACAGATGTTTCCATCTGCTTGGTACAGCTTCATAGAGGTCGCTTTTTGTATGTGCATGTTTCTACGTTTCTTCTTTTGTATCTGGTTCAGCTGGTGTTCTCGTGACGAGAAGCTTGTCGACGCGAAGGTTATCCATATCGACGACTTCAAAAGTAAATTCCTGCCAGGTACACGTATCTGTTTCATGGGGGATACGTCCGATTTCATACGTGACGAAACCAGCCAATGTCTTATATAGGTCATCTTCTTCCCCAGGCAGCTCGTCATCGACTTCAAAGTAATCTTTGAAATCTTCTATCGGAAGAAGACCTTCAACAAGCCACTGCGTATCGTTACGGCGGATGATGCGGTTAGCTTCTTCCTTCTTTTCTTCTTCCCCTGACGGCATGATACCGACGAGCTCTTCTAAGATGTCATGAAGTGTGACGATGCCACTAAAATTACCGTATTCATCTAATACAGCAGCTTCGTGGACGCCATTTTCACGGAAAACCTTGAGTATTTGCATGATATCCATGGATTCAGGGACGTACGTCGGTTTTTTTAAGCTTTTTTCTACGATAGAAGTAAGAGACGTGCTATGACCGTTCGATACGGCATCGTAATATTTTCCGAATATATCCGTTACCGATGCCAGTCCTAATAAATCATCAAGGGAACAACGACAGACAGGAATGAGGAGATGGTTGAAGGTAAGCATTTCCTTGACAATCGTCTCTTCCGTGTCTTCCAGGTCAATCCAATCGATTTGCGTGCGATTCGTCATAATATCGCTTACGTCCATATCGCTCAGACGGAATACGCGATCGACGAGTTCAGGTTCTTCTTTTTCAAAAGCACCGAGTTCAGCGCCCTGTTCGAGCAGCAGGCGGATTTCATCTTCTGTGACAGGTCTCTTCTGTGGCGTATCGACGCCCATTATTTTCATGACGATAGTTGTCGAAGCCGAAAGAAACCACACGAGAGGGGTACACAAAGTGGAGAAATATAGCATAGGCCGTGCCAAAAGACAGGCAATCCATTCCGGATTATCGATGGCAAGACGTTTGGGGACGAGTTCGCCGAGGATAATCGTCAGGTACGTGATCAATATGACCAGTGCCGTCAGGCTTATCGTGTATGCATACGGAGTGATGGCAGGAACTATTCGGGCCAACGATTCTGATATGGGACCAGCCATGGTCGTACCGCCATATACACCCGTTAACAAGCTTACAAGGGTGATTCCGAATTGGACGGTAGAAAACATTTTATTCGGATTTTCACGCAATTTTAGTACAATAGCAGCTCTTGTATTACCCTCTTCGACGAGTGCTTCTAATCGAGCCTGATTACAGCTGACAATAGACATTTCCAACATGGAGAAGATGCCGTTGCCAATGATGAGCAATAAAATAACAATGATCTGCTCACTAAATGAAAAATCCAACTCTATCACAGCTCCTTTTATGTATATATGTGTATTGTACCATATTTGGAAAGCCATAACAGATACTTTCTTAGTGTAAAATAGTTCTCGGTAAGACTTGCCAAAAAGAAAGAAGACCCTGATAATAATGAGAGGTCACCACACCAATCTCATCAAACCGAGGTCTTCTATGGAAACTATTGTAACAGAAATCATCAAAACAACAAAGGACTCCGATACTCCATTCTATACAGAAAAAATGATTTCTGCTATGATAAAAAGAAAAGGAGGAATGGCCATGATTTATACGGAACAAGAAATGGAACATAGTGGTGCCATGCAGACAGCAGCCAGAATGTGTACAGCAGCCCGTACGGCTCCTAAAACACGCCATATAGATGGTATTCATACACTTGTTGTAACAGGTGAAGAAAAAGAAGAATTAGCCCAGAAAATGGAAGAATTTGGCAAGGCTCATTTTAAAGATGACTGGCAACATTGGTATGGCCGTGACGCACAAAATGTCCGCGTTGCTGATGCCGTCGTCCTCGTCGGTGTAGAAAAAAGCTATCGTGGTCTCCAGCACTGTGATTTTTGTGATTTTGGTGACTGTCACAACTGTAAGACTTCTGGTGGAAATTGTGCCTATATTTACGTCGATTTAGGAATCGCCATTTCATCAGCTGCTATCATAGCCCAACAAGATCTGGTGGATACGCGCATTTATGCATCTATTGGAAAAGCTGCCAGTGAAATGCCATATGGTCAGGATTATAAATGGCTGGGAATAGCCCTTTCCGTTTCCGGAAAAAATCCTTTTTTTGATCGATAGTACAGATTTTATCTTAACAGACACTTTAATTTGAGATATAATATATCACGAAATGCATCCCCTTTCTCCGAAGAGGCAGAAAGGGGATGCTGTATCTATGTGGGTGAAAGAAGGAAACAACATGATCGGAAAACGTATCTCTAAGCTCTGTTGTCTTATTGCAGGCACTGTATGTATCAGCTCTATAGCTTTTGCAAATGTCCCCTATGACAAGGTATCCATTGGCGGTGTCGGTCCAGGTTCATCGATTGGCTATGTAAAAAGCATTTATGGCGAACCATCATCGACAAATTATGATACGCCAACATCGGCAACCTATGAATATGGTAACTCTTTTGTCCTCACGTCGAACCCAAAGGATAGCCAGACGATTTATACGGTATTTTCGTCAGCCCATAATGGACTGAATACACCTGATGGTGTCGGTGTAGGCATGAAAGAATCAGTATTAGAAGAAAAATATGGTCCTTGTGAACGCATTGGAAATGTCGATGATGTTACGTACTATCACTATGCTATGGACCCCAATCCATCCCTTCCTAATGCCTTTGGTGGGTATAGCTTTGGCGTAAAAGATGGCATTATCATATCCATATGGGCCGGCGTCGTCGCTTCTGAAGATAGCGATGCAGAAACTGCACCGGCCGAAACAGCTGCAAGTGAAAATACCACTACAGATACTAAAGCGGAATCTGAATCTATGCCACAAGACGTTACAGAAGCAGCGGCACAAGAAATGTCTTCCCATAATGTAACAGAAAAAGAAGAAACGTCCCCGTCTTCGCAAACCCCCTCCGTTACAACGAAAGAAGGAACGACAGTAACGATTGAAAAAGAATAAACCATAAGATTGGCCGTGAGTAGAAAGTAGTGACCCCATAAAGTTAGACCTAACCGTAGTAGCAACCATTGCTGCTACGGTTTTGTATTATACTGCGGTATAACGAAGCCGATATTGTACCG
>ENA-OZGA01000808-OZGA01000808.1-human-gut-metagenome-genome-assembly--contig:-NODE-808-length-11829-cov-3.758026_pt1 | contig 11829 bp, 9 predicted proteins | sample MGYA00245112_ERZ653649 | MGnify/ENA primary metagenome ERZ653649 (study PRJEB26926, sample SAMN06165071) | human gut metagenome | biome: ENVO:00009003; feature: ENVO:2100002; material: ENVO:00002003...
TCTTTCTATTTAAGTATTTGACGAATTAGAATTTACGATTGAAGTTCGAAAGCCCAATCGCTCTACAAAGATACGGCAACTCAATAAAAAAAGATAGAAAAAAGAGAATAAATATCCGTACCTTTGCAGCCCGTAAAGAAGTTTATCATGAAAGAAGATCCAAAACATATCCGTATCAGTGAATTTAACTATCCGTTACCGGATGAACGTATCGCAAAATTCCCTCTACCAGTGCGCGATCAGTCCAAACTCCTGGTCTACCGCCATGGTGAAGTATCCGAAGACCGCTTTACTTCACTTCCATCCTATCTCCCGACGGGAAGTCTGATGATATTCAATAATACAAAAGTGATACAGGCACGCCTGCACTTCCGTAAAGAAACCGGCGCTCTCATTGAAGTCTTTTGTCTGGAACCGATTGAGCCGAACGATTATGTGCTTAATTTCCAGCAAACCGAACATGCCGCCTGGCTTTGTATGATCGGTAATCTGAAGAAATGGAAAGAAGGACTTTTGAAGAAGGAGGTGCAGCTCGACGGTGAGACTGTTATGCTGAAAGCGGAAAAATTGCAGACCTGCGGGGACAGCTACCTCATCGAGTTTACGTGGGATCATCCGACTTGTACGTTTGCTGACCTGTTAGATGCAGCGGGCGTATTGCCGATTCCTCCTTATTTGAATCGCGAAACTGAGAAAAGCGATTTGCAGACCTACCAGACGGTTTACTCCAAGATAAAAGGTTCGGTGGCCGCCCCGACAGCGGGTTTGCATTTTACACCGGAAGTTCTGGCTGCTATCGATGCTCAGGGAATCGGACGGGAAGAACTGACGCTCCATGTCGGAGCCGGGACGTTCAAACCCGTGAAAAGCGAGACGATCGAAGGGCATGAGATGCATACCGAATTTATTTCGGTGCGCCGGAGTTCGATCGAACGGATCAAGAATAACCTCGGTAAGATTATTGCGGTCGGCACGACTTCGGTCCGTACGCTTGAAAGCCTCTATTATATGGGTGTCACGTTGGCTTCGAATCCGGATGCCACAGCCGATGAACTGATCGTCAAACAATGGATGCCTTACGAAGAGACGAATAACAGGTTGACAGCTGATGAAGCTTTGCAAAATATTTTGGATTATCTGGACCGACACCAGGCGGACAAGTTGGTGACGGCTACCCGGATCATTATCGCTCCAGGCTATGAGTTCAAGATCGTACGTGGTATTGTGACCAATTTCCATCAGCCGAAAAGCACGTTGTTGTTGCTGATATCCGCTTTTGTGAAAGGGGATTGGAAAAATATTTATGATTATGCCTTAAGGCATGATTTCCGTTTTTTGAGTTACGGGGACAGCTCGCTGTTGTTGTAATGATCATACAATAAATAGTACATAATCCTGTTTATATAAAACATAGATTATAGCAAATGAGACAATTTACCCCATATTTGTTCCTGTTGTTGGCTGCGTCTTTTCTGTATTCCTGTAAATCAGCGAAGTTGAGCGATGCGGAAGAGAAGCAGCGTATCGGCGAATATTTTGAAGCGGCGGCCATTTACCGGAAAGTATATACGAAGACTCCTCCTGCCAAGCGAGACTTGCGTGGATATATCGCTTTCAGGATGGCGGAGTGTAACCGTCTGATCAACAATACACCGCGTGCGACCAGTGCTTATATGAACGCGCTCAGGTATAAGTATCCGGACAGTATCGTGAATCTTCGCTTGGGACAGATGTACCAGAAGAGCGGACGTTATGGGGAAGCAGTCAAATATTACAACGACTACCTGCTGGCGGAACCGGGCAGCATATTGGCCTTTAACGGCGTGACCGGTTGCGAGGAGGCCGTGAAATGGAAACAGTCGCCGACCCGCTATACGGTGAAGCGGATGGACAAGTTTAACTCCCGCCGTTCCGAATTCAGTCCGATGTTGTACGGTGAAAAGTACGATCAACTGTATTTTGCTTCTACCCGTACCCCGAAAGGAGCCGGGAAAGATAAGGAAGAAACGAATAGTGCCATCACCGGACAGCGTAACAACGATTTATTTCTGGTAAAGCAGGACGAGAATGGAGCTTGGTTGGCTCCGGTCGAACTCGAAGACGAGGTGAACACCGAGTTTGACGAGGGAACGCCTTCTTTTTCCAAAGACGGGAATACGATGTATTACACCTATTGCGCACAGGATCCGGAAGGGCCGCGTACTTCTGAAATCTATATATCTTCCCGCAGCAGTGCCAAATGGGGAAAAGGAACCAGGGCGAATATCGTAAAAGATTCGGTGACGGCTCTCGGCCACCCTTCGATATCGCCGGATGGCAAGTATCTGTATTTTGTGTCGGATGCCGTAGGTGGTTATGGAGGCAAAGACCTGTTTCGGGCGCGTGTCGTGGGCAGTGACTTCGGACCGATGGAAAATCTGGGGCCTGATATTAATACGCCTGGTGATGAGATGTTTCCTTATGTGCGGGATTCCGTAACGCTTTATTTTGCTTCCGATGGACATCCGGGAATGGGTGGGTTGGATATTTTCAAAGCAACCTTGGACAGCACGGGCAAGTGGAATGTCGAGAATATGAAGGCGCCGATCAACTCGTCCGGCGATGATTTCGGTATCACGTTTGCCGGAAATAAAGAAAGTGGCTTTTTTAGTTCCAATCGCAATGATGCGCGTGGATATGACCATTTGTATTCTTTCGAATTGCCGGTTATCACTATCTTTATCGAAGGTATCGTGTCGGATGTGGACGAGAACCCGATAGAAGATGCTACGGTTCGTATTGTCGGAAGGGATGGTTTGAACGAAAAAGTTTTGGCAAAGAAAGACGGTAAGTACAGGGTTGAACTGGAACGTGATATCCGCTATGTGATGATGGCAAGCGCACGTGGATACTTGAATCAGAATTTTGAGTTGAAAACAGGGCCGGAGGAGAAGAACGAAACATATATCGTGGACTTTTTCCTTTCCCCGATCAGTAAACCTGTCGTGATCGAAAATATTTTCTATGATTTCGACAAGGCGACTTTGCGTCCGGAATCGAAGAAAGCGTTGGATGAAATGATTAAGATGCTGAACGACAATCCGAATGTAACGATCGAGTTAGGAGCGCATACTGACCGGAAAGGTTCGGAGCAGTACAACGAACGGTTGGCGCAGCGGCGAGCACAGTCGGTTGTTGACTATCTGATTGCCGGAGGAATTGCCCAAGACCGACTTGAGGCTAAAGGGTATGGCGAAAGTGTTCCTAAAGCAATCAATAAGAGGATGGCCAAGAATTATGATTTCCTGAATGAAGGAGATGTCCTGACCGAAGAATTCATAGAAAGAATGACTCCTGAGCAGCAAGAGATTGCAGATCAGATAAACCGTCGGACGGAATTTAAAGTCTTGCGGACGAACTATAATTTATTTTGATTTATCGATAAGGTAAAAAAATATAAGGTACCTCGAATTTTAACCTGTAGCTCGTAAGAGGTTATCTATAGAACACCGACATTTTTTTCTGAATGAGCCAGTCGGTTTTCGGATAACCTCTTACTTTTTTCCATAAGACCGTTAATTATTTGTTTCTCTGGTTTTTTAATTGCTGATAAATCATATCTTTGCGGGAATAAAAACAAGATACTATGAGGATAAGAATACTTTACCTATTATTTTTTATATTGATCTTTTGCAACTGCAACGGCCAACAGGTGGAGAAAACGGAAGCAGGAAACACGAAAGAACATACTTTTCAAATGGTTTCTGTTCCCAGTGTCATTACAGAACCGGAAGAACGCGCCGCTTACTTGGTAAAACATTATTGGGATAAGTTCGATTTTACGGATACAACTCTGATTCATTTCCCGGAAATTACGGAGCAAGCGACTTCCAATTATATCGATATGATGAAATATGTCCCGGCGAAAGTGGCTGCTTCTTCTATCAAAGAGATGATGAGTAAAGCGTCGACCGATAGTTCGATGTTCGTCTATTTTTCCGGCCTGTATGAAAAATATCTTTATGATCCGAATTCTCCCATGAGGGATGAGTCTTTGTATATTTATGTATTGGATGCTGTATTGGAAGCTCCGTTTCTGGATGAAGTCAGTAAAATACGTCCGGCCCATTTGCTCGAATTAGCTCTTAAGAACAGGGTGGGAGAACCGGCTACAGATTTCACGTACACACTGGTGGACGGTAAAAAAGGAACTTTGTATCGTACGAAAGCTGATTGTCTACTCTTGTTTTTCTATAATCCGGATTGCCATGCCTGTAAGGAAATTACGGATCAGCTCGCTGCTTCGCCGTTTGTGACGGAGTGGATCAAGAATAACAAGCTTAAAATCCTGGCTGTTTACCCGGATGAGGATTTGGAGGCCTGGAAAAAACATATTTCCTATATGCCTGCAGGATGGATCAATTCTTATGACAGTACGGTGAGTTTGAAAAATGATGAGATTTATGATCTGAAAGCGATACCGACCCTTTATCTGTTGGACAAGGATAAAAAAGTTGTATTGAAGGATGTGACATTTAATCAGGTAGAGAATTATTTAAAACAATAACAAACGATATGAAAGTAAGGACTATTTTATTATCAATGGTTTTAGTTGCCGGAGTCAGCCTGAATGCTTCGGCTCAGTTTAAAATCGGAGGTAAATCCATCAATACTAAAAAATTAGTGAATGCAGCATCCGATGCAGCAAAAGCGGTGACTTTGTCGGACGAGGACGTGGCTGCCATGGCTCGCGAGTATATCCAGTGGATGGATACGCATAATGAGATTGCCGGACCGGAAACGGCGATGGGACAGCGTTTGGCAAATCTGACGAAAGATATCAAGGTCGAAGGTCTCGATCTGAATTTTAAGGTGTATAATGTGATCGACGTGAACGCGTTTGCTTGCGGCGACGGAAGCGTTCGTGTTTGTGGAGGCTTGATGAAGATTATGGATGATAATGAAGTGCTGGCCGTTATCGGTCATGAGATCGGTCATTTTTTACATACGGATTCGAAATACGCCATGAAGCAGGCTTATCTGACTTCGGCCTCCAAGAATGCTGTCGGGGCTGCCAACAATACGGTTGCCAAGCTGACCGATTCGCAATTGGGGAGCTTGGCCGAAACGCTTGCCTGTGCACAGTATTCACAAAAGCAGGAGAATGCGGCAGACGATTATGGCTTTGAGTTCAGTATCGCGAACGGTATCGATCCTTATAGTATGTATAATTCGCTTAATAAACTCTTGGAATTAAGTGTGGAAGCTCCCAAATCATCTAAGTTCCGCCAACTGTTTTCGAGTCATCCTGAAACACAAAAGCGTGTCAAAAGGATGAAAGAAAAAGCGGATGAATATACAAAGAATCAGCAATAAACTGTTAATCACCTTTAAACAGTCGATTTGCAGGCTAAAATAATGCTAAAAAATTAAATATTCTGCCGTAAAACTATGCTGAATAACATAAAATCTATATATTTGCACTGTGTTTTTCATGGTATTAGATTTAAGGTTAGCAATGAAGATTGGTTGTCGTGATGACAACCTTTTCTTTTTTTAGGCCCTTTGTATTTTTCTTTTCTTTCGAAAGTTTTTAAGATTCCGAAATAATATTACTTTTGTGTATTGACTAAAAAACTAAATAGTGTGGATACAAGAATAAAATTGCGGGTGCAAGGTTTAACGAACAGCCAGATACAGTCAGGTGCTTATGCCTTGATTCTTGCTGAAGAAGATGGGGTTCGCCGCATACCTATCATTGTTGGGACGTCGGAAGCCCAGTCTATTGCGATCGCTTTGGAACGCATCACGCCTCCTCGTCCTTTGACGCATGATTTGTTTGCAACTTTTGCACAGGCATTCGGTGTTCGTTTGTGTGAGGTTTTTATCTATAAGTTTGAAGATGGTGTATTTTATTCCGAACTGCTTTTTGAGGATGGAATAAAACAGATTCGCTTGGATTCGCGTACTTCCGATGCTATCGCCATCGCTTTGCGTGTGAAATGCGATATCTATACGACACCTGAGATTGTCCGTGAATGTGGTGTCGTGCTTGAAAATTCCGCAGAGGAGAAAGACAAGGATGATGATTCCATATTGGCTCTGGAGCCGGAGGAAATACATGATGAAACAAAGCTGAAAAAATGGCTTTCTCTTTTGGATGTCGATGAATTGTCGGATCGTTTGGATGAAGCGATAGCCGATGAGAACTACGAGTATGCAAAGATGTACAAAGATGAAATCCGGCGTCGTGAAGAGGAGGGCAGGTCCAGATGATAGAACAACAACTTGGTTTTAGTCTTGAGTCTTTTTTACGTGGTATAGTAGGGATTTCTACGGTGTTGGGGGTTGCTTATCTGATGAGTTACGATCGGAAACGGGTCGATTGGAAATTGGTGGGGGGCGGATTGTTTATGCAGTTTGTCTTTGCTCTTGCCGTATTGTATGTCCCTGTAGTTGGAATTGCTCTGGAATGGGTGGGCAAGGCTTTTATTAAGTTGATGGATTTTACTCAGTCCGGGGTTGCTTTCCTTTTAGGACCGTTGGTAACTAAAAGTGAAGGGTTTATCTTTTTGTTGAACTCACTTCCGGTGGTGATTTTTTTCTCGGCCTTGGTTTCCTTATTTTATTATTGGGGGATTATCCAGCGCGTAGTTGGAGGATTTTCTTGGCTGCTACGACGTTTCATGAATATTTCCGGAGCCGAAGGACTGGTTGCGTCTGGCAATGTGTTTTTGGGAATGACGGAATCCCCTGTTTTGATCAAGAATTATCTGCTGGCGATGAACCGGTCGGAAATATTTCTGGTTATGGTTTCCGGAATGGGGACGATAGCCGGAACAGTGATGGGAACTTATATCGGTATGTTGGCGGGAGGTGATCCTGTGTCGAGGGTTCTGTTTGCGAAACATTTGCTTTCGGCCTCGCTGATGGCTGCTCCGGGTTCTATTGTTCTGGCTAAAATTCTTTGTCCGCAAACAGAAAAGGTCGACGACCGCTTGGTGAAGATGGAGAAGGTCGGACAGCATTCCACTGTATTGGATGCGTTGGCTGCCGGTACGTCGACGGGTGTACGTCTGATGGTGAATATCGCAGCGATGTTGCTTGTATTCATAGCAATGGTCGCACTTGCCAATTATATTTTGGAGGGTGTGATCGGACGCTATACCGGACTGAATGACTGGATCGTATCCATTACAGGCGGGAAGGCTCAAGGACTGACATTCCAGTTTATATTGGGAGTGATCTTATCTCCTTTTATGTGGCTGATCGGAGTTCCTTATCAGGATGTGATGCTGGTCGGTTCTTTGTTGGGACAGAAAACCATTTTAAACGAGTTTGTCGCTTATTTCCAGTTACAGGAATGGAAAGATGCCGGTTTGTTTCTGTATCAGAAATCTATTTTAATGTCTACCTATATCTTATGTGGTTTTGCTAATATCTCGTCTATTGGTATTTTGCTGGGAGGGATGGGCGTGTTGGCTCCCGAAAAGAGGGAACTGATCACTCGTTTCGGCTTTCCGGCTATGATTGCCGGTGCGTTGGTATCGGTACTTTCGGCTACGATAATAGGAATGATGTTAATTGTCAATTGACAATGGGGAAATCTTTTAATTTTTAACTTTTAATTTATTCAAGTGCAGATATTTTATACGCCGGAGATAGCTGTGAACCTAGAGCTTCCGGAAGAAGAAGCCGGGCATTGTATTCGTGTACTCAGGTTGACTGAAGGTGACGAGATTTTGTTGACGGATGGTAAAGGCTTTTTTTTTAAAGCGGCAATCAGCCGTGCCCATCCTAAGCATTGCGAAGTGAATATTCTGGAACAGTGGGAACAGCCTGCTTTATGGAACTTCAATCTTCATATAGCAGTGGCTCCGACCAAGAATATGGACCGTATGGAGTGGTTTGCGGAGAAAGCGACCGAGATCGGTATTAATGCCATTACTTGTTTGAACTGTCGTTTTTCCGAACGGAAGGAAATTAAGCCTGCCCGCTTGGAAAAGATTTTGGTCAGTGCAATGAAGCAATCACAGAAAGCGACTTTGCCGGAACTAAACGGAATGACCGATTTCCGCACGTTCGTTAGTCTGCCTTTTGCCGGTCGTAAGTTTATTGCCCATTGCGAGGAAGGGGTAAAACCTCTTTTGAAACAAACGTATCATCCGGGAGAAAACGCACTTGTCCTGATCGGTCCGGAAGGCGATTTCAGTCCCGAAGAAATAGCGCTTGCCTTAAAATGTGGATTCGAACCTATTTCGTTAGGCGAAAGTCGTTTGCGTACGGAAACGGCGGCATTGGTCGCTTGCCATACGATACATGTGTTGAATCAGTAATAACAAACAATGACCGAAAAAGAAAAATGCCGTCTCGGCCTGTTGTACGATGCTAATTATGATCCAGAAATATTGGCGGATCGTGAGCGTGCAAAAGAGTTACTTTATGATTATAACCGTTTACGTCCTTTCGAGCAGATCAGGCGGACGGAACTTCTGAAAAAACTTTTGGGGAAGACCGGGGAGAACTTGATCATAGAACCTCCTTTTGCCTGTGACTACGGGTATAACATAGAAGTGGGAGAGAACTTTTATGCGAATGTCAATCTGGTTATATTGGACGGGGCAAAGGTTTGTATAGGAGATAATGCTTTTATCGCCCCCAATGTCGGCATTTATACGGCAGGACATCCATTGGGTGCATCCGATCGCAACAAGGGCTTGGAGTATGCTTACCCGATCACGATCGGTAATAATGTATGGATCGGTGCCGGAGCCATCATCCTTCCTGGTGTTACAATAGGTAATAACGTGGTGATCGGAGCCGGTAGCGTGGTGACAAAAAATATACCCGCCTATTCACTTGCTGTCGGAAACCCTTGCCGGGTGATCAAGCGAATAGACGAGTAATATTTTTGAATGTTTCCTTTTTATCTTATTCCCATTCGATCGTCGCATTGGGTTTCGGAGACATATCGTAGCAAACGCGGTTGACGTTTTTGACTTCTTTTAGAATGCGGTCCGTAATCTTCATTAGGATATGCCAATCGACGGGTTCGATAGTAGCCGTCATGGCATCTACCGTATTGACGGCACGGATGATAACAGGCCATTCAAAGGAACGTGCATTGTCGCGTACACCTACGGATTTGAAGTCAGGCACAACGGTGAAATACTGCCAAACTTTCTTGTCTAATCCAGCTTTTTGGAATTCTTCACGCAGGATGGCATCCGCTTCTCGAACCGCTTCCAGTCTGTCGCGTGTGATAGCACCTAAGCAACGCACTCCTAAACCTGGACCGGGGAACGGCTGGCGGAAGACCATTTCGTAAGGCAAGCCCAATTCGAGACCGCAAGCGCGAACTTCGTCCTTGAACAACTGGCGTAATGGTTCGACCAATTCGAATTTCAGGTCTTCGGGCAGTCCACCTACGTTGTGGTGGGATTTCACCATCTTGGCTGTCTTTGTACCGCTTTCCACGATGTCGGGATAGATAGTACCTTGCGCTAAGAAGTCGATGCCATCCAGTTTGCGTGCCTCTTCTTCAAAGACACGGATAAATTCGCCACCGATGATTTTGCGTTTTTCTTCCGGATCGGCAACGCCAGCCAGCTTATCTAAGAAACGATCGGTAACGTCTTTATAAATCAGGTTTGCATTCAACTGGTTCTTGAAAACTTCAACGACATTTTCCGATTCACCTTTACGCATTAGACCGTGATTTACGTGTACGCAAACCAACTTGTCCCCGATAGCTTTCAGAAGCAATGCGGCAACAACGGAACTATCGACTCCGCCAGAAAGTGCCAACAATACCTTTCTGTCACCGACCTGACGTCTTACCAGTTCGATTTGGTCATTGACGAAGTTCGTCATATTCCAGTTCGCTTCGGCTTTACAAGTGTCGAATACGAATGTTTTTACCGATTCTTTGATAGCCTCCATGTCACTGGAGAATTCATTTAATTTTACTTCGCAGAGAGCCTTGTCGTGGCCGGCTGCCATAACAGGGATTCCAATCGAATAGATTCCCGGATTTACATCGATGGCGACACCGTCGATTACATTGTTAGGACCACCGTTGATGATGATACCTTTTACATTCGGAAGTGCTTTGAGTTCTTCAACCGTAATGTCGTGCGGATAGATTTCGCTATAGACACCCAATGCGCGGATTGCTCGTGCCAACACTGTGTTTTCATGACTGCCCAAATCCAGGATAACAATCATATCTTGTTTCATACGATTCTTTATTTTTTATTGGTTTTACATTATGTATACTTGAAATGCGGATATGGAATTTTACTCCCATTCGATTGTTGCGGGCGGTTTTGAGCTGATGTCGTAGACAACGCGGTTTACTCCTTTGACTTTGTTGATGATTTCGTTGGACACTTTCGCAAGGAATTCGTATGGGAGTTGCGCCCAGTCAGCCGTCATGGCATCCGTCGAGGTTACAGCACGCAAAGCAACCGTATTTTCGTAGGTCCGTTCGTCTCCCATAACACCTACGGACTGGATCGGGAGGAGAATCACTCCGGCCTGCCAGATTTTGTCGTACAAGCCCCATTCACGCATCAGCGACATATAGATATCGTCGGCCTCTTGCAAGATTCGTACTTTTTCCGGGGTGATATCACCTAAAATACGAATACCTAAACCGGGACCGGGGAACGGATGACGTTTGATCAGATGTGGTTGCATACCTAACTCCATACCGACACGACGTACTTCGTCTTTGAACAGAAGGCGTAGCGGTTCGACCAGTTTCAGGTTCATTTTGGCAGGCAGACCGCCTACATTATGATGGCTCTTGATAACAGTTCCGGTAATGGATAGCGATTCGATTACGTCCGGATAAATGGTACCTTGACCTAACCATTTTATATCTTTCAACTTGTGGGCCTCTTCGTCAAACACATCGATAAAACCTTTGCCGATGATCTTACGTTTCTTTTCAGGTTCGCTGACACCTGCCAGTTCCTTATAGAATTTCTCTTTGGCGTCGACTCCGATCACGTTCAGTCCCAAGTGTTCGTAATCTTTCAACACGTTTTCAAATTCATTCTTGCGCAACAAGCCGTGGTCGACGAAGATGCAAGTCAGGTTCTTGCCGATAGCCTTGTGTAGTAAAACGGCTGTAACCGAAGAATCCACACCGCCGGAAAGCGCTAAGATTACTTTGTCGTCTCCCAATTGTTCTTTCAGTTCGGCAACGGTCGATTCGATAAAGGAGGCCGGTGTCCAGTCTTTGGCGCATCCGCAAATATTCAGGAAGTTGTTTAATAATTTAGTACCGTCAGTTGAGTGGAATACTTCCGGGTGGAATTGTACGCCCCAGGTTTGTTCACCTTCCACATGATAGGCAGCTGCTTTTACATCGTCCGTGCTGGCGATTACTTTGAAGTTTTCAGGAAGGACCGTGATGGTGTCTCCGTGTGACATCCAGATTTGTGAACCTACATTGATGCCTTTCAGCAATTCGTCTGTATTGTCGATATACGACAGGTTGGCACGTCCGTATTCGCGGGAGTCGGCCGGTTCAACGTTTCCGCCGGATGTATAAGCCAGGAATTGGGCTCCGTAACAGATTCCCAATACAGGATATTTACCGCGTATTTCACTTAAGTCAGCTTTGAACGCATTGGCGTCATATACGGAATAGGGACTTCCGGAAAGGATTACGCCTTTTACACCTGTAGCATCGTGGGGGAATTTGTTGTAGGGGACAATCTCGCAATACATATTCAACTCACGGACTCTACGCCCGATTAATTGAGTTGTTTGCGAGCCGAAATCAAGAATCTGTCTCTTATACACATCTCCGAGCCCACGAGACTCCTGAGCATCTCG
>ENA-OZGA01000812-OZGA01000812.1-human-gut-metagenome-genome-assembly--contig:-NODE-812-length-11787-cov-4.879219_pt1 | contig 11787 bp, 13 predicted proteins | sample MGYA00245112_ERZ653649 | MGnify/ENA primary metagenome ERZ653649 (study PRJEB26926, sample SAMN06165071) | human gut metagenome | biome: ENVO:00009003; feature: ENVO:2100002; material: ENVO:00002003...
CTACACTTATGCGATCGTCGGCAGCGTCAGATGTGTATAAGAGACAGGTATTCGTATTCAGCGTTATCCATGGCCTGTTTTGTGCCGGCACCTTGTTCGTAGAGCATCTTATAGCGCTCGTAATCAAGCTTCGTATTCGTTACTTTATACTGGGCTTGATCGTATTTTGCCTGGTAATCCTTCCCATCTAAGGTCGCAACCGTCTGGCCTGCTTTGACGCGGTCATTTTCTTTGACGAGTACGCTGCTGATGCGGGCCGTGATTTTTGGCGACACTTCAACGGAATCGGTCGGGCTGATCGTACCTGTTGCAGATACGGTAGATTTCAGATTTTGTCGTTCCACTTGCGCCGTTTCAATAGAAGTGGACTGTTTTGTAGTTTCCTGATGATGGTAATAGGCATAGACGCCACCTGCTATGATGACGATGACCATGCCTGCGATGATTGCTTTTATCCGTTTTGTAATTTTCATGATATTCACCTGTGGATGTATAATTTTATCTGTCAGAATGAGGATTAGATTAAATTCTTATTCAGTATATCATAGAAGATAGAACCATAAAAGGCGATACCCCCTGGAAAGGCCTATATTATACAAAACTGTAACAAAGGGGAGTTTTTTTGCAGATTCTTTTGGAGTATACTGGTCATATACCAGTATAGGAGGTATAAAACATGAAATCATATATAGCAGCGACAACCGTTGCGTTTTTGCTTACGGCGACGACGGCGCTGGCAGCAAATGCAGAACAGAAAGAATTGGAACCGAAAGCTGTGCAAACGGCAACCGTCGATTCGACAAATGCGACTGTACAAGAGGCAGGGACGACGAAAAAAAGGATATATCCCCTTCATCTTGATAAGAACGACTATACACTGGATACTATGAAGTACCAAGGAGAATCTGTCGCGTTTCGGTCGTATGAACATAACGTATATGTCCAATACCCAGTAGATGAAACGTACCAGTCCATGAATATCTATGTGCCGGAAGGGTATTACGAAGGAAAGACGATCCATGGATTTACGGCTGAGACGGCACCTATATTCCTTCCCAATACCATAGGTGGCTATATGCCGGGAAAGGCTGGAGAACCTCTTGAAAAAGACGATAGAACGGGGGGTCCCAATGCTATTCTGGCTGCCCTTGCCCATGGCTATGTCGTAGCGGCTCCAGGCGCACGAGGCAGGACGAACGTTGATGCGAATGGTACGTATACAGGCAAAGCACCTGCTTGTATCGTCGATATGAAGGCGGCTGTTCGTTATTTGCGCTACAACAAAGACGTCATTCCCGGTGATATGGATAAGATTGTGACTAATGGTACGAGTGCTGGTGGTGCCGTATCGGCTCTTATGGGCGCTACGGGAAACAACAAGGACTATGAACCGTATCTGCGCGCTTCAGGAGCCGCAGAGGAACGAGATGATGTGTTTGCATCCAGCGTCTATTGCCCCATTACGGACCTGGAACATGCCGATATGGCCTATGAATGGATGTTTTCACACGTTCACAAGTATTATGGGCACCAGAATATAGCTCCCATGACGGGGACACTCACCGTTGGCAGTGAAACCGTAGCGCTCGGTCCAGGACCGGTCATAGCAGATCCTCATAGTACTGATGAAAATAATAAGAACATGATTGTCATGAATCGTCCAGATAATGCACCTATAGAAGGAAAAGAAGCTGTCAATCTGACAGAACAACAGGTGTATTTGTCTCAAAAGTTAAAGAAAGCCTTTTCTGGGTATGTGAATGACTTGAAACTTGTCGATGAAAACCAGAAGAAATTGAAACTCAATAAAAAAGGCGATGGGACATTTAAAGAGTACATTGCGTCACTGTATAAGGCATCGGCTCAGGCGGCTATCGATAAAGGCGAAGACCTGTCGAACGTAGACTGGGTCCATGTCCAGAATAGACATGTCACTGGTGTAGACCTTGCAGCCTATGCGAACGATGTAACGCGCCTAAAAGGCGTTCCCGCCTTCGATGACCTGGGCCTTGAAAGCGGTGAAAACGAAGAATTTGGTACGGCAAAAATCAAGAGCCGCCATTTTACGGACATAGGAGAAAAATTCAGTACCGTCCACGTAAAAGGCCAGGCCGACAGCCATGTCATCGCCATGATGAATCCTCTTCATTATATTGGAAAGAAAGGAACAACTACGGCAAGATACTGGCGTATCCGGCATGGCAGTACTGACCGTGATACGACACTTGCAGTACCTGCTATTTTAGCACTGAAATTAAAACAGGATGGTTGTCACGTTGACTTTGCCGTTCCATGGAACCAGGGACATGGAGGCGATTATGATGTAGATGAGTTATTTGCATGGATTGATAGAATCGCTGGTCCACAGACTGACAATGGAAAAACGAAGACTTTGAAGTAAGCTTTCTTGACGAATAATCTATACCTATTATGCATACACAGCTATTTTTTTCTGTTGGATTTACAACGGAAAAAAATAGCTGTTTTTGTTAACATGATTGTACAAAAGTATTACATACTTATCTAATTTTTGCGCTAAGAAAGAAGGTTGAATCATGGGGTATGCACTCGATAACAAAGCCTTTGCGTCAGTATGTTCCCAATGGTCCAAAACACACGATATTTATGGACCCATGGTATTTGAAGGGACAGGACGTTTTTCCGAAACCGATGTTGTCCGATATGGTAAAGTAACGGATCCGTCGCAACTTGTTTGGAATGCTCAATCGGATTATTCGTTTAAGGATATTTTGACGCCGATTTGTCAGGTCTTGTTTTACTTTACGGAACATAGTGTACAAGAAGCTGAATTGTCGGAACGCGGTGTTATCGTCTTTTTACGCAGCTGCGATCTTCATGCTGTAAAGCGGTTGGATTATATGTTCCTTCAACACGGACCGGAAGATTACTATTACAAACAGGCCCGTGACCGCATCAAATTCGTCCTCATCGGTTGTGATCATAGTTTTGAAGAATGCTTCTGTGTATCTATGGGCACCAATAAAAGCGATAATTACGATTGTGCTATCAATGTCAGGGAAGGCTCCTTTGAAGTCGATTGCAAAGATGAATTTTTAGGGAAGGCTCTTCAGGAATACGGAACGGAAATCGGAGTAGTTACACCGGATTCCGTTACAGAAGACCCGATTCCCGTCCATATTCCAGAAAACCTTACGTCTGAAGTGGCTAAATCGTCTATTTGGGATGAATACGACAAACGTTGTATCAACTGCGGCCGGTGTACTCTTGTTTGTCCTTCCTGTACATGCTGGTCCATGCAGGATATTTTCTATACGGAAAATGGCAATGCCGGTGAACGGCGCCGCATACAGACGAGCTGCATGTTCAACGATTATACTGTCGTAGCCGGCGGTGGACGATTCCGTCAGAAACCAGGTGAGCGGATGCGTTTCAAGGTCCTCCATAAGGTATTGGAATTCAAGAAAGGCGCTGGCTATAATATGTGCGTTGGCTGTGGCCGGTGTGATGCTATTTGTCCGGAATATATTTCCATTAAGCATTGCATCAACGAAAAATTACCGCAAGGCATGAAGGAGGTCGAAGCAAATGGCTGAGAACGTATACGTACCATTCCGCTCGAAAATATTAGAGGTCATCAAACACTGTGATCAGGAATACACGTTCCGTATGTCCTATGACCGTGGTGCAGAGCATCCTGTCAAGCCCGGTCAGTTTTTTGAAATCTCTATCCCTAAATATGGCGAAGCTCCTATTTCCGTTAGCGGTATTACAGACCATTCCCTGGATTTTACCATCCGTCGTGTCGGCAGCTTGACGAACGAAATCTTTGAAAACTATGTAGGTGGGTATTTCTTCATGCGTGGGCCTTATGGCAATGGCTTCGATATTGACTGGTTTAAAGGTAAGGAAACGATCATGGTCACTGGTGGATCCGGATTATCTCCTGTCCACGGCGTCATCGACTACTTTGCTGACCACCGTGATGAATGTAAACGCCTTACGGTCATCGCCGGCTTCAAGAGCCCTGACGATATCCTCTTTAAAAAAGATCAGGAACATTGGCATGAAGCAGGCATTGAAATGATTACGACTGTCGATAAGGGACCAGAAGGCTATACCGGTCGTGTCGGCATGGTAACGAAATATATTCCGGACCTCGATTTTACAGACATGGCAAATGCCGTTTGTGTCGTTGTAGGCCCGCCGCCGATGATTAAGTTTTCTATCATGGAATTAAAGAAGCTCGGCGTCAATGAAGATAACATCTTGCTGTCTGAATCGCGGAAAATGTGCTGCGGTGTAGGCAAGTGTGGTCATTGTCGAATCGGTCATATCTATATCTGCCAGGATGGTCCTGTTTTCAAGTATAAGGATCTCCAGGGCTTGATCGACTAGGAGGAAGATACCATGGAAATGAATTGTGGGAAATTAAAGAAAAACGCATACCGCGTGACGAAAAAAAGAGGCATCACCTCAGCCCGCGTACGCGTGCCAGGTGGCCGTCTCGATGCAAAAGTGTTAGGTCAGGTCCAGCGCATTGCTGAAGAATATGGCAATGGAGAAGTCCATCTTACCATCCGTCAGGGCTTTGAAATTTTCGGCATCCCTTTTGAAAAAGTGCCGGAAGTCAATAAAGCGCTCCAGCCTATCATCGATGCATTGGGAATCAATCAATCTCATCGTGATGGCGGCTACGACTCATCAGGTACCCGTAATATCATGGCTTGTGTAGGCAATCACGTTTGTCCGTTTGCCAACTACGATACGACAGCATTGGCCAAACGGATTGAAAAGGCCATTTTCCCTAACGATTTACACGTCAAAGTGGCTCTTACAGGGTGCCCTAATGACTGTTGCAAAGTACGTATGCATGACTTTGGCATCATCGGCATGACAGAACCGCAGTTCGATCCTACGCGGTGCGTGTCGTGCGGTATGTGTGTCCGTAAGTGCAAGCAGCTTTCCGTAGAGGCCCTTCACATGGAAAAATTCCGTCCTGTCCGTAACGTTGATCGCTGCATCGGTTGCGGCGTTTGTATCCATGCCTGCCCTAACCGTGCCTGGACGCGGAGCAAAACGCAATATTTCCGCCTTACCTTATTAGGCCGGTCGGGCAAGAAGAATCCTCGCATGGGCATCGACTTCATCAAATGGGTCGATGCTGATAACGTTGTCAAGATCATTGCCAATGTATATGATTACGCTAAAAAATATATCGATCCTGAAGCGCCAGGCGGTAAGGAACATATTGGATATATCGTTGACCGTACAGGTGTAGAAGAATTTCTCCGCTACATTATGCGCAATGTTGAACTTCCAGAAAAAGCAGAAGTCTATAGCCCCCTGTACTGGAATGGCATTCGGTATTCTGGTTTAAAATAAAACAGGAGGAGTACCTAGTATGTTTGCTGAGGAATATATGGCTACTGCACAAGGTGCATTGGCAAAAGCTACGATGGTCCGAAAAAATCCACTGGGATACTTTTTGCTTTCCAGTCTGGCCGGTGCATATATAGGCTTTGGTATACTCTTGTCCTTTACCGTAAGTGGTACATTAGGCTCCCTTCCGATAACGAAAGTGGCCATGGGATTGTCCTTCGGTATTGCCTTGAGTCTCGTCATCATTGCCGGTGCTGAACTCTTTACGGGAAATGCGTTCGTCATGTACAATGGCCTTCGAATGAAGACCGTCACAGTCCGCGATGTCGTTACCCTCTGGGTACTGTGTTACCTGGGAAACTGGTTTGGCGCCATCGTGTTATCTACCGTCTTTTATGCGGCTCTAGGGCCTGTAGGAGCTGTAGGTAACGCATTGGCTGCTGCAGCGGCTACGAAGATGAGCCTGCCGCCACTGGTCCTTTTTGCACGGGGCATCTTGTGTAATATCCTCGTCTGTCTTGCCGTATGGTGCGGTTTCCGGACGAAAAATGATGCAGCTAAGCTCATCATGGTATTCTGGTGCCTCTATGCATTCTTTACATGCGGCTTTGAACATAGTGTTGCCAATATGACGGTTCTTACCGTAGCGATAATGGCTCCCTTTGATGCGGCTGTTTCGCTGGGCGGTTATTTGTATAATCTCTTTTTCGTTACCTTAGGGAATATCGTAGGCGCCATCGTATTCTTGTCTATTCCGTATGGGATAGGTGCATTGAAAAAATAATATGGCCATGCTATGATGTCTACATGATGTTTGTGTACTGATGAAGAAGGAATGTATATGGTCTATAAGATACAAATCAAACGCGTATACGATCTGCCAGAAGAAGCGGATGGTATACGCATCCTCGTCGACCGGCTTTGGCCGCGGGGCATTTCAAAGGAGCGGGCAGCTCTGGACCGATGGGACAAAGAAATAGCCCCATCACCAGAGCTGCGCAAGTGGTATTGCCATAAGGCCAATCTGTTTCCACGATTTTCATCACAATACACAGCCGAGCTGGATAAAAGTCACTATGCTCTTCAATTTGTGTCAGACTGCAAAACGTGGCTGAAAAATGGAAATGTCACCCTCGTATATGCGGCAAAAGATACAGAACACAGCCATGCCTTAGTATTATTAGAATGGCTGGAAAAAGCTCTTTCGTCATAGTAAAAAAACTCTTCATGAAAACTAACGTTCATGAAGAGTTTTTTTTATGCCCTTGAAGCGGCTACTTTTTGGAAAGCTTTTTTCGCGGCTTCAATCGTTTGTTCAATGATTTCCTTTGTATGGACACCAGAGACGAAACACGTTTCAAATTGTGATGGAGGCAGGTAGATGCCTTGTTCGAGCATGGCCTTGAAATAGATTGTAAAGGCCTCTTGATCGGCTCCGTTGGCGTCGTTGAAGTTCAGTACATCTGTATCGCTGAAGAAGAGACTGAACATGGATCCCGATTGATGGATGCAGACGGGAACGTGGGATTCTTCCGCCGCCTGAGCGAGGCCTTTTGTAAGAGCCGTTGTCATAGCTGTAATGCGTTCTGTGTAGTCCGGATTTTCTGTGATGATGCGTAGTGTTTCCAGCCCGGCTGTCATGGCCAGCGGGTTGCCGCTGAGCGTTCCTGCCTGATAAATGGGACCTTGCGGTGATACACAGTCCATGAGATATTTTTTACCACCATAGGCGGCAACGGGAAGTCCACCACCTATAATTTTGCCAAGGCAAGTCATGTCGGGGACGATGCCGTAGTAGGCTTGTGCTCCGTGTAAAGCCGTCCTGAAACCACACATTACTTCGTCAAATATAAGAATCGTGCCATGCGCCTGAGTCTGGTTGCGCAATGCTTGCAAGAATCCAGGCACAGGCGGGACTAAGCCCATGTTACCGGCTACTGGTTCAACGATGACGGCGGCGATGTCGTTGCCGTAACCGTTCATGATGCGGTCGAACGCGCGGATGTCATTGTATGGAAGGGTAATCGTGTCTTCTGCCGTACCCTGTGTGATACCGGGGCTGTCAGGCTGGCCGAAGGTGGCAGCACCAGAACCGGCACTGACGAGGAGGCTGTCACCATGACCGTGATAGCAACCTTGGAATTTGATGATTTTATCGCGATCCGTAAAGCCTCGGGCGACGCGGATGGCACTCATCGTCGCTTCTGTACCAGAGTTGACCATACGGATTTTTTCGATAGAGGGATAAATCGACATGACGAGCTTGGCTAGTTCTGATTCGATGACCGTTGGTGCACCGTAGCTCGTGCCACGTGTAACGGCTTCCTGCAATGCCTTTACGACGCGGGGATGGGCGTGGCCGGCAATCATAGGTCCCCAGGAACCGATGTAATCGATGTATTGATTACCGTCAATGTCCGTAATGGTGCAACCGTTAGCTGAGGCGATGAAAGGCGGGTCACAGTGGACGCGGCCATACGAGCGGACAGGACTGTTTACACCGCCAGGCATGAGCGTCTGGGCTTCTTTAAAGGCGGCAGATGACTTAGGTATACGTAGCATACTAATTACCTCCTGATTGGATTAAAGTCGAAATAACTCTGATATAGAATGGATGATTTTTTCTTCTTTTTCCGTCTGCGCAGCATCGACGATCTGCATCATAGGATCTCGTAGGACCTTGCGGATGATGCGGTGCGACATATTTTCGATGATGCGGTACTGTTCCTCTGTCAATGTAGGAAGCTTGTTGCAGGCCCGGCGTACCTCGCGTTGACGCATCGTTTCAGCCTTATCCCAGAGGCGAAGCATGGCTGGACGGACCGATAAATAGCGGAAACGCTCTACGAGAGATGCAGCATCGTCTTGTACAATCGTTTCGGCCAGCAGGGCTTCCCGCTCCCGGGCGTCTTCATTGCGCTGGACTGTCGTTGTCAGATCGTCGATATTGTAGAGTGTAATGCCAGGAATATCTCCGGCTTTCGGATCAATATCGCGAGGCACGGCAATGTCGATGAGCAATAGGGGCTTGCCGTTGCGGTCCCGAGAAAGTTCCATGGCTTTGTCCTCTGTAAGGACGTAATGGGGAGCGCCTGTTGAAGTTATAATTATATCTACATGACGTCCATAGGAGAGGACATCTTTGTAGTGGATGGCCTTTCCGCCTAACGATTGAGCCAGCTCCTGAGCACGTTCGATATGGCGATTGACGACGTATAGCGATCCTGTGCCCTTGCCGCAAAAGTTCCGTGCCGTCAGTGTCGCTGTCTCTCCCGCACCATAAACCATAAGATTGTGGCCTTCTAAGGAACCTAATATCTTTTCAGCAAGCTGTACGGCGGCATAGCTTACAGACACGGCATTATAGGCGATGTGCGTTTCTGTACGGACCCGTTTGCCTGTGGTTAAGGCTTGTTGGAAGAGAAGATTTAATACCGTTCCCGTAGCGCCGCTGTCGTGAGAGCGGATATAGGCTTCCTTTACCTGGTTTAAAATCTGCCCTTCTCCGAGTATTTGCGAGTCCAGACTCGCGGCGACGCGCAAGGCATGGGTGATACAGTCGTTACCTGTATAGGTATATACATAAGAATCGTCAATAATCGGAGCATCTGGTAGTAGAGACGCAACGAAGGACTGAATCGTTTTTCCTGTGATAGAATCGTCGCCGACGGCATATATCTCTGTACGATTACACGTAGAAAGAATGACGACTTCCGGTACATAAGGCTCATAGAGCCGACTGTCCAGGACCTTTGTAATCAACTCAGGCGACAGTGAAAAAGATTCACGAATCATAATGGGAACTGTTTTATAATTGAGTCCCCAAACAAGTAATTTCATAATCAATCAACCTCGTAACATGATGATGGATGACACTTCATATACGATATGTGTACTCTTTAGTATACCACGAAAAGGGCAGAATAGACAAAAAGGCATTCGTGGGATAATAAAGAGAATATAGTTCTAAAATTATGATAAAATACATATGGTAATCTCCATATAATATGCTTAAATGTGATGAATTTATGTGTTTTATATATGATTATAAAAAATAGAATATTGTTCTAATTTACTATTGACAAAACAATACCGAACGTGTACTATTTACACATGCATTGCAATGTGTATACAACATCATCCAGAGCAGTTGAGGGACCGGCCCTATGACGCTGCGGCAACCGACTTTATAGTACGGTGCCAATTCCGGCAGGATTTTTCCTGACAGATGAGCGATATGACACAAGACTCCAACCGCCATCTGGACATGGCGATTTTTTTGTATCTGCCATCATCGGGAGCATTATTTTCGTTAAAGGAGAGGTATGTCATGAGTGGTACACAGCATATTAGCCAACATCGCTCTTCCTTGCTTACGAGCGAGGATTGGTGGGCGGTATGGTTGGGATTGTTTATTTTTCTATTAGGTGCCGGAAAGGTAGGTGGCCTGGATATTCTCGGATGGGTTGCAAAGTTCGGCATCTGGACGGATGTGACCAAGGCAGTGGTTCCGAATTCTCCGGCCTTTGCCTGGTTAGGTGGGATTGGCTCTCTTGTTGCAACCTATCTGTTTCTCGTCATCATTACATCTATTGGGGCATATTTCATGAAGGCACCAGTCAAGCGATTTGCTGCTGGTTTTACCTGTATCTATGCCATTACAGTTATCATGAATGGATTAGGCAATTATGCGTATTTGGCAGCGACACCTGATAAGAGAGACGCCTTTTCGATTCCTTGGTCTTTAAGCCTGGGGGAACTGGGATTTGTCTTTGCCCTTGTAGCAGGCCTCATCATTGGAAATTTCTTCCCTAAGGCAACGCAATTCTTATCTACCGCAGCGAAACCAGAATGGTATATCAAGACGGGAATCGTCATTCTCGGTGCCAATATCGGCATTCAGGCCATCAGCGCCATGAACCTTGCCAGCACGGTCATCGTTCGTGGTCTCTGTGCTGTCGTAGAAGCGTATTTGATTTACTGGCCTGTCGTCTATATCATCGCTCGCAAATTTTTTCATTTCACGCCAGAATGGGCGGCTCCCATGGCGTCGGGCATTTCCATTTGTGGCGTTGCGGCCGCCATTGCTACAGGCAGTGCCATCAGGGCCCGTCAAATTGTTCCGACTATCCTGGCATCGGTCATCATCGTCTTCGTTGCATTTGAATTGCTCGTGCTACCTTTTGCGGCTGCTTATTTCCTAAACGGTGAACCTATGGTGGCCGGTTCGTGGCTTGGCCTGGTCGTTAAGAGCGATGGCGGTGCCGTTGCCTCTGGTGCTATTGCCGATTCGCTTATCCGTAGCACTGCATTGAGTGAATATGGCGTCCAGTACCAGGAAGGGTGGATTCTCATGGCAACGACGACTTCGAAGGTCTTTATCGATATCTTTATCGGCGTCTGGGCGTTTATCCTGGCCATCGTCTGGTCTGTATATCATTTGAACCAACGGAAAGATGGAAATTTTACGGTATCGAAGAAAGAAATATGGAACCGTTTTCCAAAATTCATCATCGGTTTCATTGGCACTCTCGTCGTCGTATTCCTTGCAGGGTATGCCTTCCCTGACAGCGTAGCGGCTGCCAAGGCCGGTGCAGGGCAGTCTAATCTTCTGCGGGCTATCTTCTTTGGCCTTTGCTTTTTCTCTATCGGCCTCGTCACGAACGTGCGTAAACTCTGGCATGCAGGCCTGGGCCGCGTCGTCGGTGTCTATGCCATTGCCCTTTTAGGTTTTATCATCTGGGTGGGGTTAGGCATTTCATGGCTTTTCTATCATGGCATTACGCCGCCTCTGGTATAGGGCTTATATCGTGAATCATATTGAAATAGTATAGCGTTTATCTTACAATAGAAAGGAATGGTATTGATGGCAACTGATACTTATACACATCGTCTGCCGCAGGCAGATGAGTATTATGAAAAACATATACACAATGACGTAAGTACCGACGTCAATCGACAGGAGCTAGCTAGCGACAGGGATGACTATTTTCCCCTTCAGCCGATTGAAAAGAAGCTTTGTGGCATTACCTTTGGCTTAGGCGTCGTACTTATGGCACTCTTTGTCGTATCGTTTGAATTACTTTAGGAGGGTTCGTCATGGCGTTGACGCAGGAACAATCTGTTCATTATGGACGCAATATTGCGGCCTTTGGTGAAGAAGGGCAGGAAAAATTATTACGAGGAAAGGTCCTCGTCATCGGGGCAGGAGGTCTCGGTTCACCTATTTCCTATTATTTGACTGCTGGCGGAGTAGGTACTGTCGGCATCGTCGATTACGACGTCGTCGATTCGTCTAACCTGCAGCGTCAGATTCTCCATTCTACACATACACTGGGGCAGCCTAAAGTAGTTTCTGCTAAAAAGCGACTGACCTGTCTCTTATACACATCTCCGAGCCCACGAGACTCCTGAGCAGCTCGTATG
>ENA-OZGA01000814-OZGA01000814.1-human-gut-metagenome-genome-assembly--contig:-NODE-814-length-11754-cov-4.178391_pt1 | contig 11754 bp, 8 predicted proteins | sample MGYA00245112_ERZ653649 | MGnify/ENA primary metagenome ERZ653649 (study PRJEB26926, sample SAMN06165071) | human gut metagenome | biome: ENVO:00009003; feature: ENVO:2100002; material: ENVO:00002003...
TCTACACTTATGCGATCGTCGGCAGCGTCAGATGTGTATAAGAGACAGGTCGTTGTTTTTCGATCCGATAGCAGACGAATAGTAAGTAAAGCTATGCAGGTATTGATTGTCGTAAGTAACAGTCAGCACATTACCTTTTTTCCAAAGGTTACGCCAATAGAACGATATGTCGGAATCCGCAAACCGGTAGGGAAGGTTAGGCATCCGCTCCCCATAGGCTAGGTTTTCGGCACTGCTGGTAATGGAGGTCTTCATTTTGTCGCGTACGTCCATTTGGGTAAAGTTACCGCCTACGCTCACCCAGTTTGCGAAGTTGTAGCGGATGGACAGATTAAATCCCTTTGTCTCGACTTTGCCGTAGTTGATATAGGTTGCCGCTTGCTTGCCGCCACTCAAATCTGTGATGTTACGTTGTATGTAATCTTTCGTATTGCGGTAGACCACTCCACCTTCCACATACAAGGTATGTTTTCCGAATGTCTTGTTGTAGCTCAGGTTGAGGTTGATATTGTCGCTATTTTCCGGTCGGATGCTCAGTTCGCCCATTTCCAGGTCTTCGTCACCGAACATCTCTTCGATGGTCGGCAGGCGATAAGCTTTTTCGTAAGACAGCTTGGCTTGCAGGCCTGTCAAGATGAAGTAGGTTCCGGCCGCCCCGTATCCGAATGAGTTGACAGAACGTGTTTTGCGTACGTATTCGTCCTGCGTGCTTGATGTTGCCATCGGGCCTGCTACAAATTGGTTGTAGTATTTTCCGAAAGCGGAAAAGTTCCAGTGTTCGGACGGCATCAACCGGTAGGAAAGGCCCGAAATGTTTTTACGGGTTTCTTTGGCAATGGCGCTTTTCATCTCTTCGGCTGCAAGCAGGGAGGTATTGGAGCGATGGAAAGTGTTCAACACATGATTGAAGGTAAATGTATGCATTTTACCGACCCGGTAATTGAGTGTCAATGTGCCGTTCCAGTTATTGTTGTCTGCCCGTGAATGCTGTCTTGACTGTTCTCCGGCGGAGTTCATCAGGTGCTTTTCTCCACGCCAGTTGTATTCATAAGAAGAAGTGTCTACGTTGGTTGTCAGGTTTTTATTGTAGTTGGCTGTCAACACGATGTCCAGCCCTTTTGTGAACAGATCGCGTTTGCCATATTCCAGTGAGGGCATCAGAGAGTGCCCTTTGCGGTGTTTTTGCCCGTAAACGATTTCCTGGCGTACACCAGTCTGTATGTCCTGGTACATATTGGAGTAGGTGAAACCCAGCAGCAGGCGGTCCGCCCATTTCTTGTCTACGATCCCCAGTTTGCCGATGACGGCTTCATTGTGGTAGGTATCGTTGAAACGTTTCACCCGTTCCTTCTTGCTTCTGTCGATGCTTCCGGTTTCGAAGTTTTCTACCGGAGCGTTCACGTAGTAATCATTATCCGAATAGTTTTGGAAAGCATTGATTTCGTAGGTGAATCCGTTTTTGAACGTCTGTCCGAAATTCACGTAAGACTTGTGCGTATTGAAAGAGCCATAGGAATAGGAGGCATCTAAAAACCATCTGTCCCGCTTCTTTTTAGTGATGATGTTGATCACGCCTCCGATTGCATCCGTACCGAAGCCTACCGGGACCACGCCTTTGTAGATTTCGATGCGTTCGGCAAAGTTGACCGGGATGTTGTTCAGCCCGAACGAACTTCCCACACCTTCCTGCGGCACGCCGTCGATAAATATTTTCACGTGCTTGCCACTGAAACCGTCCAGCGTAAGTTGCATGTCCGAACCGACACCCCCGGATTCACGAACCTTCATTCCCGGAGCTTTCGCCAGTGCCTCGCTCAGGCTTTTGTTGGAATTTTGCAGTTCTTTCGTATCGAGTGCTACGGCATTGAATGCCGAACGTTTCAAACGGCTTATTCCGTTTGAGACAACGACCACTTCGTCCAGTTCCGTCGATTGCGGAGTGATGGTGATATTCTGCCTGGTCCTTTCTCCACCGGTAAGTTTCACCGGTTTTTCAACAGTCTTGTAACCGATGGCAGATACGACTAACGTGTAGTCGCCAGCCGGAGCTTTCAGATGGTAAATACCTTGTTCGTCGGTTGTTCCGCCGTATGTGGTACCTTTCAGGTAGACCGTTGCGAAATCAACGGTTTCTTTTTCCGTGGATATGATTTTACCTGAGATCATCGCCCTGTCCTGAGCAGAGGCGGATATTACAGCCAAGAGGAATATGAATAAGCCGGAAATTTTTAGAATAGTCGCTTTCAATTTATAAAGAGTTTTGTATCGTTAATAAAACGCTGCAAAGTTCCTTATAAATAGAAAGCGCATCAATCGCGGATTTTAGGTAATTTTATTGTCCCTGTAATTGTAATTTAGACAATACTTCTAACTATATGTAGGTATTTTTCATTTTTAGTTTTCTTTTTTAGGGGTGACAAATGCCGTGTATAACTGAAGCAGGGCTGAAATAGTCAGGCAAATCATCCATTCTTTCCGTCCGCTGAACATCAGGGCGGAGGCGAATATACACAGCAACCCGGCAAATATGTTGTAGCGGTGCAATCTGCGCCTGCGAAAATCCATATCTTGGGTAGGCATTGTCAGGTAACAGACTGTTATACCGGCAGCCCCGACGGCGAACAGGTAAGGAACTGCAACCGGCAATGCCAGATATAATCCCGCACCGGCGAGCAACAGCAGGGCGGAGATATTGAAAACGATCGTTCTTGCTTTTTCGTTCATTTATTTGTTCTTAATAATATATACATCCTCGTTCGGCTTTTTCATGAAATATTCTTCACGGGCGAAGCGTTCGAGTCCTTCCTTATCCGTATGCAGATCGTTCAGCTTTTTGCTGTTGATTTCGATCTCCTTCTGGTAATGCTTGATTTCCTTTTCCAGGCTACGAATCTTTTCATCGTATGTATAACGCTTGTACAGACTGCTATCGCCCATTACGAATGTCAGGGCGAAGAACACGATGGTTACCAGCCAGTAGGCATTGATCCTGGATAGATACTTGTTGTAAAAGTCTTTTATGCGTGACATAGGAACTTCGTTTTTGCAAAGGTAAATGAATTATTTTGTTTATCTTTGTCTTGTTAATAAAAAAGCAGAGAATGGATAATTATATTGTATCGGCAAGGAAATACCGTCCTTCTACTTTTCGTAGTGTGGTAGGACAGAAGTCCTTGACAACTACACTTAAGAATGCAATACAGAGTAACAAGCTGGCTCATGCCTACCTCTTTTGCGGTCCCCGTGGAGTGGGCAAGACTTCTTGTGCCCGTATCTTTGCCAAGACGATCAATTGTCTGAATCCGACTGCCGACGGGGAAGCCTGTAACGAATGCGAATCCTGCAAGGCCTTCAACGAGCAGCGTTCTTATAATATCCATGAACTCGATGCCGCCTCCAACAACTCGGTCGATGACATCCGTGCCCTGATCGACCAGGTGCGCATTCCGCCTCCAATCGGAAAATACAAGGTCTTTATTATTGATGAGGTGCATATGTTGAGTTCGGCGGCTTTCAATGCATTTCTGAAAACATTGGAGGAACCGCCCCATCATGCTTTGTTCATTCTGGCTACGACGGAGAAGCATAAGGTGTTGCCGACCATCCTGTCCCGTTGCCAGATATACGACTTTTCGCGTATCTCGATTGCCGATATGGTGGAGCATCTGGAATACGTATCTTCCTGCGAAGGAGTGACGGCTGAACCGGAAGCCCTGAATGTGATTGCCCAGAAAGCGGATGGCGGTATGCGCGACGCGTTGTCCATCTTCGACCAGGTAGTCAGTTTTACAAATGGGAATATTACCTATCAGGCTGTTATCGATAACCTGAACGTCCTGGATTACGAATATTATTTCCGGTTGACGGATGCAATGCTTTCCGGAAATGTCCGGTCTGCCATCCTGATCTTGAACGATATATTGAGCAAAGGATTTGACGGGCAGAATATCATAACCGGCCTGGCATCGCATTTCCGTGATTTGCTGGTCTGCAAGGATGAGGCTACTTTGATCCTGTTCGAGGTCGGCGCTTCTATCCGTGAACGTTATAAGGAGATGGCGAAGCGCTGTTCCGACGGGCTGTTGTTCAAGGCGATCGAGCTGGCAAATACCTGTGACCTGAATTACCGGGCCAGCCGGAATAAGCGCCTGTTGTTGGAACTTACGCTTATCCAGCTTTGTCAGTTATGCAGTGCCGGACAACCGGCCGATGATAAAAAAAAAGGGCTGATTGAGCCGATAGCATCCAACGGGCCGGGCCAGGCCCCTGCTCAATCAGGACAGGTTGTAACGGCTCAGCAGACGTATACCGTACAATCTGCCCCTCCTTTGCAACGTCCGGTACAATCTCCGCAGGAAATGACCGGAGCGACTTCCCGCCAGCAGGTCGTTTCCACTCATGTGCCGCCTTCTCCGACTCTTATTCCGCAGGCCCCTCCGGCATCGGCTCCCAAGAGAGTGGCGCGTCCGCCCCAGTTCGGTACATCCATTAAGGAGATTGGCGTAGAGCATCCGAAAGCGCAGGCTGCGACACAGACTGCTACCGTGGTACAGGAAATGCAAAGTCCTTTCAGCCAGGAAGCATTGGTTCATTATTGGGATGCGTATGCTTCCGCTATCGACAAGAAGGTATATCTGAAAAATACGATGATCAATTGCAAGCCGGTCTTGCAGGATAATTATTATTTTGAAGTCTGTGTGCATAACCCCGGCCAACAGGATGAGTTGACGAATAATTGTATCGATATATTGAGTTATCTGCGGATGCAGTTGAAGAATACCCGTATTCAGATGCGTGTCCGTATAGATGAAACGAACCAAAAACATTTGGCCTATACATCAGCAGAGAAGTATGAACACCTACTAAACATAAATCCGGTTTTGGCTAAGTTGAAAGACGAGTTTAATCTGACACTTGACTAAATAGTTGAAAGGTGAAAGTTGAAAGTTAAAAGTTTGATTTATATTTCTTTTTAACTTTCACCTTTCACCTTTCACCTGAATTTACATTTCTCTGATCCAAATATTACGGAAGCTGATCGGTTCGCTGGGGTCACCATGAGACTGCAAACGGATCGGGCCTGCTCCGTGTTTTACGACTTTCGGGAAACCGATATATTCCGTTGTACCCAGGATAGTCGTGTTATTCTGCAATACGATGCCATTCTGGATAACCGTAACACGCGGCGGAACACGATAAGTGCCGTCTTCCTTGAAGATAGGAGCGGAATAGATAATATCGTAAACATTCCATTCTCCCGGTTTGCGCATGGCATTTGCCAAAGGAGGCGTTTGTTTGTAAACGCTGCCGGTCTGTCCGTTCACGTATGTCTCGTTGTTATAGCAATCCAGCACCTGGATTTCATACATGTCTTGCAGGAAGATGCCGCTGTTGCCGCGTCCTTGGCTTGTACCGGTGATGTTTTCCGGTACGCACCATTCGATATGCAACTGGAAGTTCTCGAATTTCTGTTTTGTCAGGATGTCGCCTTTCTTCTTGTCTACAGTGAAAACGCCGTCTTTTACGATCCATTCGGCGGGGCCGCCCTTAGCGTTTTGCCAAGCGGAAAGGTCTTTTCCGTCAAACAGGACGATGGCATCGGAAGGGGCGCTGTTTGTCTTGATGTCACCCGGAGTGACTACTTTCGGTTGCGGAGTCCAGTATTCAGACATTCCCGGTTTCATTTTTTCCTGTTCGGGGTACTGTTTTTGCGCGCTTGCACTGACACAAGCTGTACAAGCCAATGCTGCCAAAGCAGTCTTCATTGTAATGCTTTTGTTCATGGTCTAAATTGTTTTATATATAGGTTTAGAATTTATTGCTTGCAAAGGTAATGGATTAATTAAGACTATAAAATCGAAAACAGGAAATTAAGAAATAAAAAATAGATGTAAGTGTATTCGGTTCCCGGCGTTGTCGAGGATAAAATACGCTTACATCTAATTGGCTGGTTAATGGAAAAGCTGTGCGTGCTTTTTTATTTCGCATGATGGTTGAAAAGCCGTTGTTCTGCCAGCTTCTCATATTTAGTGCCCGGCCGGCCGTAATTGCAATACGGGTAAATGCTGATTCCGCCGCGCGGAGTGAAGATACCGGTTACTTCGATGTATTTGGGGTTCATCAGGCGGATAAGGTCTTTCATGATGATATTGACACAATCCTCATGGAAAGCCCCGTGGTTGCGGAAACTGAACAGATATAATTTCAAGCTCTTGCTTTCCACCATTTTTACATCGGGAATATAATCGATGTAGATGGTTGCAAAGTCCGGCTGGCCGGTGATCGGACAGAGGCTTGTAAATTCCGGGCAGTTGAAGTGTACCCAGTAATCATTGTCCGGATGCTTGTTTGTAAACGCTTCCAGTACTTCCGGGGCATAGTCCTGTTTGTATACGGTTGAACCGCCTAACAGATGTAGTTCGTTTTCATCTTTTCTTGTATCCATGATGTCTTTTTGTTATTCTTGTAAACGATGGTTTATCGGCGTCTTTTTAAATATTTCTCCAAACCTTCGCGGCGCAGTTTGCAGGCGGGGCAATGCCCGCAGCCTTCTGCCATGATGCCGTTGTAGCAGGTGAGGGTCTGGGTCCGTACAAGGTCGAAGACTCCTAATTCGTCCGCAAGTTCCCACACTTCGCTTTTGTCCCGGTCCATCAGGGGTGTGTGGATCACGAACCGTTCGTCCATCGCCAGGTTCAGGGTGACGTTGAGGGAGCGGACGAATGTATCGCGGCAATCGGGATAACCGCTGAAATCGGCTTCCGACACTCCGGTTACCAAGTTGAAGATTCCTTTGCTGCGTGCCAGGATCGCTGCGAAGGTCAGGAATACCATGTTACGTCCCGGAACGAAGGTGTTCGGGTAGCTGTCTGCCGGTTTTTCCTGATCCATTGAAATGCCGGTGTTTGTCAGCGAACAGTTCGGATCGAGCTGGCTGATCAACGACACGTCCAACAGTTGGAAGGGGACGTCGGCATCGGCTGCAATTTTTCGTGCAACCTCTATTTCCAGGGAATGTTTTTGCCCGTATGTAAAACATACGGCTTCTACGCGAGAAAAGTGCTTCTTGGCCCAGAACAGGCAGGTCGTGGAGTCTTGTCCACCGGAGAAGCATACCAAAGCGGCTTCTTTTTTATGTTTCATATCTTTCTTGTTTTTAGTACGTGGTTTAGCAAGCACACGGAAAAGGAGACATTCCTTTTCGGGTGCAAAGATACCTTTTTTGTTGACAATTGACAATTGATTGTTGACAATTGGGAAGAATATATATTGCACAATATGTGTGATTTTGTGCGGCACATTTTCATCAAAAGTGTGCAATGTTTGAAAAAAGTATTTATCTTTGCCGCCGTTTTGTAATTAAGAAAAGTAAAACATGAAGAAAAAAGTAGTAGTAGGTGCGGCATTGATGATGATGCCTTTGGTTTCTTTCGCTGGTGGATATTTGACGAATACGAATCAGCATGCAGCCTTTTTAAGGTCACTTTCGCGAGGTGCTGCAATTGATATAGATGGTGCTTTGTCTAACCCGGCGGGTCTTTCTTTCTTGCCGACCGATGGTTTCCGTGTAGGTGTGAGTATCCAAAGTGCTTTCCAGACCCGGGATATCGATGCCTCTTTCGGTACATACAGTGGCTTCGACCCTGTAAATAAAGTGCCGACAGTAAGCGATGTTCCCTATAAAAAATATTACAAAGGAAAGGCGGCCGCTCCTGTGATTCCGAGTGTTTTTGCGGCTTACAAAAAAGGTGATTGGACCATCTCCGGTTTCTTTGCCATTACGGGTGGGGGCGGTAAGGCATCGTTTGACGATGGCCTGCCGATGTTCGAATCGGCAGCTATGGCTGGTATATTCCAGGAAAGTTTGGGGAAGTATATAAAGACGGGCGGTAAAAGTCCCATCGTTACGCCGGATATGTATACTATTAACAGTGCGATGGACGGAAAACAGTATATTTATTCTCTGCAACTTGGCTTGTCATACAAGATCACGGATTGGCTTTCTGCCTTTGCCGGAGGCCGGATGAACTATTTTTCAGGAAACTATGACGGGTATCTGGATGCGAAGCTGAAAAAGGATTTTGGTGGAACAGACTTGATGAATTTGGCTTTGGATTGCGATCAGACAGGTTGGGGGCTGACACCGGTTTTGGGGGTTGATGTTAAATACGGTAAATTCAATTTCGGGGCTAAATATGAGTTTAAGACGAACTTGAACATCGAAAACAATACCAAGAAGTTGGATTATCCTGATAGTGCGGAAGACTTGATCGGCCCTTACAAGCACGGTGTGAATACGCCGAACGATATTCCTTCCATGCTTTCGGTGGCAGCCTCTTATCAGTTTTTACCCATGTTGAAGGCTTCTGTAGAGTATCATTTCTTTGATGACAAGAAAGCGGGCATGGCCGGTGGAAAACAGAAAGAATTGGAAAGAGGTACGAATGAGTATCTATTTGGTATTGAATGGGACGTGATCAAGAGATTGACCATTAGTGGTGGCGCTCAAATTACGGATTATGGTTTGTCTGATAATTTCCAAAGCGATGTTAGTTTCTCCTGTGACTCTTATTCGTTGGGCTTTGGTGCTAAGGTGATGCTGAGCGAAAAGATGGCATTGAATGTGGGGTATATGTGGACAAATTATCATGATTATACAAAGAAATCGGAGAATTATTGCGGTACAAATCTCCCCGGTACGAATGTCTATAGCCGTACCAATAAAGTGTTTGGCTTAAGTTTGGATTACGCTTTCTAAACCTAAAAAAATCTATATCAGCTTGAAAAGGGAAGTTGCCTGTCGTGCGCTTCCCTTTTTTGATTTTCTGTCTTTCAAGCGGACAGTATGGGGCCCTATCGGTCGGTGTCCGTAACCCTATTGGTTAGTGCTCGTAACTCATAGGGTTAGCCACTGTAAAGCATAGCTTTAGTATCTGCATAAAAAAAGAGGATGTGTCATGCACACCCTCTCTCTTAATTATTGTTTTGCTTGTCTTGATTACAACTGGATCCAGCGGACGAAAGCGAAGTCCATGCGATGAGGCAATTCTTTGTTCACAGGGTAAACGCGGAAGCCCATCTTGTGAAGGCCTGCTTCGCTTGAAGCTGTTTTCAGTTCGAAGAACAGTTTGGAACCTTCTTCTTTTATCAGCTTGAATTGTTCTGTCGCCAGTAATTCCAACTGATGGTTATCCGGATTTTCTTTCGTGACAACCATTTCTACTCCCAACATACCTTTCAGTTCATGGCGGTCGATAACCAGATTGAAGTTATATTCTTTGCCGACAACCGGACCGTCGATAGCCAAGTCCTGGCTGCATGTAAACGATTCTACCTGGAAGCTATCCCAATGTTCTGCCACTTCTTCTTTCCAGGCAGCGATTGCTTTGGCTTCGGCAAAGCCGTTTTCGTGCAAGTGAGCGGAACGGGTTGCCAACTTGTTGTAGAAGCGGTCGATATAGTCGTCCAACATACGTTTCATCGTATAGTCGGGAGCGATTTCGGACATCGAATTCTTGATGTACTGGATCCATTCGGGAGAGTAGCCCTTGCTGTTTCTTGCATAGTAAGTCGGGATAATCTCTGTTTCCAGTATGTGGTAGATAGTAGCGGCATCCAGTTGATCCTGATACTGCTGGTTTTCGTAAGTACGCTTGTCGGTCAATGCCCAACCTGCACCCTGTTTGTAACCTTCATACCACCATCCGTCCAATACGGAAAAGTTCAGGACACCGTTCATCTCTGCTTTTTCGCCGGATGTACCGGATGCCTCCAGAGGACGGGTCGGAGTGTTCAACCAAACATCGACACCTGCGATCAGGTGACGAGCCAGACGCATATCGTAGTTTTCCAGGAAGATAATCTTACCCAGGAATTCCGGACGACGAGAGATTTCAATGATACGCTTAATCAAGCCCTGGCCTGCTCCATCGTGCGGGTGAGCTTTACCTGTAAACAGGAATTGTACCGGATAATCAGGATTGTTCACGATCTTAGAAAGACGATCCAAGTCGGTGAACAACAAGTGTGCACGTTTGTAAGTAGCAAAACGACGGCCGAAACCAATCAACAATGCGTTCGGATTGATCTTATCCATCAGTGAAACGATACGAGAAGGATCTCCCTGGTTCTTCAACCATGTATCGCGGAATGACTTACGGATATAGTCAACCAACTTATTCTTCATAGTCATACGAGTCTTCCAAATCTCTTCATCGGGCACATTGTAGATAGCTTCCCAAATCTTAGGATTAGACTGGTCAAACCAGAAGTTTTCGTTGAAATATTTAAAGTACAGTTGTTTCCATTCTGTTGCACTCCAAGTTGGGAAGTGAACACCATTCGTTACATATCCTACGTGGCTTTCTTCCGGGAAATAACCTTTCCAGATAGAAGAGAACATTTCTTGAGAAACTTTTCCGTGCAGCCAGCTTACACCGTTCACTTCCTGTGAAGTGTTGCAAGCAAAAACAGACATACAGAAACGTTCACCCTTGTCACCCGGATTATTACGTCCGAGATCCATCAGGTCGTCCCAGCTAATACCCATTCTGGCAGGATAACCTCCCATATATTTACCAAACAGTCCTTCATCAAAATAGTCGTGACCTGCCGGAACCGGAGTATGAACAGTATAAAGAGAAGAAGCACGAACCAACTCGATAGCCTGATCGAATGTCAATCCCGTAGCTACATAGTCACAGATACGCTGAACATTAATCAGTGCAGCATGTCCCTCATTACAGTGATAGACATCTTTCTTGATACCCAGTGCTTTCAGAGTCAGGATACCACCGATACCCAACAGGATTTCCTGCTTCAAACGGTTTTCCCAATCACCGCCATAAAGCTGGTGAGTAATAGGACGGTCGAACTCGCTGTTCATTTCATTATCCGTATCAAGCAGATACAAAGAAATACGTCCTACATTTACACGCCATACGTTAGCATGAACATAATAATCCAAATAAGGAACGTCTACCACTAAAGGATTGCCTGCTGCATCCATTACACGTTCGATAGGAAGTTGACCGAAGTTCTGTGCTTCATAGTTAGCAATCTGCTGACCGTCCATAGACAAAGTCTGCGTAAAGTAACCATAACGATACAAGAAACCTACTGCGCAAAGATCAACATTGCTATCAGATGCTTCTTTCAAATAGTCACCGGCCAACACACCCAGACCACCGGAATATATTTTCAGGACGCTACTTAAACCATATTCCATGCTGAAATAGGCTACTGACGGACGTTTTTCATCCGATTTCACATCCATGTAATCTCTGAATTTTGTATAAACATCATTCATTCTTCTCAGAATCACCTTGTCTTTTGCCAAAGCCTCCAACTTTTCGTAGCTCATGCGCTCCAACAACAGTACGGGATTCTGTCCACATTCTTTCCAAAGTTCCGGATCTAGATCTCTAAACAGTTCAGTCGCTTCAAAATTCCATGCCCACCAAATGTTGCGTGCGATTTCAGACAACTTCTCCAACTCTTCCGGTATACGTGATTTCACAGTAACCTCTTTCCAGTTGGGAGTATTCACATTACTAACTTTGATTTTCATAATGTTTTCGTTTACTTATTGATAAATAATTTCTTCCTTAACTCAACTGACGTATCCTTGCCTTACGCAAAGCGATATCATAAGCTTCATAATAATATTGTATAAAGTGCTTCCATAAAGCCTGCTCTGCAACTTCAGCAGCACGCTTACGGATCTGTCTCTTATACACATCTCCGAGCCCACGA
>ENA-OZGA01000815-OZGA01000815.1-human-gut-metagenome-genome-assembly--contig:-NODE-815-length-11750-cov-5.308508_pt1 | contig 11750 bp, 10 predicted proteins | sample MGYA00245112_ERZ653649 | MGnify/ENA primary metagenome ERZ653649 (study PRJEB26926, sample SAMN06165071) | human gut metagenome | biome: ENVO:00009003; feature: ENVO:2100002; material: ENVO:00002003...
GATTTGCAGAAATCCCTGACGTGGGGTCGGAACCACCACATTCCAGCCCGATCATCAGTTCACGTACATCACATTCTTCCCGTTTGCAGGCTGCAGCATCGGCCATCATGGTCCTGACGATTTCAGATCCTTTGGCGACAGCTTTTGCCAATCCGCCTTCACCTTGAATAGAAATATACGCAATCTGTTTATCCTTTACTTTCTGGTTAATGGCGTGGCGATATTTTTCTTCCGTAACCGTTTCACAGCCATTTCCCACGATAAGGGCTGCATACACATTGGGATTGGCCAGCAACCCCGAGTATACTTCCAGCACCGTTTCTACATTGTCAGGACAGCCTTGCGGATTAAAGAGATATACCGAACCTTTCACGGCGTCGACGATATGACGTGCCGCTACATCGGAGCACAGTACACCTGGCATAACTACGACATGATTTCGTATGCCCACTTTTCCATATGACCGTTTATATCCCATGAATTTCATACTATCATCCTCACTTTCTCAATTCGCCAACGGGTCTGATGTTGTGTGTGTGGACGTGGTTCCCTTTTGCGATTGTTTTTGTCGCATAGCCGATGTGTTCGCCATATTTTATGACAAAATCACCTTCATTGCACGCAACGACAGCGACTTTATGGTATATGGGAATATCATCTCGCACCACTAGGGATTCGACGTCTCCGTTACCTGTGTAAAACGATATGGTGTCTCCTTTTTTGACGGCTTCTGTCACGACGACACAAGAATCATTTTTGTTTACATGAACCGCATTGATTTTATCCATCTTGTTTCATCTCCTTAACGTAATGTTTATACTCTGCTATATCCATTGTACGGGATGCGTTGTGTCCTTTCATCGGCGAAACATACGATTCCCATTCCCTTTCTGATGATGCTTACTGGTCATTTTATCCATTACAACTTCATCTGCTTCATGCTATACTTTAGGTACAATGCGTCTTCTACGTAAAAGGAGATGAGTATCTTGAACATAGAAAACTGCCTTATATTGCATGCCCTTGCCCCCTGTAAACCAGATGTACATGACTGGGTTTCACCGGCAGCACATGTATCGTTTACGGGTTTAGAGCTGTTAGAACCAGAAACCCTCCCTAAACCTGATATACTCTATGTGGCTGCGCCTGCATTTCTTTTGCAACACCGGGCCTTCCTGCAGAAAGACTGCTTTATTGTATGCTGTGGGAAACTGGAGGATTTGACAGGGCAGCCGCATCACGCATATCTACTGTTTCTGGAGAAACCGTCGACAATCCAGGGTATATTCAACAATCTGAACCGCTTGTTTTGTCGCCTCCGGGACTGGGACTGCAAGCTCAACGAAGCACTCTTATCGGGTGCCGATGCCCAACATTTTCTCGATATAAGCGAAGATTTATTTACGAATCCTGTCGTGCTCTTGACCGATACGCTGCACATTGCCGGCATTATACCTAAATCAGGAAGTGCCCATCCGGATATTCAGTTCATGGAGGAAAATAAATTTCTTCCGCCACAGATGGTACAGCAGTTGACGTCAAAGGCCTATTTACAAAAGGCCGAAAGCTTTTATACTATCGGTTTTTACTATCCACCGAACTATATGGACTGTACGATCGTAATTCGGAAATTTTGTCAGAATCCCTGGCACCTGAACATCTTGTGTACCTATGGCATCTATACGGAACCGACAGACGTCGATCTCGTTCTCTTACGGCACGTAAGCAAATATATCATAGCCGCTGCCAATCGCCAGCAGGAGTTGAATGCGCAATTTTCCAACCGCAGCGGCTCCTTCCTCTACGATCTCTTATCGGGTACGGCCCCGAAAGGAAAAGAGCTGGAAGCGACTGCTTCGTATCTTCATCTTCCCCTTACCGGGACATACCAGCTGTATGTCATTTCGTTTCGGACGCCATTGGAATCCCATTCCCGGTACGTCCTGTTGAACCTCGATCAAATGATTCCTTCCGTTTTGAAACTGATTTATCATGAATCTATCCTGATTCTGGACAACCTCGGCGACGGTGCGGACGCCAGCCATGAGAAGGTAATCATGGAGGCCTTGCATGTCCAGCTGCCGATCAACAATGCATATTGCGGCATCAGTCAGCCGTTCCAGGATCTTCGTCTCCTAAAAGATGTCTTTTTGCTCACGCGGCGTACTGCTAAATTGGAGATGAAGATTCACCCTGATCGTCTCTATTATGCAGTCCGCGATACCTTTGCCACATCACTGTTGGCTACGGCAGCGGAACAGATTGATATTACCTTGCTCTATCTCCGCGAACTGGACCGCCTACGGACCTATGACGAGCAGCATCATTCCAATAACATGGAGCTCCTTCGTGTCTTATTGGAGCATGAGCGGAATATTACGAGTGTGTCCAAAGTGATGCATCTCCATCGCAACAGTGTGCTGTACCGCGTCAATCGAATCCAGCAAATTCTTCACGTATCACTGGACGATGCGGATGTACGACTCAATTTGTTGTTATCGTTTAAAGCCCTCCAGCTCATGCACGAAGAGGCGTGACAAAAAAAAGCTGAACCCCGTTCTCCATATTCGGGTTCAGCTTTTTCTATACGTTTATTCAATATCTTTCATGAAGCCATCTTCTGTAAATTCCATTTCAAAAGGTTCGCTCAAGATTTCAATATCAGGATATATACGCAATTCGTTCAGATAGGCTTCCGATACTTCTATATCGGTCATGTGCATCGTGTCCTTGATGTGGACGACTTTGGGATGTTGCAAATCAAAATCGTCGCCTGTACAGGTACGGATGGCGATTCTCAATGCTTCGTAATCGTTTTCCATGTATAGCGGGATTCGGGCGCCGTTGAGCATGGTAGAGGTAATCATATTGACCCACGTCGCTTCAAAGTCGATGTCATTGAGGCATCTGCGGGTCGTAATATCTGCCGATGCAATGCCGCTGGCATTATGGTGTGTTTCTTTCGTCAAGCCACGGACAAACATCTTTTTTACATGGGGTTCTGTAAACAGGCCTTCCTGGCAACTCCGCGACGTAATATTCGGATCATGGCCATAGCCACTGATGTTTTTCCCAATCTGGTCAATGATGAGCACATCTATATCATTGAATTTGAATTTTGCCATCCTGTCTCTTGCCAATACCAGAAGCTCTGCATCCTTTTCCATGATATGTTCTTTTTCCATGACTTCAATCTGACAAATATCATCGTAGGCATTTTGCACGATTCCTACGCCGAAGGCAATGGGGGCCTGTTTCATGAACACATCACAGACCTGGGGAATTTTCTTGCCAAAGGTCGGCATGCCTTTCATGTGCAACATGGAGGCGCCTTTATGTTTCGCAAGGCCGATGGCCATCATCTTGGCCATTCCGCTTTCATGGGCTCCTCTAAAATTAGTGTGAGGCTTTACTTTGTTGAGAATGACGATTCCATCTGATTCATAGGCGTTCTTGTCGCAATATACAGGCATTCCGTCTTCTAACGTCCCGAGTTGTACCACTTCCATGGAGCTGCGCACAGGAATTCCCATGGATTCTTCCGTGATGTTGTACGTCGCAATCATTTCCGCCTGCCCGTCTGCTGTACCGCCTCCGTGGCTGCCCATGGCCGGTACGATAAAGGGCTTGGCGCCCCATGACCGCAACGTATCCGAAACGGTGCGGACAATGACATCGAGGTGTGGAATGCCCCGACTCCCTACACTGATGGCAATGCGTTTGCCGTCGTATTGTCCATGGTTCATCAGATTCGTTTCCATCTGGCCCTTTATGGTTCCTGCAATATCATCGATTTTTTGTGCATTGAACAGCTGCCGGATCTTTACCATGCGTGGAATCTTGATTTCTTCCAATCCTTCCACTTTTACGTCCATTTTTGGAAAATTAATACGCTTCATACGCCTCTCCTCCTTATGTGTAAGGATACACCTGTTTTACCTTTCATACATCGGAGAGACCGCCGAGGATAAGGGGAAAAATCCGCCGGTTCTATGTGCATGTTATCTAGTTCTTCAGCCGCCTGCGCTAGCGCCATCGTCGTATGAGCTAATACAAAAAAGGGCTGCAATACCAGGAGTAACGACTCATGGTATTGCAGCCTTATGCAGTCTACAGCGCTTAGCCTTTATGGAATTCTACGCCCATAGCGCCTTTCGGATGTTTCCAGCTCTTTACGCCTTTATCGTGAGACAGTACGCGGCATGTACCACATTCGAGGCAGCCTTCGTGGCTGAATACGAGTTTTCCTTCTTCATAGTGATACAGGTTTGCCGGACATGCCATGACGAGGCGTTTGATTTCTTCTTCGTCTGCATAGTCTTCGTTAATCAAGATATGGGATTCGTGTTCGTCTGTCGTGAACTTATCTACCCCTAATTTATCATCGATGCTCATTTTTGCCATCTTACATCGCCTCCCAAGCTTTCTTCGCAAGATCAAATAATCCACCTAAACCGCCGTTCTGTGCCAGGACAGAGAGGGCAATCATCGGAAGGGCGACAGGCGTGCCGCCTTCAACTTTGTAAACCATTCCTGCAAAGTCATCCGCCATCTTAGGAATGTCATTGAAAATCATGTGATCTTCCATGAGGCCCGGTAGGTTCTGATACTGGTTCATGAGCTTCATGATGAAGCTTTCGTCGAGGAGCGTCTTATACAAGGACAGGCTCTGTGCAGAGAAGTCGTTGCGGGCTTTCGCACGGATAACGGCTTCGCCGGCGAGACGGCCCGATTCAATAGCCAGGTCCATGCCACGGACGGTATAGCCAAGGTTAACGACCATGGCTGCTGCATCGCCTGTAACTAGGACGCCGTCGCGAACGAGTTCCGGCATCATCTTGAGGCCACCTTCTGTAACGAGGTGAGCCGAGTATTCAACGAGTTTACCGCCGCGGACGAAGGGAGCGACAGAAGGATGGTTCTTCATGCGGTCAACCATATCCGGTACGCTTACGTCTACACGGCCAATATCGTTGATGGTCGTAACGATGCCGAAGGAAAGGGTATCCTTGTTGGTATATACGAAACCGCCACCGAGGTTACCGCCGGTGCAGTCACCAGCCATCATCCAGGCACAGCCTTCGTCGCTGTTGGGCAGGTTGAAGCGGTCATTGATAGCGTCTTCACCCAATTCGATGACTTCTTTGACGCCGACAGCTACGTCTTTCGGATCTAATTCAGCTTTCATGCCGATTTGCTGTGCCAAGAGGGAGTTGACGCCATCAGCAAGGATGACGACATCGGCATCGAATTCTTCGCCGCCTGCTTTAATGCCGATGACTTTTCCGTCTTCTACGACGAGTTCATCTACATTGAAGCCACAGGCTACCATTGTGCCGGCTTCTTCTGCTTTGTCAGCCAGCCATTTATCAAATTTAGAACGAAGTACCGAATAGGAAGGATACTTCAAATCGGCCAGTTTGTCCGAGCCATATTCAAAGCTGAGCGCACCTTTTTCCGTCATCAGGGACAACCGTTCCTGCGTGATTTTACGTTCTAACGGTGCTTCTGCTGCATAGTTCGGAATGAGTTTTTCCAGGCTGTGTCCATAGAGCCGGCCACCGCTGACGTTTTTAGCGCCGCAGAATTTGCCTCGCTCTAACAACATGACATCCAAACCAGCTCTAGCCATGGTCAGTGCTGCTGCAGAACCTGCAAGCCCGCCGCCGACGACGATGGCATCAAATTTTTCTTCACTACTCATGTTCTTACCCTCCTTAAACAAGTGGTCATCATCTGACCTGTATATACACGTACTAGTATCTCAATGTATCAAATCATAGTGTCCGTTTCTTCCCCCTATGGAACACACAGGCTCCAAAGAAAGGGCTCTCCATTTCCGTTTCTACCAGTCCTGCTTCTTCAAATAATTGGAGGAGCTCACGGCTCGTCACAAATTGTTTCGTCGATTGCCACAGCCAAGTATATTCCTTGCGATGGTGCCATCCGCCGCCGAGGACGGGCATGACATATCGAAAGTACAGCCAGTAAAAAGGCCGTATGACAGGCGATTCGGGAACGAAGGAATCGAGACAATATACCCATCCGCCAGGAATGACGACGCGTGTCATTTCTTGCAGCACCCGGAGGTAATCTGCCGTGTTACGAAGGCCAAAGGAAATTGTGGCAGCCTGGAATGTATTCTCTTCAAAGGGAAGATTCATGGCATCTCCTTCACGCCATGTGACGTTGTCCACATCCTTTCCCTTGCGCCGTGCTACATCGAGCATGGCTGGAGAAAAATCAATTCCCGTCACGTCCACATCCCGTCGGGCGTTTGCAATAGCCAGAGCTACATCGCCTGTGCCACTACACACATCCAGGACCTTGCCGCCGGGACCGGTGCTGTCACAGACAGACTCTACGATGCGCCGGCGCCACCGTTCATCCATGCCCAGACTGATGCGCTCATTGGCATCATCATAGGAATCAGAGATGGACTGGAAAACACCGTATACCTTTTCTTCTTTTGTTGTCTCAGCCATGGAACGGGCCTCCTCCCAACAGGATGATTCCCCATGTGAGGATATATACGCCATTCCCTAGGACATTGGCAAAGACGATACCTTTCATTTCGTCGACGCGATGGGTCGGCATAAGTGAAGCGGTCAGACGGTTTCCGTAAGGTCGCCGTCCCATCAACAGGAGCAAGACGAGGCTCGTAAGGCCCCATGCGCCACTGTAGAAGATCGGAAGGCCTATGACGGTGACAATCCACATCACGACGAGGACGCGATATAGACGCCGTGCCTTCTTCCGTCCCAACAATGCAGGTAATGTCCAGCGATGGGCAGCCCTGTCTTTTTCAATATCACAGGTATTATTGGTCATCATGATGAGACCGATACCGATGATCAAGGGCATAGCTGCAATCAACACGGTAAAGTCGAAGGCGCTGCAAGCGGTGGCGACGATTCCCAATGGGATGAGGCCACCCATGACGAATCCCGAAACGAATTCGCCAATTGGCAGATACGATATAGGTACGATGCCGCCGGAATAGGTCAGGACGCATACAGCGCCGACGATGCCGACGAGAAGCGGTGCCCAACCGGCATGGACGATAGCTGGGACAGCCAGCAAAGCCGCCAGAACAAGGAATGTCATGGCAAGGCGCAATGCCGAAGCCGGATCGATGTGCTCATAGACGAGGACAGCGTCGCTGACTTCTACGTTGTCTGCAGCCGTATCCGTACCTTTTACGAAATCAAAGTAATCATTAAAGGTGTTCACTGCTGACTGCATGAGAATGCAGGCTACGAACAGTGTCACACATAGTATAGGATGTAAGGAATAGCCTTTGAGGAAACAATAGACTTCGCCAAATAGCGCCGGTGCAACGGCCGCCACCCACGTGTGTGGTGCGGCCAGCCGCAAGGCCAGCTTCGGTGTAAGACGATGCAATGCTTGTTCCATCATTGAGCCCCCAGTTTACGAACTAGCTTTTGAAGTGACGACGATGCATCGGTCTGCGGCAAGGTTTCGAGTATATCTTCTGCCTGCTTCTGGTACGTATGGATGTAGCTCCAGGCCGCATCCATGCCGCCTAAATCGACGACCAGGTCTTCCATCTTTCGGATATCTTCATCTGTCAAGATTCCCTGGGCACTCCGTTCCATGTAGGGATGCAAGGCCCTTCGGCCGCCCCGCTGTTCGCGGGCCAGAATGACAGGCAATGTATAAATGCCTTCTCGGAAATCTTGATGGGCTGCCTTTCCGATGAGCTTGCTGTCCGGCGCAAAATCGAGAAGATCATCCCGCATCTGGAACATGAATCCCAGACATTCGCCGAAGGAGGCAAGTAACGTTGCCGTCCCTTCTGTACAGCCGCTTTCTGTAGCGCCAATGGCACAACAGGTCTGGAAAAGAGCGACGGTCTTGCCGTAAATGTTCTGCAAGTAGCGCTCTAACGTCACGTCTTCGTCGTAGCGGCTGAGGGATTGTCCGATTTCACCGGTACACATTTCTTCAATTGCCTTTGCCAGTTTCATCCCGGCATCTGCCATGTTGTCCTTCATGAGAACATACATAAGTCGGCTCATGAGGAAATCGCCGGCGTAGACAGCGGCATTTTTTCCATATTTCCGTTGTACCGAAGGTTTGCCTCGCCGAAAGGGCGCATCATCTACGACATCGTCGTGTATGAGTGAGGCCAGGTGGGTCATTTCTATAACAGCCCCTAGCTTGTACAACCGTTCCCGTACATCATCCGTCTGTATTCCATAAGATCCGGCCATGATGACCAGTCTGGGGCGAATCATTTTACCCTGGCTAGAAGTAGCATCTTGTAAGATCGCTGCCGTCTCGCCTTGTGGCAGGTCATGCCGCGCATAAAGGGAAATATACTGTTTTACCTTTCCCAGCTGATCATCATGTACACCGGCAAATAGCTTCGGCATAAATTTCCGGGCGCTGGTTTCCAAGAGTGTCTGTTTACGTATCATGCTCTTTCACCTTTCCGGCCACATATTTCGATAGACTCTTATAATCCGCGTTTTTCCGTTACAATCTGTGCCGTGTGTTCGACCTTGATGTTATTCAAGCCACGAGCATCGAGACCACCGCGAATCTGCATCAAGCAGCCCGGGCAGTCTACAGCGACGACATCGGCGCCAGATGCAACGATATTGTTGATCTTTTCTTCCAAGATTGGTGCGGACATTTCCGGATATTTGATGGAGTAGGAACCACCAAAGCCGCAGCACTTGTCACAGCCTTCCATTTCGACGAGTTCGACGCCCTTCGTTTCCTTCAGGAGCTTACGCGGTTCGTCCGAAACGCCGAGGAATCGTTTCAAGTGGCACGAATCATGATAGGTAACTTTGACAGGTTTACCATCGCCATCCGGTTCGATACCGCCGAGGATATCTACGAGTTTACTGAAGTCATATGCTTTGTTATGGAGATCCTGTGCTTTCTTGAGCATTTCCGGATTATCCTTGAAGAAATCTTGATAATCGCGGAGTGCATGCGTACAGGTCGGGCAAGCCGAAACGACGTAATCATAGTCTTCCGTATGGAGGGCGTTGACGTTCATTTCTGCTGCTTTTTCGGCATTTTCTACGTCACCCATGTACGTAGCCGGCGCACCGCAGCAAGCCTGGTCAAGAGGCATTTCTACAATATATCCGAGCTTGTTCAAGCCTTTTACGACGGCTTCGGCAATGTCTGTGTAGACAAAGTCGAGGAGGCAGCCTGTAAAGATAGCGATCTTGCCTTTTGGATTCGGTACGTCCTGTTTGATGGTCGGCAAAATATCGCGGAACGGCTGTGGAGCTACTGACGGCAAGCTGCGGCCAGCAGTAAGGCCGGATAAGAACATCGGCAAGTGACGAATCATGGGCTGACCTTTTGTGATCGCATCTTGTGCAACCGAAGCAATACGCAACATGGAATGGAAGAGGTGACGGTCTGCAACGGTGTCGAGGCAGAATTTGTGAACTGGATTGAGTCCGTCTTCCTGAGCGTATTTCGTACGCAGTTTCAAGATCATGCCGGCAATATCGAGTTTCCCACCGCAAACCGTATTACAAGTGCCACACTGGAGACAGATATTCTGGATATCTTTACCGCGTTCACGGCTGTTTAAGAAACTCGTAAGGAGGGTGCCGATACCGCCCGTATAAATGCTACCGCCAAATACGTGACCGCCAACGAGACGGAAGGCCGGACATACATTCAGGCAGGCTGCGCAACGGATACAGCAGAAGATGTCTTTGTAATCTTCACTTGCCATAATCTTACGGCGTTCCGGTGTATCGAGGATGATGATATCGAACTGTTTCGGTTCAACTGTATCGTTTTCCGGATCCGTAACTACGTCCGTATTGCCTGTATAGAAGGATAGGTATGTCGTGATGTTCTGAGCCGTGCCGTTACGGGGCAGTACTTTAAAGATATAACGGATATCGCTCATCTTAGCGACGAGTTTTTCGATACCGAAGATGTATAAATGCATTTTCGGGAGCGTACCGACCATACGGCCATTCCCTTCGTTTGTCATGGTGATGACAGTACCGGTTTCAGCAACGGCAACGTTTGCACCAGATACACCCATTTCTGCTTCTAAGAATTTCGGGCGCATGACGCGGCGCGATGTCTTGACTTCTTCAGAAATAATCGGAGCTTCCGGTTTTTTCGTATACGATTCGAATAACCCGGCTACATCTTCTTTGGAATAATGAATAGCCGGCATAACCATGTGGGACGGTGTATCGCCAGCGATGGCATTGATGAATTCGCCAAGGTCTGTTTCCTGTGCGGTAATACCGTTGGCTTCAAAGCCTTGATTGAAATGCAATTCTTCCGATGCCATGGATTTGGATTTAACGCAAAGCTTGACGTTGTTGTCTTTAGCCAGCTTCAAGGAATAATCGAAGGCTTCCTGCGGCGAATGGGCAACGAATACGCGTGCGCCATTGGCTTCTGCATTTTTCTTGAATTCCGCAATCATTTCGTCCATGTGGTCACGGGCATAGGATTTTACTTCATGGACTTTATCACGGAGTGCTTCGAAATCGTATCCTTTATATACTCTTTCACGATTGCCAGGGTAGGCAGTGGTGAAGTTCTTCAACGCCTTCTGCAATGGAGCATTATCCATGGCGCGTTCTATTTCTTGCTTGAGCAATTCATTAGACATGAACAAATCCCTCCCTTATTCATCTTCAACGACGATGACATTATATTGACGCGGGCCATGTACCCCAACAGTGCCTACGCATTCGATATCAGCCGTACGGCTCGGTCCCGTAATGATACCAGCGAATTTCGGGAACGGTTTCGTTGCTGCCATGATATCGATCATCGTATCGAAGTTATCCTGAATTTTCGACAATTTGATGATGCCTACATAGACATCCGATACGGTTTCGACAATACGACAGTTAATATCGTCCTTCATCTGAACGATGGATCCGAGGTTTGCAATGCCATAGTCGGCTTCCGTTACACCGCCTTTGTCGTTCGGTGCATTTTTGCGGATGTGATCCGTATCCACCTTGATGCCAGCGGCCTTCAATGCATCAACACAGCCGGCTTCTTTGAGGAGCGGTGTTTCGACGACGGCAACGTCCTTCGTGTCTTTGTCCTGGAAAATTTTGGTCAGCGTAGCAGCTAAATCAGCTTTTTTCGCCTTATAGCATTCACCATTGACGCTCGTTAACCCTTTCTGAAACGCTTCGTACAATTCTGTCTTTTCCATTTTCACACCTCTTTGCTTAGAAATTACAATACAACAAATACTATTAGGAAAAGTATTTAATTCAAGTATACCAATTTATAAATGAAGTGCAACCGAAATAGAAAAAAAAGTAATATCATTTGTGAAAGGTTGCACAGACATCTATATTTTTTTATCATAGTAGTCATCGCGAGCACTTCTTATTTTTTACTTTCGTTATGTATATTACGCGCATATAAAACCGCGATAAATCGCTTGGTTAAGCGTTTTATCGCGGTTTCTCTCCATCTCTGTTTCTTTTAATTATGATTATTATGCATGATAAACATTCGTAATTTATATAATAAGTGTGACACAACAGATTGTATCCTTATGATTTTTGTTTATAGATTTATAACTATCTCTTTCTATTTACGCAGGTGTGTTCGTTCTGTAGCCTACATATTTCGTATCTTTTATCCGATATACTGTATACCCTTATACTGCTGTTTCTACAAAATCGTTTTTTTCTTTTTATATCATATGTACAAATCCTGTCTCTTATACACATCTCCGAGCCCACGAGACT
>ENA-OZGA01000820-OZGA01000820.1-human-gut-metagenome-genome-assembly--contig:-NODE-820-length-11708-cov-5.754141_pt1 | contig 11708 bp, 10 predicted proteins | sample MGYA00245112_ERZ653649 | MGnify/ENA primary metagenome ERZ653649 (study PRJEB26926, sample SAMN06165071) | human gut metagenome | biome: ENVO:00009003; feature: ENVO:2100002; material: ENVO:00002003...
TCTACACTTATGCGATCGTCGGCAGCGTCAGATGTGTATAAGAGACAGCCATTAATACCTACGCAAAGTTATACAGAAGATGAAGTCATAAGAAATTGTAAAGAAGCCGCAGGGTTAATAGTACAATACGCAAATATAACAGAAAGGATTATGGAAAGTCTTAAAAACTTAAAAGTTATTTCTCGTTATGGCGTCGGTGTAGATAATATTGATTTATCAGCAGCAACAAGACATCGTATTTGCGTTACTAATGTACCGGATTATAGCATTGATGAAGTTTCAACACATACAATTGCTCTTATGTTAGATTGTTGGCGGCGCATTACATTCCTTCATAATTCAATTTGTCAAGGTAATTGGAATTATGCTTTAGCGCAGCCGATAGCACGATTAAGAGGAAATACATTGGGGCTGATAGGTTTTGGACGCATTGCAAGGGAAGTAGCCGTTAAGGCCCAGGCTTTTGGCCTTCATGTGATCTGTTATGATCCATATGTTCAACCAGAGGCTATGCGTGCTATGGGGGTGTTATTTCAGCCGTTTCACCAGTTACTTCGAGAATCGGATGTTGTGTCTTTACACATACCACTGTCAAAAGATACATTTCATATTATTAGTAAGGATGAATTAAATTTAATGAAGCCGTCAGCTATCTTGATTAATACAGCTCGAGGACAATTAATCGATGAAGATGCGTTAAAAGAAGCTTTGCTGGAGTATAGAATTGGTGGCGCGGGATTAGATGTACTAGAAAAGGAACCTATTGCTTCAGATAATATTCTAGTAAATATGAAAAATGTCGTTTTAACTCCGCACGTGGCGTGGTATTCGGAAGCATCTAATCAGGAGATGAAGTCAAAAGTAGCGATGGGAATTATTGAGGTATTTCAAGGAAGAGTACCTACATATCTTGTTAATAAGGACGTTTTGCCCTATTTGTCCTTAAAATAAAAGTTAAATATGGAGGAAAGTATTATGGATATTCGTTATTCTACAAACCCGAATGATTTTAAAAGGTACACAACAGAAGAGATTCGTCAGGAGTTTCTGATAGAAACGCTTTTTCGTCCTGATGAAATAATTGCAACCTATTCTCATGTGGACAGAATGGTAACGGTCGGTTGCATGCCTGTAAATGAAATAGTCCCAATTGATAGGGGTATTGACTGTTGGGAAAATTTTGGCACCCATTATTTTCTTGAACGACGTGAAATCGGTATTTTTAATGTTGGTACTGGTACGGGCAAAATTGTTGCAGATGGAGAAGAGTATGTTTTAGGGCCTAAGGATTGTCTCTACATTACGATGGGAACGAAAGAGGTTACTTTTGCTTCTGACAGTTTGGAAAACCCGGCTAAATTTTATATGGTTTCTGCACCAGCACATAGGGCATATAAAACAAAGCTGATTTCAATTAAGGACGCTAATAAACGTCCTTGTGGAGAGGCTGTGTTAGCGAATAAAAGAGTGATTAACCAATTTATTCATCCTGATGTAGTAGAAACATGCCAACTTTGTATGGGGTTAACGGCATTAGATGAAGGCAGCGTTTGGAACAGTATGCCTCCACATACACATGAACGTCGCATGGAAATATATTTTTATTTTGAAGTTCCGGAAAATCAGGCTGTTTTTCATATCATGGGACAGGAAAAAGAAACACGTCATATTGTAATGCATAATGAACAAGCTGTTATTAGTCCTTCCTGGAGCATGCATTGCGGTTGTGGCACTCATAATTATACCTTCATATGGGCTATGGGTGGCGAAAATAAAGAATTTGACGATATGGATCATATTGAAATTAAAAATATGAAATAGTATTCATTTAGGAGGAAATATCATGCATATTTTTAAAGCTGTAAAACGTGTTCCTGGTGGACTGATGCTGGTTCCTTTGTTGTTAGGTGCTTTATGCCATACTTTTACTCCTGGTGCAGGAAAATATTTTGGATCTTTTACGAATGGTCTGATTACAGGCACTGTTCCTATCTTATCGGTATGGTTTTTCTGTATGGGGGCTAGTATTAACTATAAAAATGCAGGATTGGTGCTCCGCAAATCAGGAACTATTGTGTTAACTAAAATATTGATTGCCTGGATTGTAGGTTTTATTTGTGTCGCTGTTATGCCTAAAGGCATGATTCAATTTGGTTTCTTTGCGGGTCTGTCTACTTTAGCCATTGTAACATCTATGGATATGACTAATGGAGGATTGTATGCTTCTTTGATGCAACAATATGGCACAAAAGAAGAAGCTGGCGCTTTTGTATTAACCTCTATTGAATCAGGACCTTTGGTAACGATGATGATTCTTGGATCAACAGGGGCAGCATACTTTGAGCCACATCTTTTCATCGGAGCAGTTCTTCCATTTGTTATTGGCTTTATTCTTGGTAATTTAGACCCGGAACTTCGCGAATTCTTTACACCAGCAGGCACAATGATGATACCTTTTTTTGCCTTTGCTTTAGGAAATACAATAGATTTATCTGTTATTTTACAAACAGGCATCTTGGGAATTCTTCTTGGTTTAGGTGTTATCTTAGTGACGGGTATTCCTCTTATTTTTGCAGATCGTCTTATTGGTGGTGGCAATGGGGCAGCAGGACTTGCCGCTGCAAGTACGGCAGGTGCAGCCGTTACAAATCCAATGATTGTGGGACAAATGATTCCGGAATTTCAAGAAATTGTTCCAGCTGCAACAGCTTTAGTTGCTACAAGTGTTGTTGTTACATCGATTGTAGTTCCTATTTTGGTTGCTTATTGGGTGAAGCATTTTAGCAAAAACCATGAAGTTACGGTTTAATCTTCAAAAAACTAGTGTTGCGAATTAATTCATGTGATGAATTCAGGAGGTTTTATATGAATTATTTGGATAATATGTTTTCGTTGCGAGGAAAGGTGGCCTTAATTACTGGTGGTTCTTATGGAATTGGTTTCAGTATGGCCAAAGCATTAGCTCGTGCTGGTGCAAAGATTGCTTTTAATTGTCGAAGTCAGGTTCATTTGAGTCAGGCTATGGATGATTACAAGGAGGCTGGCATAGAAGCACATGGATATATTTGTGATGTCACAGATGAAGTAGCAGTTCATAACTTAGTTCAGGATATAGAAAAATGTTTAGGAACTATTGATATTCTTGTTAATAATGCGGGCATTATTAAACGAATTCCCATGTGTAACATGACAACAGATGAATTTAGACAAGTGGTTGATATTGATTTAGTTGGACCTTTTATTGTATCAAAAGCGGTTATTCCAGGAATGATAAAAAAAGGTCATGGAAAAATTATTAATATTTGTTCTATGATGAGTGAATTAGGACGGGAAACAGTTTCAGCATATGCAGCAGCAAAGGGCGGGCTAAAAATGCTGACTCGAAATATATGCTCTGAATTTGGCGGTGCAAACATTCAATGTAATGGTATTGGTCCAGGATATATTGCAACACCGCAAACTGCTCCTTTGCGTGAACTGCAGGCTGATGGTTCACGACATCCTTTTGATCAATTTATTGTTTCAAAAACACCTGCTGGACGATGGGGAACCCCGGAAGACCTTGAAGGACCTACTGTATTCTTGGCATCTGAGGCATCTGATTTTGTAAATGGACATATCTTGTATGTCGACGGCGGTATCCTTGCGTATATTGGCAAACAGCCTTAAGTTTTATGATTACACGCCGAATTGAATTTCGGCGTGTTTATATTTTCATGAAAGGATGATATATATGAAAACTGGCTTAATTCTTGCAGGAGAGCCAATGGGGCTTTTAATTGCCCAGAGTGAAGGCACTTTGGATAGTGTGAGTGGATACGACTTAGCAGTAGCAGGAGCTGAATTTAATGTTGCGGTTGGTGTAGCTCGCTTAGGACATCGTGTAACGTATATGACAAAGCTTGGTAATGACCCTTTTGGTAAACGGATTATTCATGTATTAAATGAAAATAAAATCGGCAATGAATTTGTAGTTTGGAGTGATACAAAAAAAACTGGATTTATGCTTAAAGGACGTGTTAGTGAAGGAGATCCAGATATTTTCTATTTTCGTGCAGGATCCGCAGCATCAACGTTATCGGTTGAAGACGTAGAAAAGATACGGTTTGATGAGTTTAGTCATATTCATTTAACGGGAATATTACCAGCTCTTAGTGAATCTACGAGAGATGCTGTTAATTTGATGTTTGATAAGGCGCGTACATTTGGATTATTGATTACATTTGACCCTAATTTACGTCCTCAATTATGGCCAAGCCAAGATATTATGATAAAGTCGATAAATGAAATGGCAGCAAAAGCGGATATCGTACTTCCTGGAACTGCAGAAGGAAAAATTCTTATGGGCAGCGGTGATCCAAAAAAAATTAATGCATTTTATCGTAATTTGGGAGCAAAAGTTGTTATTACTAAATTAGGAAGTAAAGGGGCATATGTTACAACACCGACAGAGGAATATCTTGTTCCAGGGTATACCGTGGAGAAAGTAGTAGACACAGTAGGCGCTGGAGATGGATTTGCTGCGGGTATAATTACGGCATTAATGGAAGGTATTCCATTAAAAGATGCGGTGCAGAGAGGAAATGCAATTGGCGCCATTCAAGTTATGAGCAGAGGAGATAATGAAGGGTTGCCATATCCGAATCAGCTTAATGCATTTATGAACAAATAGGAGGATAATATGAATAGCGAAATCATGCAGATGATAAATGATATCGGATTAGTTCCTTTAATTACTTTAGATAATCCGGAAGATGCTGTGCCGCTTGGACATGCATTGATACGTGGAGGAATACCCATTGCTGAAGTTACGTTTCGCACGGACGCCTGTTTGGATGTTATTAGAATAATGAAGGATATTCCTGATATGATTGTAGGGGCTGGAACTGTGCATTCTGTTGAACAAGCAGAATCTGCTGTAAAAGCTGGTGCTCAGTTTATTATTACACCAGCATATAACCCGAAGGTTACGGAGTGGTGTGTAAAAAATAATGTAAAAATCATTCCAGGAACCGTTTCTCCGCATGATATAGAAGCAGCCTATCAATTAGGTATAAAAGTTTGTAAATTTTTTCCAGCCGGCGCGTATGGAGGAATTAAGACATTAAATGCATTATCGGGTCCTTTTGCGGAAATTAAATTTATTCCTACTGGGGGAGTCAATTATGACAATATGAATGAATATTTGAATTTGTCTAATGTTTTTGCTGTAGGAGGTAGCTTTATTGTACCTTCAGACTTAATTAAGTCAAAAGATTGGGATGGCATTACACTTCATTGCCAAAAAATGATTCGCCATATGTTAGACTTTACGCTAGGACATGTGGGCCTCCATATTCCGGGAAGGGATGAAGCAGAAAAAGTAACTGATGAATTGTGTCGACTCATGGCTCAGGATAAAATAATAGGTACAGACAACTTTTTTGCTGGATCCATTGCAGAAATTTGCGATCACAAAATGCCTGGAAGTAATGGACATATCTGTATTGATACCAGAGATATGACTAGAGCTCTTTCCTATTATAGAAGGCGAGGGATTGCTATAGATAAGTCACACTGTTATTATGATGAGCAAGGCAATATAAAAGTTGCATTTTTGACAGAGACAGCAGGAGGCTTTTCTATCCATTTGCGTAAAAAATAATGTGTGAAAACAGGTGTTGTTACGGTTTTAGCGGCAACACCTGTTTTCTATATCGTGAAAAATAGCATGATTTTGCACCATATTATAGATAATCCTGTGGGTATCTATACGAAATAATCTTTTGTTGCCACATGGTCTATTGTTTCGTATACTATATACAAATAAAGCGAGCTTTATATTACGGTATTAGAGGGGTGTAGACATGAAGATTTCAGCTATACAGGCGCATATTGAATTTGGGAATGTGGATGCAAATTATGGACATATAGAAGCGATGATAGGGCAGGCTGCTCATGAAGGAGCCAATCTTGTCGTGTTGTCTGAGTTATGGAATACGGCGTTTTATCCTACCAATGTCTATGAGTTGGCAGATGAAGAGGGCATGAGAACGAAGGCTTTTCTTTCGGATTTAGCCCAAAAATATCAGATTCACATTGTTGGTGGGTCTGTTGCCAATAAAAGACAGGGAAAATTGTATAATACGACGTTTGTCGTAGATAAGATGGGAAAACTTGTCGGAGAATACGATAAAGTTCATCTTTTTACACCAGGAAAAGAAGATACTGTTTTTACGCCAGGAAATCATCTCAATGTGTTTGAATTGGGTGGTGTAAAAATGGCATCCATTATTTGCTATGATGTCCGTTTTTCGGAATGGGTCCGACTGGCGGCACTAAAGGGAGCCCAGATTCTCTTCGTTCCTGCTGCGTGGCCATATCCAAGATTGGAGCATTGGAAAGTGTTATGTCAGGCAAGAGCCATAGAAAATCAGCTTTTTGTCGTATCGGTCAATGGCTGTGGCAAGACCGGGAAACTGAATTTCTGCGGCGGTTCCCAGATTATCGATCCATGGGGAACCGTTCTTGACAGTGCAGGTGATGATGAAAAAATTCTTTCTAGCTCTGTCGATTTTTCTATTGTTCATGAAATCCGCGATTCTATTAATGTGTTTCGGGACAGGCGGACTGATTTATACGAACTGACAGAAAGAAGAGGGGATTGACTTGGCCGGTGCACTTCATGCCTTGGAAGGCATCTTTGAGGTCTTATTCATGGTTTCTATTGGACTTATCATGGCTAAGCTTGGCTGGTGTGATAGCAAAACGAGTGGTGTCATGACGAAAATTGTGCTGAAAATATCGTTGCCTCTCTATATGTTAGCCCACATCGTAACGGACTTTGACCACAATCTGCTCGTTCAGATGGCGCCGGATTTGGTGTTGCCTTTTGCGTCGATTCTGTTATCTTATGGCATAGGCGTCGTTATAGCAAAGACCTTTCACATTGCAAAGAACCGGCAAGGCGTATTCATTACGTGTTTTTGTATAGCTAATACTATTTTTATCGGTCTACCTGTCAACTTGGCCCTCTTTGGTCCACCTAGCGTACCATCGGTTATGCTTTATTATATGGCTAATACGACGATGTTCTGGACTGTCGGTGTCTATCATATCGTGCACGATAGTACCGGTGGTGCTACGATGCCGCTGTTTTCACCGACTGCTCTTAAAAAAGTCCTTTCCCCACCACTTATTGGCTTTCTTTTAGGGATTGTCCTTGTCATGATGGGCCTTGGACTTCCCGATTTCATTGTGACATCTTTTAAATATGTCGGCAATATGGCAACGCCCTTATCACTTATCGTCATCGGTATTGAGATGAGCACCATTGCGTTTCAGGATATCCATTGGGACCGCGATATTGTTGGAGCCCTCATAGGACGCTTTATTATCTGTCCGGCCTGCGTTCTCTGTCTTTTGCCATTCATTCCCGTTACGGAAATGTCGGCTAAAGTTTTTACGATGCAGGCGAGCATGCCGGCTATGACACAAATGACCGTCGTCGCAAAAGCGGTAGGGGCTGATGTAAAATATTCAACAGAGCTCAGCTTTTTGACGATTGTTCTGGCCATTGTGGTCATTCCTGTTTATATGATTTTATTCGGATAGGAGTTTTACTATCCCTGCTGTACGAGGAGGATACCATGTCTTTATGTGACGTTTTTGATAAAAAGGTAGAAAAATATGCTAATACGGCCTATGTATTAAATCGGGAAATTGCCAATGATCCGGAGCTTTCGGGGGAAGAATTCCATGCTGTTGCCCGTCACGTAGCGGCATGCCGCAATGTGGGCATGCCTGTAGAGGAACAATTTAACGGACAACCTACGGCCTACAAGGCACAGGCATTGGCACCAGAAAAACCTGCTTTCCGCGTAGCTCTGCTGGCAGAATATGATGCCCTACCCGGCGTAGGTCATGGTTGTGGTCATTCGGCTGGAGGTGCCGTCAGCTATCTTGCGGCTGCTGCGTTTCACGACATGACGGATGTACCGATTCAGGTCGATTTATTTGGTACACCTGATGAAGAACTACGTGGCGGCAAAGTGCCCATGTGTGAGCAAGGTATATTCAAACAGTATGATTTTGCCATGATGGTACATATGGCATCTAACACGTCGACGCCCAATTCCAGTTTTTTAGCTCTCGATGATTATCGCATCCGTTTTCATGGTAAGACTGCCCATGCCGCACAGCATCCCTGGGAAGGCAAAAATGCTTTGAATGGAGCGATGCTGGCCCTTCACGCCATCGATATGCTGCGGCAGCACATATTGCCAGATTCGCGCATTGGAACTTATATCGTCAACGGTGGCGAAGCATCGAATATCATCCCCGATTATGCCGAAATCGAGTGTTGCATCCGGCATACGAAACGGTCTTATTTGAATACCCTCGTACCGCGTATCATGAATTGTATCAAAGGCGCTGCCATTGCAACGGAAACGACATATGACGTAGAGCAGATGGGATATAAATATGACGACCTCGTGTGGAACGAAACGGCGACGAACGTCGTGCGGCAGGTGATGCACGAGATGGGCATTCCCTTCCAAAATCCTTCAACTAGCGGTAGTTCCGATATCGCCAATATTAGTCACCAATGTCCGGTCATTCATGCGCATCTGGCTATGGGAGATACATTCTATCCGGATCATTCCATTGAAATCGCAAATCTCGTCAAGAACCCTGCTATTAATGACGTCATTGCAAGAGGAGCTAAGTTGATTGGTCATACGGTGCTCACCTTGTGGCAACAGCCGGAAACGCGTACTGCCATGGCAGAAGAATTTTCTAAATCTGATATATGATGGAGAACGTAAAGCGTATCTCTCGGATATAGTATACTCTATATAATATAGGTGTTGTTTTCTATTTTTGGACTAGTAGAAGATGATACTATAGTGTACAATAGACTTGTAGTTACTTGAAAACGGTATAACACATATGGAGTGTAATAAAGAAAAAGGGTGATACGAAATCATGGAAAAATTGGACAACTTTGAAAAGTATACGCCGGAGTATATTAAATACCTCGAATTGCTGTCTCGTGAATATCCGACACAAGAAGATACTTTTACGGAAATCATCAATTTACAGGCCATTATCAATCTTCCGAAAGGAACAGAACATTTCATGAGTGATCTACACGGTGAATATGAGGCGTTTTACCATATTCTCAACAATTGTTCCGGTGTCATACGGGAAAAGGTGGAAATGATTTTTTCCAATTCCTTATCGAGGGAAGAACGGAACGATTTATTGACACTGATTTATTATCCGAAGGAGAAAATGGATCTCATTGAGAGGGATAATGATTTTACTGATGCCTGGGCACGGCGGACATTGCATCAGCTCCTGCGTCTGGCAAAACTGCTGTCGTCGAAATATACACGGTCTAAAGTGCGTAAAGCTATGCCGGCTGTGTTCCGCTATGTAATTGATGAATTGATTCATGCCCAGCCTGATGAAGATAAGAATCGTCACGTGTATCATTCCAAGATTATTGATTCCATTTTGGAAACCGGCTCTACGAGGCGGTTTATCTATGCTCTGACGGATTTGATCAAGCGCCTTGCCGTCGATCATCTGCACATTGTTGGTGATATTTATGATCGCGGTGCTCATGCTGATAAAATCATGGACAACCTGATGCAACATCATTCCATCGATATCCAGTGGGGAAACCACGATATTCTGTGGATGGGGGCTGCTTCCGGCAGTGCGGCCTGCATTGCGAACGTCGTGCGCAATAACGTGCGCTACCATAATCTGGAAATCCTTGAAAGCGGCTATGGCATCAGCCTTCGACCGCTTGCACTCTTTGCTTTAGAAAAATACAAGGCCAATGACGGCATCGATCCCATGGTCAAGGCCATTAATGTCATGTTGAGCAAGCTTGAAGGACAAGTTATTTATCGCCATCCTGAATACAATATGGATGATCGCCTCTTATTCCATACCATTGATTGGGAAAAGGGGACGATTACATTAGATGGCAAGACGTATGAATTGACGACGAAGGAATTTCCTACTGTAGATCCTGCAGACCCGTATAAGTTGTCACCAGAAGAACATGTCATCATGAGCGAACTCCAGGTCGAATTTGAACAAAGCGAACGACTCCAGCGTCATATGGCTTTTCTATACAGTCATGGTTCGATGTATCGGTGCTTCAACAACAATCTCCTGTTCCACGGCTGCATTCCGCTGAATGAAGACGGCACCTTTAAAGAAGCTTTCTTTGATGGCAAGAGCTATAAGGGGCAGGCCCTCATGGATTACGCTGATTATGCAGCACGCCGGGCCTTTACGAAACGGGATCAGGATAGCCTCGATTATATGTGGTACATGTGGGGCGGACAGGATTCTCCTGTATCGGGTCGTCTCGTCAAGACCTTTGAACGAAGCTATATTGCCGATAAGGATACGTGGAAAGAACCGGAAAATGCCTATTTCCGGTTGAATCGCCATAAAGATGAATGCATTAAGATACTCCACGAATTTGGCATCGATTATCCACAAAGCCATATCATCAATGGCCATACGCCGGTCAAGGTAAAGAAAGGCGAAAGCCCTATTCGTGCGGAAGGCAAAGAACTTTGTATTGATGGTGGCTTCTGCAAGGCCTATCAGAATTCGACGGGTATTGCTGGCTATACGCTCATCTTTAACTCTCATGGTATCCGCATTAAGGCTCACTATCCCTTCCAGAGCGTAGATCAAGTTCTCCATAATAACGCAGATATGGATTCCCAGACGACTCAAGTCGAACTTGAACCGAAGCGTATCATGATTGGCGATACTGATAATGGCAAGAAGCTGCGTCAGATGATTGATGATCTCAAGGCGCTGCTCTATGCGTATCGTCAAGGCATCGTCATGGAACGTAAAAAAGCATAATACCGTTTATATAGCAAGAAAGAGACATCCTTGTCCATATAGAGTGGGCAGGGATGTCTCTTTTTATGGTGTTTTTTATGGATTGAGCATCGTATAGGCAGCATAGCCTTCTTGTCCTTTATAGGGACCGGAAAGTACCTGAATCTTGACATATCCATTTCCATCGGCCTGACTACGAGCTGATACTTTCGTATTTGAACCGAACAGAATGACTTTGTCGCTGTTGATCATGGAACGGATTTGTTCCATATCCCGACTTTCAGAGGCAGCGACAAACAGGGAAATATCTTCTTCTTTGCGGATGATATAGGACGTACGCATCATGACGTATGTCTTGCTCGTGTCAAATGTGGGGTAGGTTGGCGTGTCAAGCCTGGATACATCTGTTGTGGCATACCGTGAAAAATCGACGTGCTGGGCCGTTGCTTTTTGTTGCTTATATAGGAAATAGCCGCCTAGAGTCAGTGTCAGAACTAAGACGGGGACGAGGCTGAAACGGGTGGCATGGGCAAGCCGTTCTCCTAAAGTGTACTCCTGATCGTCTTGCGGCTCTTCTGCTTCTAAGGTATCACCGAAAGTGGGAATATGGACGCGTAGCGCTCCTTCCAGAACCGTTCCTACAGGCACGCCATAGCCACTTGCCGGATAGAGTGTGCGAATGGCTTCTAATGCCTGACAGCACGCGATAGCCCGGCTTGTAGCATCATCGATGTCAGCGGTGATGCCAAGCTGATGGATGATGGAGATGAACGAGTCGTTTCCCAAATCGGGCATGTACGTTGTGGCTGTCTCTTATACACATCTCCGAGCCCACGAGACTC
>ENA-OZGA01000831-OZGA01000831.1-human-gut-metagenome-genome-assembly--contig:-NODE-831-length-11623-cov-3.574948_pt1 | contig 11623 bp, 6 predicted proteins | sample MGYA00245112_ERZ653649 | MGnify/ENA primary metagenome ERZ653649 (study PRJEB26926, sample SAMN06165071) | human gut metagenome | biome: ENVO:00009003; feature: ENVO:2100002; material: ENVO:00002003...
GAGATGCTCAGGAGTCTCGTGGGCTCGGAGATGTGTATAAGAGACAGGAATATACTTGCCGGAGCGGTAGGTCTCATAGTCGGAGCAGTCGGCAACCATCGGAATGGGCATGTCGGCAGTAGCGTAGTATGCGCCGTAGCCGATGCCGAAGAACAGGATGAACAGAATCGTGTACAGGTTGATGGACAGACCATTCTCGCCCAGCAGGCTCAGATGGAATGCATCACCGTGACCCCACAGCAGCAGCAGGACCAGCACGCCGACATAGCAGGCCAGCGCGACGCTGACATACTTCGTCAGGCTGGCCTTCTGGCCCTTCTTCTGGCTGGTGCGCACAGAGAGAATGAAGAACGGCACACTGCAGGCGTAGCCCAGCACCATCATGGGCAGGTACAGCCCATCGTAAGCACCCATCATGCAGCCGTAGAGCATGCACAGAACCGTGGTGTTGTTGGCGATGGAGAGCGCCAGCTTCGTGCCAGCGCCCGCGATCATCAGACGCTGCATGGGTTTGTTTTCCCGAATGATCTGCAGATACTCGCTGACCTTGACCTTCTCGGTCTTTTCGCCGCCGATGCCGAAGTACTTGGGCTGATCCTTCTCCCAGATGCCGATGATGGCCAGGATGGTCAGCGCAATGGACATCACAATGCCCACGGGGGCCAGCATGCGGAAGAAGCCCGCGGAGGAATAGCCGCCCTCATAGTTTTTGGCAAGGATGGGAGCCAGGAACTGCATAACGCCCATACCCAGCAGACTGCCGACGGTGTTGAAGATCGTGAACAGCGGGCGCTGCTTGGGGTCGTTGGTCAGAACCGTCTGACCGGAACGGGTGCAGCTGGTCTGGAAGGTGTAGCCGATGACCCAGACAAAGTACAGGCCCACAAACGCGGCATAGCGTGCCCACATCATCGTATCGGGGATCATCGGGGTGATGCCGTACAGCACCAGAATGCTGGCGGCCATGATAAGGTTGCCGATGGCCATGAACGGGCGGAATTTGCCGAACTTACCGTTCGTGCGGTCCATCAGCGCACCGATGATCGGGTCGGTGATGGCGTCGCACAGGCGCATGGCCGTGACCATGACCGAGGCAAACAGAGTGCCCAGCGCCAGTACATTGCTGCCGAAGGTGGCAATGTAGGAAAGCACAAGGACGTAATAAACATTCGTGGCACCGTTGTTCAGCGGAAACAGTACCAGCTGGTAAAGTTTGGCGCGATTGACGCTGGACGCTTTTGCATTTTCGCTCATGGGCTGCTCCTTGTTGTGGAAAAAGAAATCTTACTCAAAAGTCCCCGCCGGGGCCGGCGGGGAGCTTACGGAAATTCTGTAGAAATCAGGCTTTCTTAGCGGCTTTCAGGGATTTTTTGAAATCCTTGTAGGCCTTGTATTCTTCGGTCTTGCGGAACTTGATGCCGCCAATGATCCACATCACGATGCCCAGCAGGCAGAAGAAGGTGGAGGCACAGGCAATGATGATGCTCATGGTGACAACCGTCGGGCGGGTGACCTTGATGGTGGTGTCGGCACCCACGCCGTTCATGCCGCAGGAGTTGGCGATGGCATACAGGTTGTGGTGGCAGGCTTCACGCATAGCGTTGACGATAACGGCATCGTTCTTGTACTTGGGCAGGGTGTCGGTGACGAAGGACATCATGGCGTCGTAGATGGACACACCGGCCAGAACGCCGTCGGGACCGTTGACATACTGGGTCAGAACGTTATCGGTGATGACCATGCCGTCGCAGCCCCACTCGTTGCGCAGGATGCCGGTGACCAGACCGTAGTTGCCGCCGGACCAGACAGCGCCCCAGCGGGTGTAGGCGATCATAACGCCGTTGGCGTTGCCGACCTCAACAGGAGCCTGGAAGGCTTTCAGGTAGACTTCACGGGCAGCCTGCTCGTTCAGCCAGACGCCCAGACCGATACGGTCCTGCTCGCAGTCGTTCAAGGCAAAGTGCTTCATAACAACGTGGACGCCCTTGTCCTGAATTGCCTTGACTTCGTAAGCGGACATCATGCCGGAGAGGAAGCCGTCCTCGGAGTAGTACTCGAAGTTACGACCACCGTAGGGGGTGCGGTGAATGTTGTTGCCGGGGCCGTACAGGCAGGCGATGTCGGCTTCCAGGCAGTTGTTGCCGATGACCTTGCCGATCTCGGTCATGATCTCGGTGTTGAAGGTGGCAGCCATAACGTCCTCAGAGGTGAAGGCGGTGGCGGTCAGCTGGCTCTTGTCGTTGCCCAGCAGGCTGGCGGTCAGACCCTGGGGGCCGTTCTCGTCACGGGTGCCGGGGGCTTCCACGCTCTTGACGGGCATGGTCCAGTGGAAGGCGTCGCCGATCAGGGAGTTCATCTCGTCGAAGGTCATCTGATCCAGCAGCTCGTCCCACTTGGGATCGTTGTAGTCCAGACCGATCATGTCGTACAGCTTGACGCCGTTCTTGGCGCCGAGGGTGGGCATATCAACGCTCTCGTAGTCGGCAGGATCGTAGCGGATGTCCTTCAGGTCCTTCTTGAGCAGCTCGGTCAGGGCCAGCTTGACGGTTTCGGTGGGCAGGGTGCCATTCCAGTCAGAGCGGCTCAGCCAGGTCACGGTCTCCTCAATGCCCTCGTACAGGTTGGGGTCGGCGCTGGACAGCTGGTTGGTGATGGCGGTGCCGTTTTCGCTGGTGGCATAGGTGGTGGTGTCGAGGGCATCCTCGGTCCAGGTGTAGGTCAGGTCGGCGTTGCCGTCGGCGGTCATTTTGCCGTTGGTGGACTCCACGGTGTAGCCCTTGGCAGCCAGAATGTTGTTGACAGCGTTGTGGGCATCGGTGGCGGCGGTGAAGTAGTAGTCACCGGCGTCGAGGATGTAGGTGCCGGCGCCGTAGGTGTCGTAGGAAGCAATGTCGCGCTTGTTGACGGTCATGGACAGCGTCTCGGAAGCGCCCGGCTCGATCATGCCGGTCTTGCCGAAGCCGACCAGAGAAACGGCAGACTTCTCGACGCCGTTTTCCTTGTCGTAGTCGGTGTAGGGGCTCTGGACATAGACCTGCACGGTCTTTTTGCCCGCCATATCACCGGTGTTGGTGACCTTGACGGTGACGGTGTAGGTGTCATCGGCGGCATTGTAGCTGACGTTCATGTCGCTGATGTCGAAGTTGGTGTAGCTCATGCCGTAGCCGAAGGGGTAAGCCACGATGTCGCCGTAGGCGTAGTCGCCTGCGTTGCCGTTGCCGGTGACGAAGTCCTCGTAGCGGGTCTCGTAGTACTTGTAGCCCACATAGATGCCTTCCTGGTAGATCATGTAGGACTTAGCCTTGGCGGACACATCGCCGCCCTCGACATAGCCTTCGTAGGTGGTGGGGGTGAAGTTCCACATGGCGGGGGCGCTGAAGTTGTCGTAGCAGTAGGTATCGACCAGGCTGCCGGAGGGGTTGACCTTGCCGGTCAGGATCTCGGCCACGGCATTGATGCCGGAGATGCCCACGTCACCGATCCACAGTGCGGCGTCGATGTCGTACTCGTTGTTCTTGAGGAAATCGACCTGCAGGGCGTTGGCGGAGTTGATCAGCAAGATGGTCTTTTTGACGGTGCCGTTTTTCTTCATCTCGGCAACGTTCTGCAGCATAGCCTTCTCGTTCTCGTCGAGCGCCAGATAGTTGACCTCGCCGTAGGAAAGGTCAGCACCCTCGCCGCCGACGCGGGACAGGGTCACGATAGCGGCATCGCCGTACTGGGCAACGCTGTCCTTGACCTCGTCGGTGTAGACGTCCCAAGGCACCTCGGCGGTGACCTCACTGGATTTGGCGACGGTGCCGCTCTTGGAGCGGGCGTAGTCCTTGCCGGCGCCGACGGTGTAGAAGTCCCACAGAGTGGGGTTGACGGTCACACCGACCTTTTCCAGGGCGGTGCGCAGGGTGTCGGCGGTGGAGGCATCAATGTTGCCGGAGCCGGTGCCGCCGTACACGAGGTTGACGCTGCTGTTGGAGAAGGTGCTGACCTTCGCGTCGGCAGCCAGAGGCAGCGCGTTGTTGTTGTTCATCAGCAGGGCAGCGCCCTCGGCCTCGACCTGCTGGGTCAAAGCCAGACCGTAGTTGACCATCTCCTCGGCGGAGTTGAAGTCGCTGGTGTAATACTGGGCGTTGGCGTCCTCGTTCTGCAGCTTCCAGAAGCTGCCGCCGAAACGGGCTGCCATGGTGTTGTCGAACTTTTGCAGAAGGATGCTAAGCGGGATCGAAACGATCATCACCACGGCGCAGATGATTGCCAGAATCTTCCACGGCGTAATGTGCTTACGCTTGGTCTTTTTGTAGGCCTTTTTCAAGGTCTGCTTTTGCATTTTCAGATCATCCATTACCTTTTTCTCCTTGTTTTATATAAAACAGCCGCACGGTGCGGCGTGTTTCAAAATAATATGATGCAGTTTTCAGCAGCATTGTAGGGGCCGGGCATGCCCGGCCCGCGGCTTTCCCGCAAATGCTCGTCTGTCATTCGGCTGCGGGCCGCACATGTGCGGCCCCTACAGCTTGGCGAAATTTACACCCAGTTTGCGCTGGTGGACTTTTTCTTAGTCAGCTTGTAGTCCGGGTTCGGGGCATCGACCTTGCGGAAAATGGCATCGTCGATGCTGTCCCCTGCCACGGCCTGGACCTTCGTCTCGCCGTTCAGCTTGACACGGAACTTGAAGATGTGCTCGCCCTCCTGCTCACTCAGCTTTTCGCCGTTGACATAAAGGCTTACCTGCTTCTGGTTGGAGTAGACCTTGACCTCGATCTCATTCTCGGTGCGGTCCGCATAGCGCTTCGAGCAGATATGCACGAACGGCTCGTCGCTCCACCACGCTTTATAGATGTAGAAGCTGTCCTTCTTGGTCTTGCGGTCAAACGTGACCAGGCCCTTATGGTTCATACCCGGCTCGCCGCCCTGGTCGCGGGCGTCGGCGGCAAAGTCGTACATGTTCCAGACGTGGGTCGCCCACAGCCATTTGTGGCGGTCAAAGCAGCGGAGCATGTACTCATGGTAGATGGCCTGGTATTCCTCGGTGTGGTCACCGCGGCGGGGATGGCTGCTGTGCAGGTTCGGCATACCCTCGGCGCCGTACTCGCTGAAGCCGAGCGCGCGGTTCGGGTAGCAGAGGTGGAAGAAGTCCATCCAGAGGTCGTTTAAAAAGAGGCCCGGCACGTACCAGCCCAGATACAGGTTCCAGCTGACGAGATCCGTGATATGCGCCACCAGGTTGAAGGGGCCGCACATCGCGTAGCAGGCCAGCGTCGTCAGGCGGGTCTTGTCCATCTCATGGCAGAGATCGTTCAGCACATGATGGTTGTCGCGCATGTCGCGGTTGTCCTTCGTCGAGATCGTGATCTCGTTCGAGACGCCCCAGCAGACGATGCAGGCGTGGTTGTAGTTCTGGACGATCAGCTCCTTCATCTGCGAGATGGTATTCTCACGCCCGTTGGGCATGTGCTCGGAAATGTAGGGGATCTCAGCCCAGACGACCATGCCGGCCTCATCGCAGAGGTCGTAGAAGTACTGGTCGTGCTGGTAGTGCGCCAGACGGATCGTGTTCGCGCCCAGCTCCTTGATGAGCTGCATATCCTCATCGTGCATCTCGCGCGTGATGGCATTGCCCAGACCCTTGCGGTCCTGATGGCGGGAGACGCCGTGCAGCGGATACGGGCGGCCATTGAGGAAGAAGCCCCGCTTGGGGTCAACCGAGAAGCTGCGCACGCCGAAGCGCTGGCGTACCTCGTCCTGTACCTCGCCGTTCAGCACCAGACGCACCGCGCAGGTGTACAGATACGGGTCGCGGACGCCGTCCCACAGGTGCGGGTGTTCCAGCGTGACCGTCGTGTCCCGGCCCTTGCCGGTCAGCACCTCGGCACCGGCGGCGTCGTAAATCGAGAACTCGACCTCGCCGTCGCCCTCCATCCAGGTCTTGACCTCGATGTCAGCGTTTGCGCCGTTGACAGCGGGCGTGATCTGCACGCCCGGGCCGCCGAGGTAATCCAGCGCGATGTGGTTCCGGTTGACGACCAGCAGGCTGACGTCGCGGTAGATGCCGCCGTAGAAGGTGAAGTCAGCCTTCTGGGGGTAGACGCGGTCATTTTTGCTGTTGTCCGCCTCCACAATCAGCTCATTGCTGTCGGCCAGCAGCGCCGTGACATCCGCGCGGAAGGTGGAGTAGCCGCCGTCGTGGCGGGCGACCTCCACCCCGTTCAGCATGACCTTGGCGCTGGCATTCACGCCCTCAAACTGCAGCCAGACCTGTTGGGTATTCTTGTCAAAAGCGGGCGCCGCAAACCGCGTCTTGTAGATGCAGGTGCCGCGCCAGTAGTCGTTGCCGCCGTCCTGGCCGTCGATGTTGTTCCATGTGTGCGGCAGGTCCACGGCAGTGGTCTTACCGTCGGGGCCGGTGAACTGCCAGTTCTTCATCAGCTTGGTCGTGCTTCGCATTGCGCCCTCCTGTGTTGTTTTTTACTGTACCTGTATTGTACAGAACTGTTAAATTTCTGGCAATAGGTTTGCGAAAAGTGGTATTTCTGGCGGGATATTCGGTTTTTGGGGCACAAAAAAGGCCGCCCGTTCTTTGTACATCTTGCACAAAAAACAGGCGGCATTTTTTCTTTCATCCCCTGGTGAGCGGCATCACGATCTTGACGGCGAACAGCTCTCCGCGGGGCTCTGTCGCCATGGTGCCGCTGTATTTCTGTACGACACGGCGGGCAACCTTCAGCTCATAGCTGTGGCGGCGTCCGTGGTCGGACTGGCTGCCGGACAGCGCCGGGCCGATGACGTTGATGACCGCGAAGCCCTGCCGCCTGCATACAAGCAGGTCGATCATGCGGCGGTCATTCTGCTGCTGGGCTGCAGCGTCGATGGCCTGGTCGAGCAGGTTCGAGAACAGCGCGTACAGGTCACCCGGCTCGATGGCCGCAAGGCAGGTGCCATCGGCCACGCAGTTCAGGCGGATGCGCTGGGCCTCACACAGCAGGCTCTTTTCGGTCAGGACGACGTCCAGCACCTCATTACCGGTGGCAGCGTTGGCGTCGTACATCCGGGCCGCCTGCTCGGCCTCGTCAAGGCTCTGCGTTGTGGCCTCGTCGGGCTGCAGGCGGCGCAGGTCGGCGATTTGAACCTTGAGCTCATGGCACTTGCGGTTGATGATCTGCACGTTCTGCCGTGCGATCTGGTACTGCTTGCGCTGGCGGTCATACAGAAGGTTCAGTGCGTCCATCTCCTTCTGCATGGCCGCTTTTTTGAAAAGCTCGGTCTGTAAATAGAGCAGCGTCACGCAGTAAAACTGGGTCAGCATCGACGGTGCGACTACCGCCGATGGCTGCAGCCCGACGCGCAGACTGGTTTGCAGTGCAAAAAACTGAAAGACGAATATCACGCCCAGAAGTCCGGCACTGCCCAGCTGGCGAGGGCCGATGTGGTAGATGCCGTCCTCCGGCATCGTGCGCGCCATGGTATACCGGACCGTCACACAGCAGGCAATGGCAAAGCCCATCTGCCCCAGCAGCATCGGCGTGCTGTGCAGTGGCAGATGGCGCATTCCAAGCGCCTGCGCCGTCCAGATCAGGACGCGCCACAGCTCATAGGCCGACTCCGTCGTCAGGACGATCCAAATGCTGCAATATGCGCTGGCCGACCAGTCCAGCAGCGTGCAGAGATGGGTTGACACCGCAGCCCAGATGAAATAACCGCCGTAAATCACCAGCAGCATCGCCGGCTTGGCGTGGCCGCTGTTGGCCCAGATGATGACCTGCGCAAACAGCACTGCCGCGATAAAATTCAGGGCGGTGCGCATGGTAAAATTCCTGCGTTTTTTCAGCGGCAGCCAGTAGGCCAGCTCCGCACCGCACAGGCCGACAGCACAAACCACCCATGTCAGAAGTGTATCCACCTACAGCGCACCCCCGACATAGGCCGCCAGCGCGGCCAGAAAGGCCGTGCGCTGGCGGCGGCTGATCTCCAGCCGCTCCTCCCCCACCTGCACCAGATCATTCTGCACGCCCCTGACGTGGCGCAGGTTGACCAGATAGCACTGGTTGCAGCGCGCAAAGTGGTAGGCAGCCAGATCCTTTTCTGCCTTCAGCAGACTGCCGCGCACCGACCAGGTATCCGTGGCCGTGTGGTAGTGCAAAAGGCGGTCCCGCGTTTCCAGATAAAGGATGTCGTCGGTATCCAGCAGCTGCACCCCGCCGCTGACCTGCAAGGCCACCTGCCCGCCGCGGCGGCGCTGGATGCGCTGCAAGGCGCGCTCCAGCTTGGTGCTGAACTGGTAGTAGCTGACGGGCTTGAGCACAAAGTCGAGCGCGTCGACCTCATACCCGCGGATGGCATACTGTGCCATGTTGGTGACGAACACGAGCACCACATCCGGGTCCTGCCTGCGGATGCGCTCCGCCGTCGGCATACCGCCGAGCTTTGGCATCTCAATATCCAGAAAGATAATGTCAAACCCGGGGCGGTACGGCTCCACAAGCTGTGCTCCGTCCGAGAAGGCGGTCACGTCCAGCTGGTGTCCGCTCTCCTGCGCATACTGCGCGATGAACCCGCAGAGCTGCGCCCGCATGGCGTCGTTGTCCTCGACCACGGCGATTTTCGCCATCTGCTGTGCCTCCTTTCCTGCATAAGCCTGCCTATTGCATATATATTTATTATGGCAAAAGACAGCAAAAAAAGCAACACCTTTGCAGGAAAAGGTGCTGCCGTTATGATAAATTTTATACCAGCATGACGAGTGTGCCCGCGACAAGCCCGGCCAGACCTGTCAGAGCCTTTCTGCTCAGGCGCTCATGGAACACGATGTAGGAGAACAGCACCGTGACCAGAATGCTCAGCTTATCGATGGGCGCGACGAGGCTGGCCGGGCCGAGCTGCAGCGCTTTGTAATAGCACAGCCAGCTGGCACCCGTAGCCAGGCCCGACAGACAGATGAAGCCAAGCTCGTTTTTGGGCACCGCCTTCACCTGGCCCTGCTTGCTCTGCACAAACACCATGACCCACGCCATGATGAGCACCACGCCGGTGCGCAGCGCCGTACCGAGATTGGACTCGACCCCGGTGATGCCGACCTTGCCCAGGATCGAGGTCAGCGCCGCAAAAATGGCCGAACCGAACGCCGCCAACATCCAGCCGTTTTCCTCTTTCTGGACGCCGCCCTTTTTCTCGATCATCAGGAACGTGCCGGCGGCGATCAGCACAACGCCGATGCCCCTGGTCAAGGTCACACTCTCGCCCAGCAGCAGAGCAGCCAGCAAGATCGTCATGACCGTGCTGCTCTTGTCGATGGGCACGACCTTATCGATCGGCCCGCGCTGCAAGGCATAAAAATAGCACAGCCAGCTGGCACCCGTAGCCAGACCCGACAGCCCCAGGAAAACCAGACTTCTGGCCGGGATGCTGGCAATCGTCCCCTGCGAGCCGACCACAAACACCATGACCCACGCAAAAATCAGCACAATGATCGTGCGGATGGCCGTGGCCACGGTGGAATCCGTTTTGCGAATGCCGCATTTTGCCAGAACGGATGTCAGACCCGCGAACAGCGCAGAGCCGACTGCGTACAGTAACCACATACAAATCGCCTCATTCAGCACTATTGTACGCTCTTTGCCAGTCTTGTGCAACCGGCTTTTGTGCAAATCGCGTTTTTACGCAAAAGCCGCACCCCGGTCTCTGCGCGGAGTGCGGCTTCGTACTTATTCGCTCAATTCATGCGCCAGCAGATAGAGCATGGCGGCGGCCACGATAAACCCAAAGGCGTACAGCTTGCCGGGCAGCGTGTTGAGAGCCCCGGCATAGATGCCGATGAACGGGATGTGCGCCGTGACCGTGCCCAGCACGCCGGCGTACTCGACCTTCAGCGGGTCGGGTTCGGCGTTGGCGTCTCCCTTGGTGACAAGCTCGCCCTCGACGATGTGGTTTTCCACAAGGCGGTGGATCACGACGCTGCTGCCGCTCCGGTAGGCAACGATCTCGCCGGGCTGCAATTCCTCCGGTGCAGCGGGCTGCACCAGGACAACGCTGTGCACCGGGATGGCCGGATCCATGCTGCCGCGGACGACTGATGAACACCTGCCGCAGTGTGCAGCAGGTGTTCATCAGTCGTCAGCGGTCCGGCTCACAGTCGAGGATCGACGGGATGTCCGTCCAGCGGTCTGCCTCGGCGGTGTAACGCTCATGCAGCCAGGCGACGGCCTTATCCAAGCCCGCCTGGTCGCCGTCAAACAGCTGCGTCTCGATCTTTTCCTCGGCGGTATGCTCGATGCTCCACGGGCCGGGCCAGACCTCGGCACAGAGGGCCTCGCGCTTTTTCTTGCCGCTCTCGTCGCTCGGGTCGGGCACCTTGATGGGGGTGATGACATAGCGCATACCGCCCTCTGCCCCGGAATACGGATTGCCGTTGTGGAACCAGTGATAGATCGGGAATGCGTCAAGCATGGTCGGCACCTCTTTTTGCACAAATAAAAATACCCCGAAGCGAAACGCCTCGGGGTATCTTGGAGCGGGATACGAGTCTCGAACTCGCCACCTACTGCTTGGGAAGCAGTCACTCTACCGGATGAGCTAATCCCGCATCAGTGACTGCTATTATAGCGCAAATCAGGTAGGTTGTCAAGGGGGCAAGTTGGCGGCAACGGCAAAGCGGCAACGCAAAGCGGCAGAGCCCCTCACCTTTATATCATACTGAACAAATCCACCTGGCTCGTTTCTGGCAGACTGCCCAAAGCGCCGACGGCGCGGAGCTTGTCAAAAACAGACTGCGCCACACCGCTGGCCTGCTGCAATTCCTCCACCGAGATATACTCCTGCCCGTGCATCGTGGCCTGTTCCAGCGCAACGGCGGCGGCATCACCCAGACCGCGGATGGCTGTGAACGGCAGACGCACCTTGCCGTCCTCCACCACGTACTTGCTGGCGTAGCTTTTGCCCAGCTCGATGGGCAAAAACTCGTACCCGCGGCTCAGCATCTCGTTGACCAGCTGCAAGCTGACCAGCACGTCCTCATCCTTGGCGTTCTTTTCCTCCTTCAGACGGCGTTTGACCGCTTCCATGTGGGCGCGCGCCACGGCAGCACCGCCAATAGCGGCCTCGTAGTCGATATCGTCGCCGCGCACGGTAAAGTACACCGCATAGAAGGCCTGCGGCTTGTAGATCTTGTACCACATCAGCCGGATGGCGCTCATCAGGTAGGCCACAGCATGGGCCTTGGGGAACATATACTTGATCTTGCGGCAGCTCTCGATGTACCAGTCCGGTACCTCGTGCTCCCGCATGGCTTCCTCCCAGCCCGGCTGGAAGCCGCCCTTAGCCACCTTGCCCTTACGCACGGCCTCCATGATATCAAAGGCCATCTTGGGCTCCAGCCCCTTGCGCAGCAGGTACAGCATGATACTGTCACGGCAGCCGATAACTTCTGCAATGGTGCAGGTGCCGCTGCGGATCAGCTCGTCCGCGTTGCCCGTCCACACGTCCGTGCCGTGGGACAGACCGGAGATCTGGATCAACTCCGAGAAATTCTTAGGCCGTGCCTCCACCAGCATTCCGCGCACGAAGTTCGTGCCCATTTCCGGGATGCCGAAGGTACCGGGTTGTCTGTCGATCTGCTCCGGGGTCACGCCAAGCG
>ENA-OZGA01000836-OZGA01000836.1-human-gut-metagenome-genome-assembly--contig:-NODE-836-length-11565-cov-4.972632_pt1 | contig 11565 bp, 10 predicted proteins | sample MGYA00245112_ERZ653649 | MGnify/ENA primary metagenome ERZ653649 (study PRJEB26926, sample SAMN06165071) | human gut metagenome | biome: ENVO:00009003; feature: ENVO:2100002; material: ENVO:00002003...
TGTTGTGTATATCAAGTAATTTCATCATACGTGACGCTCCTTGCAATACAGCCAGCACGATACGCCATGGCCCTCTTCTCTTTCATACAGAGGCGGTGCCTCTTTCAGGCAAATATGCATGGCTTCAGGGCAACGGGGACAAAAACGGCATCCGCCAGGCATATGAAACAAATCGGGTGCCTGCCCAGGTATTCCGACAAGGGGCCTATCCTTATGATCTGGATCAGGAAGCGATGCCAGAAGTCCTTTCGTATAAGGGTGCTCTGGCCTGTAAAAAATAGATTCTACCGATCCTTCTTCAACGACAGTGCCTGCATACATGACGTATACGCGCTGGCACATCTGGGCAATGACGCCGAGGTTATGCGATATGAGGACGATGGCCATGTTGCGCCGTTCCTGTAAGTGTCTCAGCATTTGCAACACCTGGGCCTCCGTCGTCACATCCAGAGCTGTCGTCGGTTCATCCGCAAAAAGGAGCCGTGGCGAACAGGCCAGCGCCATCGCAATAAGACACCGTTGCCGCATGCCCCCTGACAACTCATGGGGATATTGATGAAGCCTTTTTTCTGGCGACGTAATGCCCGTATCCGCAAGTAAAGACAGCGCCCGTTGGTACGCCGCTTTTTTCGTTACCCTTTCGTTACTACGGATGCCTTCTGTAATCTGATCACCAATGGTAAGAACCGGGTTGAGCGCCGTCATCGGGTCCTGGAATACCATGGCCATATCAGAACCGCGTAACGTATTGAGCTTCTCTTCCGGCCATGGCAAGATATCCGTGCCATCCCAATAGATGTGGCCGCCTTTATAAAAGGTACGCTTCGGCGGCAAAAGCTTCATGACGCCTTGGGAGGTAACGGATTTGCCACATCCCGATTCGCCTACGATGCCAACGACTTCTCCGGCATCGACATGTATCGAGACCTGATGAACAGCTTCCAACACGCCCCGGTACGTCCGGAACGAAACGGACAGGTCTTGTATATCAAGTAGATGTGCCATTAGTCGTCTCCTTTCTGATTTTCTGGATCCAAGGCATCGCGGAAACCATCACCGAGGAACATGAACCCCAACATGGTAATACAGAGCGCCACAGCCGGGAAAAAGAGTTGAAACGGATAGGACCGCATGCTATTGATGCCTTCTGACGTCAGGACACCCCAGCTTGCCATGGGCGCTGATACACCAAGGCCGATAAAGCTCAAAAAAGCTTCCGTAAAAATGGCATCAGGAATGGATAAGGTCAGCGTGACGATGATAGGTCCTACGCAGTTGGGAATCATGTGATGCCACAATATATTCCAGGTCGAGGCTCCGCACGAACGAGCGGCCATGACATATTCCTGTTCCTTCAGACTTAAAATCTGTGCCCGTACGATACGTGCCATATTCAGCCAATAGGCAATGCCCAGGGCTACATAAATGTTGAGGAGCCCCGGTTTGAATACGACCATGAGTAAGATGACATATAAGAGCATGGGAATGGAATAGAGGACGTCGACGATGTGCATCATGATACGGTCAACCTTGCCACCACAAAGAGCGGCAAGACCGCCATAGACGACGCCAATACAGACGTTGATGAGGCTGGCCACGAGTCCGATGGACAAGGAAATTCGGGCGCCCCACAATACGCGGATGTATAAATCCCTTCCCAGGGAATCCGTACCAAACCAATGCTCCCATGATGGGCCGCTGTTAGCCATAGCAAAATTCTGATCGGCATAGGAATAGGGACTGAAAAAAGGGCCGACTATTGCGACGATGGTCATGAAAAGTACGATACAAAGGCCGATAATGGCAAGCTTGTTTTTCTTCATTGCCTGCCAGCTCCGCTGACGAAGCTTCTGCGGCGGTACATAGATGTCCTCCCATTCACCTTGCTGGAGAGGCTGAAAATCTCGTTCCGTCATCATTAGACCTCCTTTCGTTCCTGATTCATGCGAATGCGTGGGTCCAACAAGGGATAGAGCAAATCGATAATCAAATTCAAGGCAATAATTAAGACACTGTAAAAAATAGTGATTCCTAAGATGACCGTATAGTCGCGATTATAAATACTCGTCACGAAATATCGCCCCAATCCGGGAATGGCAAAAAGTGTCTCTACAATAAAACTCCCTGTCAGGAGAGCCGCCGTCAAAGGGCCGATGTAGCTGACTACGGGCAGAAGGGCATTGCGCAAGGCATGATGGACGAGGATAGACCGCGTACTGACGCCACGAGACCGGGCTGTACGGATATACTCCTGTGAAAGGGCATCGATCACACTCGACCGCGTAAGCCTCATGATAAAAGCCATGGGCTGAATGGCCAGTGCAATAGCGGGCATAACGGCATATAATGGCCCCTTCCACATGGCCGCCGGCAACACAGGCCAGGTAAAGGCAAACAGCTGTATGAGCAATGCCGCCACGATAAAGCTCGGCACAGATACGCCCAGTGTCGCCCAGACCATAAGGCCATAATCGACAGCACTATTCTTTTTCCAGGCCGCTACAAGGCCAGCCGGTATGCCCACAGCCAAGGCAAGCGCAAGGCTGATGACGCCGAGCTGTGCCGAAACGGGCATACTCTGGGCAATAATATCATTGACTGTTTGGCCAGGATACTTAAACGACGGGCCCAGGTCCAGCACAGCGGCGTTCTTGACATAATCCGTATACTGCGTCAAAAGCGGATTTTGTAAATGATAGCGCGCTTCGATATTAGCAAGAACCGCTGGAGGCAGCTTCTTTTCTTGCGTAAAAGGTCCGCCAGGTATGGCATGCATCAAAACAAAGGTAATGGTAATGACCGCCCAGAGCACGACAACGGCCCCGGCGATCCGTTTCAATATATATAGGAACATACGGCATTCTCCCCTACTTCATCACAACGAATGATATACTTTTCATTATAAAAGTTGAACCCGTTCTTTTCAAGCAACCTGCCAAAGGACTAGTTGAATTCCCCTATTAATCGTATTATAATAAAAATAGTTTTATAGAACATTTCATAGTACGCAGTCACGTTTCTATGCGCTGGAAACGTGACTGTATATTTTTTTGATAAAGGAAAGGATGATTTGTTATGAATTGGAAACTCTGTCTGGCCATCCTAACATGCAATGTCGTCTTCATGTCCGGCAGTTATACCATGCTTATTCCCTTTCTGCCCATGTACCTGACAACAGAGCTTGGCGTCGATGCGTCTTCTGTCAATATCTGGTCGGGCATCGTTTTTTCATCGACCTTCGTCATCAGTGCCATTATGGCCCCTATCTGGGGGAAAATGGCCGACAAGAAGGGAAAACGCCTCATGGCCATCCGGGCCAGCCTGCTCCTATCGATCAGCTATTTCCTCGGCGGCATCGTGACAACGCCGTTACAGCTTACGTTTATGCGCATGTTTCAAGGTTTTGCTTCAGGTCTATGGCCCATGGAGCTGGCTATCATGACGATTTACGCGCCACCGAAAAAGCTCGGCATCTGCTTAGGTGTCATGCAGGGCGGTCTGACAGCTGGCGGCATCATCGGTCCCCTCTTCGGCGGTATATTAGCACAATTTTTTGGTATGCGCATGTCGTTCTACCTTGCCGCTGTCGCCTTGTTCCTCAACTTTCTGGTCCTTCTCTTTTTCATCAAGGAACCTCCTGTTGCCGAAACGCCTAAAGAAGAAACAAAGGAATCCCGACAAACCGCTCTTTGGAAGGTCCCCATCATCCGCTATATGCTCATCTGCGCCGCCTTGGTACAGGTCGTCATCCTCATCGTGCAGCCCATTATGACGACGTACATCACCAGCCTTGCCGGTCACGTCGACAACCTCATATTCGTATCGGGCCTCGTCTTTTCTCTAGGTGGGTTTGCCAGTGCCATCACAGCGCCCCTATGGGGCCGCTTTGGTCAACATCACGGCTTTTTCCGTTCTCTCCGATATGCTCTGTTCCTGGCAGGCATGTTCTTCCTGCTGCAAATGATTCCCGACAGCGTCTATACCTTTGCAGCGAGTCAGTTTGCCGTCGGCCTTTTCTTCTCTGGCATCTATCCCTCCATCAATGCCATCTTGGCAGAACATACGACGGCACAGACAAAGGGCAGCGTCTTCGGTCTCCTCTTTTCCGCTCAACAGATTGGCGCCATTACAGGGCCAATCTTAGGCGGTTTCATCGCCACTTTTGCAGGCATGAAATACGTGTTCTTAGCAGCAGGCCTGTTGCTCCTCATCACAGCTTCGACGGTAAAGCGCAAACAGCGCCAGTATTCATAAGTCATCAATACGCCTAATAAAAAGGCTGTATTTTCCTATATTTTGGAAAATACAGCCTTTTTGCTGTGCCTTCACCAGAAAAGGTGCCCTATGTTATTCCAGAATTTCCAAAAGGCAGTCACCGCTGATAATTGGTTTACCCTTAGCCGCGTAGATTTCACCGACCGTCCCGTCAATAGGAGACGTAATAGTCGTTTCCATCTTCATCGCTTCCGTAACGACAAGAGGTTCACCTTTCTTGACTTTCTGCCCCTTCGTAACAAGAACGTTCACGACGGAACCCGACAAGGTAGCACCAATATCACCGATTTTATCGGGATCGGCTTTCTTGCTGGATACATCTTTCTGATCCACGCTCTTATCGAGAACCTGAATTTCACGTTCTGCGCCATTGAACATGAACGTAATGGTACGCATACCGCTGTCATCGGGGTCACTGATATTGATGAGCTTGATGATCAGCTGTACGCCCTGTTCCAACTCTACGGTGATTTCTTCATCTTTCTTCATGCCAAAGAAGAACGTCGGCGTATCGAGAACGCTCACATTGCCATATTTCTTCACTTTGTCATTGTAGTCGGTAAATACCTTCGGATACTGGCAATATGCATTGATATCTTCATCGGTAGACTGATAGCCTGCATCGCTGAGTTTCTTGCGGGTCGCTTCAAAATCGACAGGTTCCAGCGTCTTGCCCGGACGCTGCGTGAGAGGCTTCTTACCTTTCAAGATAATCTTCTGAAGCTTTTCAGGGAATCCCTGATAGGGGAAACCTAAACGACCTTCAAAGAATTCCACAACCGATTGCGGGAAGTCGATCGTATCACCTTTATCGTAAATATCCTGTTCAGTCAAATCATTTTGTACCATAAAGAGAGCCATATCGCCGACTACCTTAGACGACGGTGTCACCTTTACGATGTCGCCGAACATGAGGTTTACATCATGATACATCTTCTTGATGTCATTCCACCGTTCGCCCAGTCCAACAGCTTTCGCCTGCTGACGGAGGTTCGAGAACTGGCCGCCAGGCATTTCGCAATAATACACTTCTGTGTTCGGATACGGTTCAGCCTTGTCGACACCTTTATAATACGGACGGACAGTAGCCCAGTACCGGGACATTTCTTCCATAGCATCAATATTGAGGTCAGGCTGACGATCTTTGCCGGTCATGGCAAAGTAGAAACTGTTCATGCTCGGCTGGCTTGTGCCACCGGCAAAAGCAGAGTAAGCCGCATCAACGATGTCAACGCCAGCGTCACTAGCACGACAAAGCGTTGCCACTGCGTTCCCTGAGCCATCATGAGTATGAAGATGGATTGGAACATCGACAGCATCTTTCAATGCAGAAACGAGCTGATATGCTGCTTCTGGTTTCAAGAGGCCTGCCATATCTTTGATGGCAATGATATTGGCTCCGGCATTCTGGAGTTCTTTTGCCATCTTGACGTAATAATCGAGATTATATTTCGGGCGGGATGCATCGAGAATATCGCCAGTATAGCACAAGGCAACTTCGGCGATTTTGCCCGTTTCGCGAACGGCTTGTACCGTTTCATACATATTATCCAAACTGTTCAAGCTATCAAAAATACGGAATACGTCGATACCGTTCTTGGCTGACAATTGAACGAAATTCTTGACTACGTTATCAGGATAGCTCGTATAGCCAACCGCATTGGCACCACGGATAAGCATCTGTAACAGAATATTCGGTGCAGCCTTGCGCATCAGACGGAGACGTTCCCACGGGTCTTCATAGAGGAACCGATATGCTACGTCAAACGTAGCACCGCCCCAGCATTCATAGGAGAAGAAATTAGGAATCTTCTTCGATGCCGTTTCCAGGACACGAAGCATATCGATAGTACGGACACGCGTAGCCATGAGAGATTGATGGGCATCACGCATCGTCGTATCTGTAACAAGGACTTTCTTCTGATCTAAAATCCACTGGGAGAACTTTTCAGGCCCCATGGAATCGAAGAGCTGTTTCGTGCCATCCGGATACGGTCCCATGACAGGTTTCGGCATTTCCAGAGGTTCAAAATCCGGTTTTTCCTGAGCACCTGTATTGGTATACCCATTGATAGTCGTATCGCTGATGTATTTCAAGAGCTTCGTGCCGCGGTCATGTACGACAGGAAGATTGAACAATTCCGGATGTTCATCGATGAAATTGACGTTATAATCACCCTTTACAAACGACGGTTCACGAAGAACGTTCATGAGGAAGCCGATGTTTGTCTTGACACCGCGGATACGGAATTCGCCAAGGACACGAATCATCTTCTGGACAGCTTTGGCATGATCTAAGCCATACGTCGTCGCCTTGACGAGAAGGGAATCGTAATACGGTGTAATAATGGCACCCGTATACGCATTGCCGCTATCGAGACGGACGCCAAAACCGCCACCGCTGCGATAGGCGATAATCTTGCCCGAATCAGGCATAAAGTTATTCGTCGGATCTTCTGTCGTAATACGACACTGAATGGCATTGCCATTGCAATGAATCGATTCCTGCGACGGAATACCGATTTCTTCGCTATCCAGAGGATAGCCTTCGGCAACCTTGATTTGCGTCTGGACAATATCGATGCCTGTAATCATTTCCGTTACAGTATGTTCAACCTGGACACGGGGATTGACTTCGATGAAATAGAATTTTTCATCCGGTGTGACCAAGAATTCAACCGTACCGGCATTGACATAATTGACGTTACGCATGAGCTTGATAGCCGCCTCGCAAATGCGCTTACGCAAGTCTTTCGACAACGCAAAGGCCGGCGCAATTTCAACGACTTTCTGATGACGTCGCTGAATAGAGCAGTCACGTTCATAGAGATGAACCACGTTGCCGTGTTCATCACCCATGATTTGGACTTCGACGTGCTTCGGATTGACAATACATTTTTCCAGATAAATTTCATCATTACCAAAAGCGAGCTTTGCTTCCGACTTTGCCCGGTCATAGGCATCACGTAAATCAGCCATGCGGTCGACCATACGCATACCACGGCCACCACCGCCATTAACGGCTTTCAACATGATTGGGAAGCCAACTTCTTTGGCAAACTTTTCTACTTCTTCATAATTCATGACCGGACCATCACTGCCCGGAATGAATTGGATACCAGCCTTTTTAGCCTGTATACGAGCATTGATTTTATCGCCAAACATGATCAGGTGTTCTACGCGAGGACCAATGAAAATGATGCCTTCTTCGGCACAGCGTTTTGCTAAATCTGCATTTTCCGACAAGAAACCATAGCCCGGATGGATAGCATCGACATGATGTTCATGAGCAATGCGGATGATATCTTCAATATCTAAATATGCATCAACCGGTTTTTTGCCTTTACCGACGAGATACGATTCATCTGCACGGAAACGGTGCAACGAAAGCGAATCTTCTTTGGAATAAATTGCTATAGTACGAATACCCAGTTCATTGCAGGCACGGAACACGCGGATAGCAATTTCACCACGGTTAGCAACTAAAACCGAACGGATTTTTTTCATGTAAATTCCCTCCTGAGTTTAAATTGGATGGCAGCAGATTATTTATGATAACAAACTTTTGGATATGCATAAACCGCTGTAACTATAATTATAACAAAAGCCTGTCACATTACAAGGGAAAAGGCCGCGTAAATACTGTATACATGATGCACTGACGGCGTGCTCTTTGTCTATTATGGCTAGCCACCTATCCACACCACGACTACGTCACCGCCAGTCAATCGAACTATCGCGATACTGCTTTCCATCAAAACACAACGCCCTCACACTCTGCCAAAATCACACTGGACCGGTATAATCTATATGACAGCATTGAACGAAAAATCTTGACGTAACATGAACGATGAATTTTATATCTGCAATGCCCCTTGCATCTTCCCCCATGATCTGTTTATCATAAAATAATCATTACGATAGTATTCTATTCATTTAAGAAAGGTGATTCCCATGAAAACATTTTCTGTTACGATAGAAGAACGAGTCTGCGAAGAATTTATGATTCCGGCAGAAACGCCTGAAAAAGCAGAAGAATTAGCAAGAAAATTATACAAAGACGGCAAAATAGTATTAGAACCGGGAAATCTGTTAGATGCCTCATTTACAGTTATGGAATAAAAATAAGATTACGAGCCTTGATCTTTTGAAGGAAAAATGATATGATATACAGGATATCTTTATCATGGTCGAGGAACATGTCATGAAATATGAATTCAAGACAACGCAAAAACGTTCTGCCCTCATGAGTAAAATTCGAGGTAAGGACACGAAAATAGAAATAAAATTACGCAAAGCTCTTTGGCATTTAGGCATCCGTTATCGAAAGAATTACAAGATGCTACCTGGAAGTCCTGATATAGCCCTTACCAAATATCATATCGCTATATTCTGCGATAGTGATTTTTGGCATGGTTATAATTGGGATGAAAAAACATGTTCGATTAAATCCAATCGTCTTTACTGGATAAAAAAAATAAGAGATAATATTGAACGCGACCAAGATTATAATCAGCAATTAATTGAAATGGGATGGTTACCACTCCATTTCTGGGAGCATGAAATCAACACAGATTTACAGGGATGTATTGATGAAATACTTTCGAACATCCCTGATTATAAACCCAAGTAACACCAATGATTCCATATGCCGATTTTCGATCTGCCCCAGGGCAGTGTTACCAGTTTTACTATTTATCGGCAGTACAAGTGGGATGGTTGAAACAGACCAAGGAGGACTTAGTATGGAAAAAAAAATATGCGAGCTCTTTGCCGGGGTCGGAGGATTCCGGCTCGGATTTGATGCCTTAAAATCCGGTTGGGATACTGTTTGGTTTTCACAATGGGAACCAGGCAAAAAAATTCAATGGGCCCATGATTGTTATGTAGCTCATTTCGGTGATAGCCCTGATAAAAAAGGAGAGCTACATACCGATGAAGATATCGCTTCAGTGAATAAAGCCGATATTCCCAATCATACTCTTTTAGTAGGCGGGTTTCCCTGCCAAGACTACTCTGTGGCACATACACTATCCTCAGCAAAAGGGATAGAAGGAAAAAAAGGTGTTCTCTGGTGGCAAATCAGAGACACCCTCATTGCCAAAGAACCACCGTTTTGCCTATTAGAAAATGTAGACCGATTGTTGAAATCGCCAGCTAAACAAAGAGGTCGTGACTTTGGAGTAATACTCGCCTGCTTTGCCCAATTAGGCTATTCCGTAGAGTGGCGAGTTGTAAACGCCGCTGAATATGGCGCTGGCCAACGACGTCGGAGAACATTTATCTTTGCCTATCGTAACGATACAAAATATGGACAAGCAATGAAGGATACCTCTCCAGAAGAAATCATAAAAAAAGATGGTTTTATGTCAAGATCATTTCCCATACAAGAAATGTCAGAACTAAAAACCACCAATTTACCGGAAGATATTGTAACCGTATCAGATTCTTTTGCCTTTGCCTTTCAACCGGCTGGTTATATGACAGATAACCACATTTATACTGCCACTGTAACTGTATCTGATGAGTCCCCGATTCTACTAGGTGAACTGCTTGAAAAATGCAAGGATGAAGAATATTATTTGACGAGCGACCGCCTTCAAAAATGGAATTATCTTAAAGGCGCAAAAAAAATCACCCGTACATCGGCCAACGGTCACGAATACGTCTTCTCTGAAGGGCCTATCGCTTTTCCAGATCCATGGGATAGACCTGCCAGAACCATGCTGACGAGCGAAAGCACATTGAATCGAAGTTCCCACGTAGTGGCCGATCCAGGCACGGGAAGACTAAGGATATTGCTACCTGAAGAAGCAGAAAAAATACAAGGGTTCCCAGTTGGTTGGACCGGATGCATAACATCGAATGGAAAAGCCATGCCACGTCGAATGAGATACTTCTGCATGGGAAATGCACTCGTAGTCCCCATGATTACACGCATGGGCAAAACATTGGATTCTATAATACAGAAAGAATAAGATAAAAAATAGGGGCTGTAACAAAATGAGTTTTGTAGTGACCCCCATAAAGTTAGACCTAACCGTAGTAGCAACTATTGCTGCTACGGTTTTGTATTATACTGCGGTATAACGAAGCCGATATTGTACCGGGCTAAGCCATTCAAGTTTCTCTTTAATTCGTTCTTCGTTGTAGTACGTTATAAATCGTTCTATTTCAGCTTTCAATTCATCATAACTATAATACACAACACCATAGTATATTTCTTGTTTTAACAAGCCAAAGAAATTTTCCATTACCGAATTATCGTGGCAGTTTCCCTTTCTGGACATGCTTTGAAAAATCCGATTCTGTTTTAGATTGTGTATATATCTCTTCATTTGATATCCCCATCCTTGATTGGAGTGAAACGTTCGTCGATAAGGACAATCCGAGGTGACCTTGATGGCTTCCACTTCATAATACTTAAATTCTGTGGTATCCGTCGTGATTTTCTGGTGAGGTATACCGGTAGTGAAACGTCTGTGAATCCTGTTGGGCGCAACCGTTCCAACTTTTCCCTTATACGAATTGTATTTACGGCTTTTTCGTGTAAACGAAGTAACTTGGAGATTCAGCTTCTGCACGATTCGCTGAACCTTCTTCTTATTTACGAGGAGTCCCTGATTGCGAAGTTCTCCTGTTATCCGCCGGTATCCATAATTCTTGTGCTTGACTCGGATTTTCTTAATCTTATTTTCCAAATCTCTATCAGGATTTACGCGTCCCAATCGCTTCTGCCAATACATATACGTTGCTTTTGGCATTTTCGTGTATGAGAGAAAATCTTTCAATTTGAATTGTCCTCGGAGACTGTAGATGGTCCGTGCGCATCTCTCATTCTTGCTTCGTCCTCTAAACGCAGTCTCCTCAGTTCTTTTAAAAATGCATTCTCAATGCGTAGCTTAAGAAGTTCGTCCTCTAATTCCCGGACATGCTCCGGTGAAGTATCTAGTACATAATCTTGAATGTTCTCAACAGGCTGGTTTTCTTTTGAGTTTCCCATTGTTTTCTTCCGGCCTTTCTTATGTGGTCGTAGCGCATCAGGCCCGGCAACTCTGAATTCGCTGACCCACCTGGCAATGATAGACGGATTGACAATTCCAGACTGGAATGCTAGTTCCTGATACGAAAGTTCACTTGTTAGATAAGACTTTACTACAGAAAGCTTTTTTGAAAAGAGAATACAGTTCTTTGTCTTGATCTTTTTAATCCATCATCGCCCCATTTTTTATAAACAGCAACCCAGATACGTACTTGCCCATCTGAAGGTACTCCATACTTTTTGGCAAG
>ENA-OZGA01000846-OZGA01000846.1-human-gut-metagenome-genome-assembly--contig:-NODE-846-length-11471-cov-4.210669_pt1 | contig 11471 bp, 12 predicted proteins | sample MGYA00245112_ERZ653649 | MGnify/ENA primary metagenome ERZ653649 (study PRJEB26926, sample SAMN06165071) | human gut metagenome | biome: ENVO:00009003; feature: ENVO:2100002; material: ENVO:00002003...
ATCTACACTTATGCGATCGTCGGCAGCGTCAGATGTGTATAAGAGACAGACATAGCTGACGCCTTATCACTCCCGGCCAGCACAATGGCAAGCCCTGGATGGATATGGCGTTCTTCATACTCATATAACCGTCGCTCAACCCGTTCACGATGGAACAAAGCAACAGGCTTCCCCTCTAATAGTAACATAAAACCCCTCCTAGCGCACAAATGTAACGTGAACATCGCTGTTCTCTGGTACATACATACCGGCACGAGGCTCCTGGTATACACCTCTTCCCGTGCCAGTCGGAATAAAGCCAAGACCCGCTTTCGTAAGCCAATCGTTTACTTCCCTGTTTGTCCATCCCATAAAGGACGGAATGAGGATTCCCTCTTCTGAACGGCGCACCTCCGGTATTTCATGACGAGGCGTTGTCGTATCTTTTTTGGCATCTGTCGGAACAGACGACCGCCGTTCTGTCGGGCTGATACCCTTGATGCGAACGATTTCCGTCATGATTTCCTTAAACACAGGTGCTGCGACCTGAGCGCCATAATATACACCTGAAGGATTATCGACGACGATGAGGACGACGTACTGGGGATCTTCAGCCGGACCAAACCCGACGAAAGAACCAATATACTGCCCTTCTGCATAGCCGCCATTATCAGGATCGAGGCGCTGCGCCGTCCCCGTCTTGCCGCAGAACCGGTATCCATCTATCTTCGCATTCTGGCCGCCCCCTGTCGATACTTCATCTGCCAGGATATCCGTAATCGTCTTGCTCACCTCTTCTGAAATAGGCTGGCCTACTTCAGTGGCATTGAACTGTTTATACACAGACCCATCGGGATTATCGATTTCCTTGATGACATAGGGCTTCATCATGTGCCCGCCATTGGCAATGGCGCCGAAAGCCTGTACCATCTGCAGCGGTGTGACGGCATTCCCCTGGCCGATAGCCATGGTCGCTTCATCGATAGGTGTCATCGTATTGACATCGAAGAGCATCCCTGACGCTTCCCCTGGCAGTTCGATACCCGTAGGCTGGCCAAACCCGAACTTATGGGCATAGGCGATTTCCGTTTCCTTACCGATAGTCATACCGAGATAGCTCATAGCCGTATTGATGGAATATTTCAGCATATCCCGAATGGTGACGTTGCCAAGGCCCACTTTATCCCAGTTATAAATGGTGCGGTCACCGATTTCAATGGATCCCGTATCATGATACACTCTGTTGATGTCCCATTTTCCGGAATCGAGAGCCGCTGAGGCCATGATAGGCTTAAACGTAGACCCTGGTTCATAAATATTGTTGACTGCCCGGTTCTTATACGCTTCATCGCTACCTTTCCCGAATTCATTGGGATCGAAATTCGGCCGGCTCGCCATGGCAAGAATTTCTCCGGTCTTGGGATCCATGATGATAATGGCAGCGCCGCTGGGCTTATTGCGCTTCATGATACCATCGAGGCCCCGTTCGGCAATATATTGAATTGAGCTATCGATTGTAAGGCGGACAGACCGTTCCTTATGAGGTAACACCTTTTCAAGGACGGAACCGAGAATCGGTATATTCTGCTTATCCGTCGTAATCTTCAGTTCTTCCAGATCACCTTTGATTTCACTGTCCAGAATCATTTCAATCCCTGTCAATCCCCTGTCATCGGCGCCAACGAACCCGATGAGCTGGGCTGCCATCTTACCATTGGGATAATAGCGATGGTTTTCATCCTGAAAGACGAGGCCCTCCAGTTTATTCGACTTGATGATGTCGTTGACAGCCAGATACGTATCATGCTCCATAGTATGTTCTAGCCAGACAAACCCCGTATCCTCATTGAGGACCTTTGCAAGTTCCGGCTCTTTCAGCTTCAAATAAGGTGCCAGCAAATGGGCCACCTCATCGGGAGAAGGCTTAGATGGATCATTTGCGTGGGCTTTTTGGATCATGGCAGGATCGGCATATAACGATTTTGCCATTTCGCTGATTGCCAGGACGCGGCCATCGCGATCCATGATTGTACCGCGCGGCGACTGAATCTTACGCTCCTGCTCTGCCTGGCCCTGGGCCATGGTCTCCATTTTACTGTGATAATAAATCTGATAAACCGAAACCTTGACAACGATAATACACCAAAAAGCCACCATGAAAAACACGCATATCTTGATGCGCTGGCTCATATTGGCATTACGTACATAGTTCCATATCCATGCGACCCGACCGAAGAGGGACTCTGTATGTTTTGTGATATTCCTTGTTATTCGTCTATCCTTTTTCTTCATGGCCTGTCCTCTACTCTGTGATTACGTTGGAACCAATGACGTGCCGCAAGGAGCAGCGAATCACTAGTATTCTCTAACTGCCTATTTTGTACCCGCATCAACAGATTGTCAAGGCAGGCACCTGTCAAAGGACCGCATATATCGGGAATGCGGCAATCATAGTGGAGATCTTTTTTGCTCACAGGCATTTCCAGGGCTAAAGCCGCCATAAAACGGCCAAACTCTTCCGTATCCTCTGTATGGACTTCTTCATGTCCACAGCCCCAGATGTCGCCAGCGGCAACAGCACTAGCCTGCAAAAAAGCCTCTGATAACGATGCGCTATCCTTAAACGCATGGGAAAGAGCTTCTTTGCGAAGCCACTTCCACACATCGCCTTCGCCTGTATTGGCAAAATAATGGAACTTCATATGATTCTGGACGAGCCAGGCCACACGTGTCACAAAGGCAGGTGGCTTTCCCAGACGGGTCAGTATTTCCTTCGTCATAGTAGCGCCCTTTATATCATGACCATAATCGGTCAGACGGTTTTTATGGAATCCCCGGATACCCGGCAACCCCTTGGCCACGTCGTGCAGGAGCATGGCGTAGCGGATTGTAAGGTCTTGCGGCGTATGGTCTACAGCGACGAGAGTGTGGACCCATGCATCGTACGCATGGAACGGAATAGACTGAGGTGTCGTCACCAGATGGGTCAGCTCCGGCAAAATAGGAATATCCACATAGGTACCGTGCGACTTACGACGACAATGGCAGTCGCCTAGGCCCGTACGAACGAGGATATTGAGGCCTGTACCGCACCAGGGAGATACCATGAGCCGGTCCAGCTCCTGCATAACCCGTTCCAATGACAATCCACCTACGCGGCTGAGGCAGGCCGGAATAGCCCGCAAGCTGTTTTTATCTGGTTTGAAACCGAGCTGGCCGACAAACCGACAAAGTCGGAACATGCGGAGACTGTCTTCTGAAAAACGTATCATGCCGTCGCCGACGGTGACGAGCCTTTTTTTAGCAATATCTTTTTGGCCGCCTACATAATCGTAAACAGTACCACGCCGGTCCATAGCTAATGCATTACACGTAAAATCACGGCGCAAGACGTCTTCCCGCAACGTCTGGGCATACCACACATCGGCCGGCCTGTGACTGTCGTCACCATACCGTTCCCCTCGAAACGACGCCGTTTCAACGACTAGTCCATCGACGACAAGGACGACGACACCAAAGCGGTCACCGTGGATTTCAACGGTATGCCACCCCATCGTCTCTGCCACAGCCCGTATCTCTTCCGGTCTGGCAGATGTCGTCACATCATAATCGTGCAAGTCCCGCCCCATAATCATATCGCGAACGGCACCACCTACGACATATGCTTCATATCCTGCCTGTTCCAGTGCTTGCAACACCTTGCGTACACGTTCATCCACGACAAGCCCTCCACTTACACAAACTAAAAACTCAGAATAATTTATTATACCGCATACACTCAAATTTTTCTACCTACGCCCTGATTCACACGACGTCTACGGTTTGACATGATGCCACAGCCCGTTTATAATTTTAGAAAACATAGAGTAATACATAGTTCCATCATGAACAGAGGGGTGTATGAAAATGGATATATGGAACGCTGTACAGCAATACATGCCGCTTCTCATCGAAATGAGACGCTACTTTCATTGCCATCCAGAACTATCGTGGAAAGAAGACCACACTATGGCCTATATTGAAAAACGTCTCGACGAATTTGGCATTTCCTATCATCTCATCGAAAAAGGCGGCATTTTAGGCCACATCGATGGCACGGCACCGGGAAAGACCTTGCTCATACGGGCCGATATGGATGCCCTGCCCATAGACGAAACGGACCACAACTTATCGCAACCACGGGTATGCCGATCTAGTGTGCCCGGCGTCATGCATGCCTGCGGCCACGACGGCCATATGGCTATGCAGCTCATCGTCGCCAAACTGCTACAGAATCTGCGTCACCAATGGGATGGCACAGTCCTCATACTCTTTGAACAGGGTGAAGAAGATTCCCATGCTATGGAATACATCGTTCCCTATTTAGAACGAACGCTGACCCAAAAAATCGACTGCGCCTATGCTACTCACGTACGCTGGGACGTACCAACGGGGAAAATTGCCATTCTCGACCCATCACCTATGGCCGGAGGCTTCCGGTTCCGCATCGCCCTACACGGCAAAGGCGGCCACGGTTCACGGCCTGATCTCGCCTATAACCCTATCGACTGTTTTGCATCTATCCACATGCAGCTCCAACAACTCCGACTCCGCGCCGTATCGCCGCAGGAATGCCTATCCGTCTCCGTCGGTTCCGTCCATAGTGGCGAGCTGCAGAATGTCATTCCCGATACGCTAGAATTTGCCGGCACATGTCGCTTCTTGAATTACGACAATGCTGGAGCACCTTTTTTCAACGAATTCATGGGCCTCGTAGAACGGGAATGTCAGAATTACCACTGCACCTACGATGTCATCGATATGCCAAAACCATTATATGAAGTCCATAATGACGCAACCTGTGCTGCTCTGGCCAGAAACGCCGTTATCGCATCGCTGGGAAAAGAGGCTCTCTACGACTGCCCACCCTGGATGGCATCGGAAACCTTTTCCATCCTCACCCGCCTCTATCCGTCGGTTCTCGTCTTTACTGGGATTGCCAACGAAGCCAAAGGGACTGGCGCCAACCACCACACGCCGCAGTTCGACCTCGATGAAGACGGCCTCGCATATGGTGCCGCCGCCGGTCTCGCCTTTGCCTTGACCTATTTAAAGGAAAAGCCTTCTATTCCTTTCATCCGCCATGACGAACCACTGGAAGAACTGGCTGCGCGGAACGTCTGATCCATATAGATACACAGATCAACACACAAAAAAAGTAGTGAAGAATGATTCATATAGTGACCCCATAAAGTTAGACCTAACCGTAGCAGCACGAGTTGCTACGGTTAGGTCTAACAATTTGTGGTCGGAACATCTATCATCACTTCACTACTTTTTTATCACTTAAAATACGTCCATGACTTCCAAAAGATGATCGTTCAAATACGGTACGACGACCTGCCGCAAGATGGCATCAAACATTGCAGGATCAAATGTTTCTTCCGTGCCGGGCAGGCATATGTCGAGGATGACATCACCATTGGCGGCTTTCGAATCTTTATGTTCATAGAATTTGAAGACCTTGAATTCCTCATTGTTCTTATTGAGCAACGTATGGACGGCCTGACGATTGTTATCGGTTACGACATGAGATCCCAAGATGACGCGCATCATCGTATAAATGCTGTCATCAATAATGGCCAGAAGTGGCAGCCGCTGGCCTTTGATTTCAACGCCTGAACGGAACACGACCGTATGCATCGATTCGTCTTTCAATTCATCTGCCACAAAGGCCTTGGCATCGTTCTTGTCATAAAACTTTTTAAACATTTCCGCTTTTTTATTCATTCATAACACCTCTCATTTTTTCTTCATTATACCATTATGAAACATATGTGTATACCTATCCTTTGTTCCTATGATGTGGTGCTATAAAACGTATATACGAAAGGAAGGCACCTACTTCACCAAAGACCATGACAAGCCCCATGGGAATAGCCGTATAGCTGCCGGCAATCCCGACGACAGGTGCCATGACGGCTCCGGAAATCATAGAAAAAAAACCGATGAGAGCCGATGCACTCCCGGCATTCTTCCCCTGGGCCTGCATGGCCATGGAAAAGCTCAGCGTCGATACCGGGGCAAGCGTCGAAACCGTGAGGAACAGGATGACGACAATAGCGTAAAAAGGCCAGGAAAACCAAAAACCGGCAAGCAGAAGGGCGCTTCCTAAAACGGCCATGATCAAGTAGCCTTTTAACGCCAGCCAGTCGCCGATACGTCCGGCCAGGCGATTCGTAATCAGGCTGCTGATGAGGAGCCCCAAGCCATTTATGCCGAAGATGATACTAAATCCCTGCGGTGATACGTGAAAAATATTCTGAAATACGAAGGACGACGCTGCAATATACCCGAAAAAGGCTGCAAACGCCAGGCACTGCATGAGGCAATGGCCCATAAAATAGGAATTAGAGAACAATCGGGGATAGCTTTTAAGGCTTTCTATGAGACTGTTCCCGCGGCGCACAGCCTTATAGTGAAGCGTTTCAGGCATCGTAAATGTCGTCGCCAGCAAGATGAGCCCGATGACACTCAGGAAAATAAAAATATGACGCCACGTAAAGGCTTCAATGATAAAACCACCAATGGGTGGAGCAAACACAGGCGCAATGCCATTGACGAGCATAAGCATAGAAAACAGCTTTGTCAATGTCGCGCCGCTACTAATATCGCGGGCAATGGCACGGGCAATGACGATGCAGGCACCACCAGAAAAGCCCTGGATGAATCGAAATGCCAAAAATGCATATATGGAAGTAGCAAAGACGCAACCTACAGAACTTGCCGTAAAGACAGCCATCCCTGCAAGCATCGGTGTCTTACGACCTACGTCGTCGCTGATAGGGCCAATGCAGATCTGACCTATGGCCATACCGGCCATAGAAAGGGTCAGGGTCAACTGGATCATAGACGTACCAACGCCAAAATCACCAGTCATCAAGGGAAGCCCGGCAATATACATATCCGTCGACAACGGCGCTAAGGCCGTCATCATGCCCAGAAATACCGTAAAAAAGGTCATCATTCTTTTTCGATGTATCTTAGCCACGTCTTACGCCTCCTCCCGGCAGAGCCCGTCCAGTAACGGAATGGCATCTGCCAGTGTCTGGCAGCGATGCCAGGCTGTCGCAGCAATATCCTGAGGGACCTCGACTAGATCCGGCACCCAGATAGCGGGAATATTTCCGTTTTTCGCAGCTAACAAGCCATTTCCAGAATCTTCAAAGACAAGGGCCCGCTCTGGCTTTACGCCCATCTCCTGGCACACCTTGAGGAAAATTTCCGGATCCGGTTTGCTCTTTGGCAGATCATGCCCGCTGAAAAGGCGCTGGAAATATGTGCCGATGCCGGCACGATTGACCAAGGTCTGGACGACCCTCAAAATCGTCGACGAAGCGACGACACAGGGAATTCCCTTTCTCCTGGCATAAGATAAGAGCTCGACGAGGCCCGGTTCCATAGGCACGCCGTCTGTTTCATAGATATGGTACATCCGTTCCAATTTCTTTTGATAAATAGCCGTAAACGGAAATTGCGGACCAAAGCGTTCCTTCATATACGCCTCTATCTGCCGTTCATTGCGGCCAAAAATTGCATCAAATACATCGTCTGGAAGGTCATAGCCGAATTTCTTTGCCGTTTCAATCCAGCAAGGTTTCGAAATGCGTTCTGTGTCGAACATGAGACCATCCATATCAAATATTAATAACGCAGGCAATAACATGACAACACCTCTCTTACGATACAAGGTAAAAGAGCCCCCAAGCCGTGACGACGGGGACTCTCACACCTATTCAATTTCCAATAAATCGCGAATGACCTGACCGGCTAGGATAAAGCCTGCCACAGGAGGCACAAAAGAAATACTTCCGGGACTAGGCCGTTTTCCTTCTTCAGCAGGCGCCTGCACCGGCAGAGGTTGTTCTTTTGAGTATACGACTTTTATATGGCGCACGCCGCGACGACGTAATTCTTTCCGCATGATCTTTGCCAGAGGATCGACAGACGTCTTTTCAATAGCAGCAATCTCAAATCGTTCCGGGTGAAGCTTGTTGCCAGCTCCCATGGAGGAAATGACGGGAATGCCTGCTTCATAAGCTTCCGTAACAATATCGATTTTAGCGCTCATCGTATCGATGGCATCGACAACGTACTGGGCACCGCTTTCTCTGATAAACCCTTTCATCGTGTTGGGCAGATAAAAGACACAATGCGTATCGATGACAAGGTCAGGATTGATGGACAAGAGCCGCTCCTTTTCGACGTCGCATTTATATTTCCCTAATGTCTGTACTGTGGCACAGAGCTGGCGGTTGATGTTGCTTGCTTCAAAAGTATCAGCATCGACGAGGATGAGGTGGCCGACGCCGGCGCGGGCCAGCGCTTCTGCCACATAGGATCCAACTCCGCCCAGGCCGAAGAGAAGCACCGTCTTCGTCCCTAAGAGATCGACCTTCTCCTGTCCCAGGAGCCGTGCTGTCCGGGCTGTATATTCTTGTTTCATTGTACCTTACCTCATCGGAATGATTTCAAGCCAATAGCCATCCGGATCGGCAATGAAATAAATTCCCATATCCGGGTTTTCATAGACGATACAGCCCATTTCTTCGTGTTTTTTATGGGCCGCCTCCATATCGCCTACGCGGAATGCCGTATGGAATTCGTTTTCACCCAGATTATACGGTTCTTTCCGATTCTTCAGCCACGTCAGTTCCAGCTGGAAATCACTCTGGTCGTTCCCTACATAAACAATTGTAAAATCCTTCGTTTCAATGCGGCGCTGTTCCGTAAGGCCCAGAGCCTGACGGTAAAACGCAAGGCTTTTCTGTAAATCAAGGACATTAAAGTTCGTATGAGCAAATATAAAATCCATTCTATTACCCCCTATTCTTATTGCCATCCCTTGCCAACATCTACCCAGCCCGCAGCATGAGAAAATTGTTCCAGTTCAGGAATAGTCAGTTCAATGGCACTATTGCCGGTGCCACAGGCAGGATACACCGTTTCAAAACGTTTCAATGATTCGTCGAGATACACTGTTACGCCCTCTTTCAAGGCAAAGGGACAGACGCCGCCAACGGGATGGCCTACTAAGTCTTCTACAGCGTCCGGCTTTATCATAGACGCCTTTTTATGGAATCGTTCTTTAAACTTGTGATTATCGACGCGGGCATCACCGGCAAAGACAATCATCACAGGCTTTTCATCGACGAGAAAGGACATGGATTTTGCAATACGCTTCCCCTCTGTATGTAAAGCAGCCGCAGCCAGATCCACAGTCGCACTCGATTCGTCTAAGACGATAATACGAGTATCGGCACCAAATTGCTCTAAATAGGCACGCACCTTCTCTAAGGACATAGTTGAATCCCCCTTTTTTCACACATTACTATTATTATACACTATTTACAACGCTTTGTGTAAGACCTGAAACAGGACAACCTTATTGTGCAAATCCATGCGGAACAAACCGTTATCACGTTTACTTCTCTTTGCCGGTTCTAGTCTTTCCATGCAAAAAAAAAAGCAGCTTCCCCTAAGAAACTGCTCTTTTCCTGTGCGTCATAGAAAGACGCGTTTTGACTTATCCGAGATATGCAATGACTTCTACTTCAACGAGGGCATCTTTCGGCAACTTGCTGATTTCAACGCAAGAACGGGCCGGAAGAGTTTTATTGAAATATTTGCCATATACTTCGTTGACGGCACCAAAGAAATTCATGTCATTGATATATACCGTCGTCTTGATGACATTATCATAGGTAACGCCAGCTGCTTCCAAGATAGCGCCGACGTTCTTCATGCACTGTTCAGCCTGTTCGGAAATGGTTCCCGCAGTGATGCGGCCTTTTTCCGGATTAATAGGAATCTGACCTGAAGCAAAAAGGAAATCTCCTGCTTTAATTGCCTGGGAGTACGGTCCTACTGCACCAGGAGCTTTGTCTGTACGAATTACGTCAATTGCCATGTAACATACAACTCCTTTCTTTTTTCTCTTTCTCCATTATATCGGAAAATCAAACAAAAAGATAGATATAAAACTAAATTTGTACAATCATACATATTCTTTTTGGCATGGAATACCATAGGCACTGTCGGCCATCATCACAGCCCGTCGAATTGCCTTTTCCATGACGTACGCACTGAGGGCGCCTACCGTATTGAGTTCGCCATGAATGGAACCTACGCTGAGTGCATAAATAGAATCGCCATCAGCTGTCGTATTGACAGGACGGATGGAACGGACCAGACCATTTGAAGCCATAGCCGCAATCTTTCCCAGTTTCGCCTTATCAAATACAGCATTCGTAAGGACGGCGCCAATAGTCGTATTCGTCGCCATAGCCTGACGATACCGTTGAGAAAACAGCGTGTCTCGTTTTCCATATTCTTCCAGCAATACCCGCCGGGAATCGGCAAACCCTTTTCCCGATTCATGACGCATGCCTGCTAAGATCGTCCCATCTTCATTAATGACATCGCCTAAGGCATTGACAGCCACGATTGCACCAACTTTCAGACCGTTCGTTTCTACGGCATACATGCCAAGGCCCGATTTCATCCGATATGCCGAACCACAGCACTTGCCGACAGTCGCACCCGTTCCAGCGCCTTCGTTGCCTTCACGGGCATTGTTCGTTTCTGCCGCTACACACGCAGCATACCCCATTGCCGCATCGGGCCGGACATTTGCACCGCAACCTAGGTCGTAAATACACGAAGCCAGTACTAGTGGCACCTTACACACTACCGTATCGAAACCAATACCATGTTCTTCCAGATATGCCATGACACCGCCGGCTGCATTGAGCCCATAGGCACTGCCTCCGCTCAATAACACGGCGTGGAACCGTTCTGCTGCAGCTCGCGGATCGAGCAAAGCCGATTCGCGGCTCGCAGGACCACCGCCGCGAATATCGACGCCACACGGCACACCATCTGGACAAATGAGTACTGTACATCCCGTACCATGTTCCTTATCTTGAGCATTCCCGATACGAACATTACCAATATCAAACAGCGAAATTTCTTTCATGACTGACTCCTATTTCAAAAAATCCTTCCATAACATACTTGGCTGTATCCCTGTATTATTCTGATACTTACCGCCATGATATGTATCGTATTCTCCATCAATATCATGATAATAAATCTGACAAATCTCAACATCAGGATAAATGCGGATAGGCTGGACACAGAAGATTTCAAGAGTCCAGTAGCCGGCAAACCCGACATCACCAAAACCGGCCGTCACATGGATAAACACACCTAACCGACCGACAGACGAACGCCCTTCCAGCATGGGAATATACCCTTCTGTCTTCGTATATTCATTTGTCCGTCCTAGATACAACGTATTCGGCTGCAGCACATAGCCACTTTTTGGAATATAAATCGTAGAAGCCGGATTGGGCTTTGCCATATCCAGCTCATGGTGATCATACACCATCAGCTCATGGTACAAAGACTGTCTCTTATACACATCTGACGCTGCCGACGATCGCATAAGT
>ENA-OZGA01000860-OZGA01000860.1-human-gut-metagenome-genome-assembly--contig:-NODE-860-length-11389-cov-5.026204_pt1 | contig 11389 bp, 10 predicted proteins | sample MGYA00245112_ERZ653649 | MGnify/ENA primary metagenome ERZ653649 (study PRJEB26926, sample SAMN06165071) | human gut metagenome | biome: ENVO:00009003; feature: ENVO:2100002; material: ENVO:00002003...
GGTACGGTCGTCCTTTCGGCAAATGCGCAATGGGAAGGTTGGACGCCGACCTACTATGAAGGAACCATACAAGCAGACCGGCTCAATATAGAATCGCCCTTTTTTACAGGTCCTTTGACAGGAGTCCTGTCGATCCAGCAAGGCGAAGAACGACCTGTCCTTTCAGGCGATGTGACTATTTCCAACACGACCCTCGACGTGCCTCTCGCCTTTCGTTCATCTGATGAACCGATGGATCTGGGGCTTGATTTTACGTTGACCTTAGGGGATAAGGTGCGCTTTTATAATGCAGCCTTATATGATCTGACGGCAACGGGATCAGCCCATTTTGGCGGCACCGTCGCTCATCCACATGTCACTGGCAGCTATAAGGCGGAACGGGGTATAATCCACTATCTCGATACGAATTTCCGTATCCAACAGGCAGAAGCTTCCTTTGGCTTTCCTGATACGTTCCTGCCGAAAGTCAACGTGGAAGCCGTGACCCGTGTAGGCCAGTACAATGTACTCCTTAACCTTCGTGGCCCTGCTGACAACATGGATATGATGCTCCGATCCAATCCGCCGCTGACAAAAAATCAAATCGTATCCCTCATTACCTTGCACAATGGTGGTATGAAGAATGATAGTTCTATTGATTCAAAAGAAGTAAATGGTCTCGTCGGTACGGGTATCCGCATGACCTTGAACAGCCTTGGCATTACGCAGGGATTGGAAAAGGTCCTCAAACTCGATAAACTTACCGTGACAACAGGCTCTCTTGATTATCAGGATGAAAAGGCCGATGTAGGGGATGATTACTATAATATTGAAATGGGTAAGTACATCATGAACAATTTCATGGTCACAGCTGCATTTGGCCTTAATCATGATGATAACCGCTTTGGCTTTGAATACACGCCGAATCGTTTCGGTATTGCCGCATGGAAATCGAATGACGATAGTTTCATTGGCGGCGTGTACCGGTTCAACTTCCATTAAGGGGCGATGATAGTGTTAGAACAATATTTAGAAGAACTGAAAAAAATAGAGCTCCTTACGCCGGAAGAAGAGCGAGCGTTATGGATTGCGTATAAGGATAAAGGCGATGGCGACAGCCGTCGCCGCCTTATTGAGCAATATCAGCCTCTCGTGTTTAAAGAAGTCATGCGTTGGCACATTCAGGGCGATGTCATACAAGATGCCCTTCAAGAAGGCACTCTCGGACTGATTGAGGCAGTAGAACGCTATGATTACAAGCGTAATGTGGCTTTTTCTATCTTTGCAGTCCATCGCATCCGTGGTGAAGTGCTCGATTTTCTAAAGCGTGAGCAAAAGGGGGCGGCCGTTTCTATGGACGAACCTGATGAAATGGGATTGACCATTGGCGATCAACTTGCCGATGGCAGCGATGACCTGGCGGACCAGGCGGGAAGAAAAATCCTTATTGAGCACGTCACATCATTGTTGGGCAGACTTCCCCAAAAGGAACAACTTGTCGTGGAAGGGGTATACCTGAAGGATACACAGCAAAAGACACTTGCCAGAGACATGGATGTGAGCCTTCCGTACGTTTATCGGTTACAAAAGCGTGGTATTCGGCGCGTGCGAGGAATGCTGAGTCGCTTTATTCATGACAGTAAAGACAATTCCTGAAAGATAATGAAAAGAAAAAGAGCTAAAAACAAGCGAAATTTGGAGAAATATTATATAATGATAAGGTAATGCCTTGAATTTACTTTGTATGACGTGGTTATGTTTTGCTATTCTTTCAGGATTGTATACACATCCTTGGAAGGAGGGAAGTGGATGGCAACGTCGGGGAAAGACAAAGCTGAAAAGGTTCGCACTGCGAAAAAATGGTTGTCAAAGGCGGAAGCGTCATTTGATGACAATGCCGATGTGAGGGGCGAATTGAATTTGATGCTTGCCGAAGCGGAAATGAAAAATCTCCGCAAAAATCACGACACAGGGAAAAACGTGCGCACTCTTTTGGCTCTCGGTGTTGCCATTGTCCTTGCAGGTGCGGTGTGGCAACTTCACGGATGGCTTTGGGAAGGCAATCAACCTGAGACTGCTACAGTAGAGCAACGCGCAGTGACACCTGTTACGACATCTGCTGCATCGCCGAATTCTACACATGACCAAGAAACTACGGCAGTTGTGCCGTCAGAAACGGCGGGAGAAGATAGCGTATCTCCACCACCTGCTATAGAAAAAACAACGTTACAAAAGGCTGATACAGAGGCGGCGCCTGTCCCACAAGAACAGGCCGTTACTGTAACACATACAGCACCTGTCAGGGAAAAGGTATTGACAAACCGGCAGGTCCAGGACGCCGTACAGGATGCACGCCATACGCTGCGTGGTACGGGAACGAAATGACATTGGAGGGTTTTTATGAATACACGGAACAAAAAGCTTCTTCTCACGATGATTACGAGCACTATGCTTTCTTGCCCAGTGTGGGCGGCTGATACGACAGGCTATGACGCCGCAACGGGTCAGCAAGTGGAAAATACTGTTTCTTCGACAAAGATGTCGGCTCAGGAAGAAGCAAAGCCAGCCGCCGTCAATGCGGTAATTACCAGCCCGAATTCGCAGGAAACGGCAGAAGCCATTAAAAATGCAAAATCCGGCCTGACAGGGTATGAAACAGATGAACAACTGGCAGCGATCGCAAGTGGTCAGACTCCAGAATCAGTTCGTTCCTCAGCAGAACAAGAACAGGTCCAAAAGATTACGCAAGCCGAAGAAGAACGAAAAAATCAGGTAGCTAAATCGGTGATTAGCGGGAATACAGGATATGAACAAGGTACCGTCGGTACGGAAGAATCGGCACAGGAACAGGGACTTCCCGGTACATCCGTTTCGTATGTAGGAAACCTTGGCGACGTTCAGATCGATAATACGGTGCCCCAATATCCTATGGCTGTCGTACCGACTGGCCAGGAAGGACTCCTGTCCTATGCCAATAGCATTACCGATGAATCGTTGGCACCGTATACCAACAAAGTAGCGACGTCTGTCACGATTAGCCCAGTCCCGGATAAGGCAATTGAAAGTGCTCTCTTGCCGCGTTTGGCCATGCGTGTCGGCGATGCCATTAGCCCGGAATATATCCGGCACGACGTCAATATTATCGGTTCGACAGGCCTCTTTTCGACGGTTACTCCGACGATGACGAATGTCCCTGAAGGCGTTGCCCTCAATTATACTGTTCAGATGAATCCTATCGTCAACGATGTGGATATCGTCGGCAATGAATCGTATAAGACAGATGAACTGAAGGCCATGGTTCCCTTTGTAGCCGGTTCGCCTATTAATAGCACCTTAATCAGTAAGGCTGTTTCCGATATTAATGCAAAATATGCTAAAGATGGCTATCTCTACAGCCACGTATCGAATGCAACCCTCGATGACAAGGGAATCCTCCATATTGGCATTACAGAATGCCACTTAGAAGATGTCACTGTCCGGGGTAATACGAAGACAAAGACCCGTGTCGTCACGCGGGAAGTCCGCATGAAGAAAGGCGATGTCTTTAATCGTGCAGCTGCCAGCCGAAGCATCGAACGTATTTATAATACGGGCTATTTTGAAGATATCAATGTCCGCATGTTGCCAGGTAAGAAAAACCCAAATGATGTCATTATGGAAATCGATGTTGTCGAAGCTAAGACGGGTCAGGTATCCATCGGCGGTGGGTATTCCGAATCGAATGGCTTTGTGGCTCTCTTAGGATTATCAGAATCTAATTTCCGCGGTACCGGTGACAAAGTTGCCATTAACTGGGAATTTGGCGGTGAAACTGATTCCAATAAAAACTATACATTCTCCTATACGCATCCTTGGCTTAATGACCATGGTGATTCCATTGGTTTCAGCATTTTTGACCGCGAATACGATTATGAAGACTATGATGAAGACGGCGATTCCGTAGCCGACTATGACCGGGAAACGAAAGGCTTTAACGTGACGTACGGCCGCGTCCGCAGCGAATACGTCAGCGATTATGTCACATTAGAAACGAAGAAGACAGAATATAAAGATTATAACAGTGGATATAATTATCGTGACTGGCAGGATGATACATCGTTGCCATCTGTATATCGCAATTATCTCGATAATAACTTCGGTCGTACAAACAGCATGACCTGGTCCCACGTATTCGATAACCGTGATAACGTTTATGATCCGACGCGAGGCAAACGCTTGTCCTTCACCGGCACTTGGGCAGGCCACGGCTTAGGCGGCGACTTCGATTATTACAAATTCACAGTTGAAAACCGCCTCTACTATAAAGTCGGCAGCAAGCACGTCATCGCTGTACGGCTTCTCGGCGGTATCGCAACGGGCGATATGCCCTATTCGGACCTCTTTACTTTAGGTGGTGCCGATACGCTCCGTGGTTTTGAAGATGATGAATTCCGCGGTGATAAGATGTATGCAGCCACTGTTGAATACCGGTATCCTATTGCCAAGAAAATTCAAGGCGTAATATTCACTGATGCAGGTGCAGCCTGGGGCGGTACGGAAAACGTTCCCTGGTATCATGATAACGAAGACCTCCATGCGTCTGTAGGTCTTGGGTTCCGCATCACTACACCGATTGGACCGATTCGCCTTGACTATGGTGTTGGCGACGAAGGCGGTAAATTCCACTTCAGCTTTGGCGGTAAATTCTAATACGTCAACGATAGGTGGGGTAATCTGTGATTCGCGCTTGTTTATTGACGATTTTCTTCGTCTGTGCTAGTCTAAATAGTGCCATGGCGGCACCGATTACTCATGTAGCGGTACGCGTCTCTTCTACGGAAGGGACCATACCGCTTCTTGTTGAAAAGAGGATAGCTGCCAGCATCCAGACTGTAGGCAACCACGTCCTGCTCAATACAGACGATAGTAGCGTACAGTCTCGTCAAGATGAATATATACGGACCATCCGCGACATCGTCGACCGCGTTCTTATCGGCTATACGGTAGAATCGATTTCCCTTGTGTCAGGGCCGGACGCAGAGATTTCCGTCAGTATCAGACCGTGGGGACAAACGATTCAACACGTAGAGGCGTCGTATGATTTTGGCTCCCTGCCTTCCCTTGGGACGGAGATGGCCATGGAGGATATTGTCGGTTCTAAGGCGTTTATTGAAAACATCCTTACAGGTTTACCAGTTGATGCCCTCGACTGGGCGAACGGTATGGTGCGAACTGTGATAGAAGACGAGCTGGAAACGGCCCTTCCTGAATTCTATCCTCATATCGTCATTACGCCGGGAGCGGTGACACAGGTTAACGTGTACTTTTTGCCGAAGCTTCCTGTCGTACGCAATGTCAATGTTGATGTAGAGGCAGAAAACCTTCCGAAGGTCATTTTTTTGAGTACCCGGAAACATATAGAAAGCCGCTATGCTGGCCTTGATGGACTTCCCGTTGCATTTACACAACGCCATAGGCGTCATATCGAAGCGGATTTACAGTGCTTTTTGGCACAACAATGGGTCATTAAGAACTACAAGCTTCGCGTCGAACCTACGCTCGTATTGGATGAGAACACGAAAATCCACTTGAAGTCGCAGACTGATTTCTACGACATTCACGGCATGGCATATATCGATATGAGTCGTCACGACAAAAAACACCATGGCGATACGACGGTATTGCAAGCCCGGCTAGGTAGAAAACTGGGAGAACGCCATGAATTCTATACAGATATAGAGTTTATGCCTGGATCTGTCGATTGGAATTTTAAACCTGGCTATTTGTATCATCTTGGCAATTTGACAACAGTAGGTTATGATTTTGAATCGGAAGATGACAGCCATCATCTCTGGTTCACCCGCCCCTTAGGTGGCCGGTGGCATATCCGCTATGACAGAGATATGACGAATCATGACAGCGAGGTAGGCCTGACGTATCGTTTCCATGAATATGTAGGGGTGGAATATATTCTTTCAGACCACGATTCATGGATCCGTGTCATTGGATACCTGTAAAAGAAAAGGAGTAATGTTATTATGATGTCTGAAATGGGTAAGAAAAAGAATGTTAAAATTTTTTCCGCCGTCATTGCGGCAATTTTCGTATTGAGTGTTGCCGGCATTGCCGTCATGCAGATGGGCAATCCTGTCAGTGCGGCTCCTTCCAGCAATATCGGCGTCGTAGATATGTCAAAGGCCATTCCGCCTGATAATAAAGATATTACCAATGCCCAGCAGGAAATGCAGCAAGCTGCTCAGGATATGCAGAAAAAATTTGAAGAACAGTCTCAGGGTATGACAGATGAACAGAAAAACCAGCTTTTCCAGCAGATGCAGGAAGAACTCAATAAAAAACAGGAAGCTCTCTTTAAGAGCGTAAAAGATAAGGTCGACGATGCTGTTGGCAGCGTAGCTTCGACAAAGGGGCTTTCCATTGTCATTGATAAACGTGCCGTATTATACGGTGGTCAGGATATTACGGATCAGGTTTCCAAAAAGCTTAGCGAATCTAAATCCGAGTAAGGATAGCCTATGAAACGGAATTATGCCGTAGCCGCAGGTCTTCTGGTCGTCGTTGCCTGTGTGGTGACAGCTTTTTACTTTCTCCATAACCGGCCCAGTCCTGCCGTGCAGGAAAAGGGAACTGTCGTTGCCTATGCCGACGTGGAGCATATCATGATGAGTCATCCTGGATACGCTCAGTATCATCACCTCCAGCTGGAATATAACACCCTCGTGGCACAGTATCAGTTTGAGCAATGGAACTATTCTCATCGTGCCCAGGCACAAGGAAAAGCGGAACAGGATTTTTCTATGACCGATGCGTTGTCGACACAAGCTCTCAATCAGGAACTGCAGGCCCGTATTGCCATTAAGCAGACAGAGCTCAACGATACACTTCAGCAACAAGCTAAGACGTTGCTGGCAGAAAAGAAGGAGTCCCAGCCAGTCCTGTCAGAGGGAGATTCTGTAAAAATCGTCAATTTGCGCATCAAGTTGGCGTCTATGATGCTGACCCAGGCAGAACGAGCTGCCATCCAACAGGAACTGCAATCTCTCCAGAGCGCAGCTCAATCGTCACCTCAAGCGGATGCGGCACTGGCAGAAGCCGTTGCAAAGGAAATGGCTCCATATAAAGAAGAGGCCCAGAAACAATTAGAGGCCTATGCCTTGCAAGTCCGTGATGAACTGCAGGCGCGTCAGGCAGAAAAGCACGACGCTTTCCGGCAACAAATGGCGGCCTTAGGCAACCGACCAGACCCGGCTATATGGAATAAGGATTGGAAAGAAAAACTGGATCAGAAAAAACAGGAAATAGATGAGCAAGAAGAACGTATCATGGATGACATCCGCGAAAAAGCAGCTATAGTAGCTCGCGAACGCGGTATTGATCTCATCGTATGTGACTACGAAGGCGTAGGCACTGCAGAAGACGTCACCGATGATATTATCGCCAAGCTCATGTAACAGGAGGCTTTTGGAAATGAACAGGATGATGAAACGTATTGCTGCTGGATTGTGCATGGTCCTCACCGTAGGCATGCTTGCCGGTTGCGGTGGTGAAGATAAAGTTGGCTACGTTGATATGAGCCGTATCCAGAAGGAAGCACCGCTGGCACAGCAATATCGTCAGAAGACAGAAGATAAAGCAAAAGAATTAAATACTGAACTCCAGCAGGCACAACAAAGCATGTCGGCTGAAGAGTTCCAGAAAAAACAGCAGCAAGTCAATCAGGAACGCCAAATCTATGCAGCCAGTATGCAGCGTCAATTCCAATCGGAATTAGAAACTAAAGCTGGCGAAGTGGCCAAGGAAAAAGAAATTGGCATTATCGTATATAAGGACATCATCCCTTCCGGTGGGATTGATGTAACAGACGATATGATTGCCAAATTGCAATAAAGGGGTTGAAGACGTTGAAGAAAACAGTACAGGACATAGCTGACTTTTTAGGTGGAACTGTCATTGGTAAAGGTGATAAAGAAATTGTCGATATAAAGGGGCTGGCAGAAGCCGGTACAGACGATGTGACATTTGCCGTCGATCCATATACGGAATTTTTACCTCAAGTCCATGCAGGTGCTGTTATCGTTGCAAAAGAAGTTCCCTGTGGCGATAACACGCTCATTCTTGTCGATAATCCACGCCTGGCCTTTTCAAAGCTCCTTGTGCTGTTTCATCCACGCCAGACCATCCCCAATGGGATACACGAAACAGCTTGTATAGCTGATAGTGCGACGCTGGGAAAAAATGCATCGGTCATGGCCTATGTCGTCATTGGTAAGAATGTGACAATTGGTACAAATTGTACTATTTATCCCTATGTATTTATTGGTGATAATGTCACTATCGGTGATGATTGCGTCATCTACCCGGGTGCGGTTATTCACGAAAATTGTGAACTCGGCAACCGCCTCGTTATCAGGGCCCATGCCGTCATTGGCGGCGAAGGGTTTGGATTTGCCACGAAAGACGGACATCATACGCGTATTCCTCAGATTGGCAACGTCAAGATAGAAGACGATGTAGAAATAGGCGCTTGCACGTGTATCGATAACGGTACATTAGACAGCACGACTATCAAACGGGGAACGAAAGTAGATAATCTCGTCCATCTGGGCCACAACGTTCAGGTCGGTGAAGACTGCTTCCTCATCGCTCAGGTCGGCGTTGCCGGAAGTACGAAGATCGGTAATCATTGTGTCCTGGCAGGACAGGTCGGATGCGCTGGTCATCTTGACATTGGTGATAATAGCGTCTTTGCGGGCAAGACAGGCATTACAGGTAACGTAAAATCGGGATCCATCATGGCGGGGTATCCTATGCAACCTCATATGGAATGGAAACGAACACAAGTATATATGAAGCATCTTCCTGACATGGCAAAGAAAATCAAAGCTTTGGAAACGAAGATTGCCCAATTAGAAGAACTCACAAAACACTAGGAGAAGGCTTATGTATCGGTTTATGAAATGTCTGAGCTGGATCATATGCCATTTGCCTGCATCTGGCCGGCGTAATCTGGGGCAGTTCCTGGGCTGGTTCTTTTGGACTTTTGTACCGAAAAAACGAAAAATCCTGGCCCGTGACCAAATCATGGAATGCCATATAGCAGATGATCCTGAACAAGCCATGGCTATTGCTGAAAAGAGCAGCCGGCGCTTTGGCAATATGATCGTCGAAGTCTTGTCGTATCCGATTTATACGAAAGATACCTTCGATGAAAAGATTACATGGCATGGAAAAGAATATCTTGATGCATTACAGGAAACTGGTGAAGGAGCTATTTTTATGGCTTCTCATGCTGGTAATTGGGAGCTTCTTGGCGCAGCTCTGGCCATGAATGGATATCCCTTGATTTCCGTTGCACAGGAACAGAATAGCAAAAGTGCAGATACCTTCATCAATGAATACAGGGCGCTCATGAAACAGCACGTTACGTATAAGACGGGTATCCGCGACATGGTCCGCTTTCTTCGCGATGGACACTATATCGGCCTGCTTATGGATCAGGATCCTGGGTATGCCGGTATTATGGTCAAGCTCTTCGGCAAAGATACCCTTACGGCTGATGGTCCTGCCAAATTGGCAGGTATAGACCATTATCCCATTATCTGTACCTTCATCCACGAAGACAGACCCTTTCATCACGTCATCGACGTGACGCCGCCTATACGGCCGTACGAAAGGGGAAAAAAACTGTCGAAAGAAGAAAAGCGCGCCATCGTCTACGACACGACGCAGCGTCTCAACGATATCCTGGAACAACGGATACGGACCTACCCGGAAGACTGGTTCTGGCTCCATAATCGCTGGAAATGGACGAAACGGTATGAAGAAAAACGAAATCACCATGAAATAGCAGAACGCTGACGAAACGCACAGCCTATGAATACGATGAATAGGTTGTGCGTTTTTATATGTTTTTGCTGAAACGGCTAGAGGCCATCTTTCTGGTTCCATAAGACGCAGTTCTTGTTTTAAGATGAATCGATATAAAATAAAGAATAATACGTAATAAACGGACGTTAGTAGTACGTTTTACTTAAAATTTTAAAAATAATACAGGAAATACACTTGCAAAGTAAGAAAAGGTGTGTTAAGATACAACACATCAACAATCCAAAATAAAAATGCGTTGAAGGGAACTAGTAGATTCTAGGACGTTTTCAGAGAACTGCCGTTTGGTGTGAGGCAGCAGCGAATTAGAATGGAACTCCTCCCTAAGCAGCTCGCTGAACAGGAACAGTAGGTGGAGCCGGGGCCTGGCCGTTAACAGACAGGAGGGTATCGACAGTAGTCCGTACCTGTAAAGAGCCCAGTGCATATGGGAATTAGAGTGGTAACGCGCAAGTGAAATCTTTCGTCTCTTAGGAGATGAAAGATTTTTTTATTTTGATTGGGAGAATAATAGGATATATGTATTTCATCATAGGAGAGATGCCGTATGAAACATGTAGAAAAGTATCAAAAAGGTTACTTTATGCCGCCTGTTGTCGATATGTCCTGGACACAATTGGAATATCCTCATGAGGCGCCGATTTGGTGCAGTGTCGATTTGCGCGATGGAAATCAGGCCCTGATTATACCCATGAATCTTGAAGAGAAAATTCGATTTTATAAGATGCTGGTAGCAATGGGATTTAAAGAAATCGAAGTAGGTTTCCCTGCTGCATCAGAAACAGAATACGAGTTTCTCCGATATTTAGTCGACCATGATTTAATTCCTGACGATGTAACAGTCCAAGTTTTGACGCAGGCCAGGGAACATATTATTCGTAAGACCTTTGACGCATTAAAAGGTGTTACGAATGCCATTGTACACGTATACAATTCCACGTCGTTTGCCCAACGTCAACAAGTCTTTCACAAATCAAAAGAAGACATCAAGAAAATAGCCGTTGAAGGAGCCCGCTTGTTGCAGTCCTTATGCGATGAAGCCGGCGTTTCCTATCGCTTTGAATATTCGCCGGAAAGCTTTACTGGAACTGAACCGGAATATGCGTTGAAAGTGTGTAATGCCGTTCTTGACGTGTGGAAACCGACAGCAAACAGAAAGGCTATCATTAATTTGCCGTCAACTGTTCAAATGTCAATGCCTCATGTGTTTGCCTCGCAAATCGCCTATATATCACAGCACTTGAATTATCGCGACAACGTCATCGTATCTGTGCATCCCCATAATGATCGGGGGACAGGGGTGGCTGATGCTGAAATGGCATTGCTTGCAGGGGCCGACCGTATCGAAGGCACACTGTTTGGAAATGGAGAACGAACGGGAAACGCAGATATCGTTACGATTGGTATGAACATGTATGCGTTAGGCATTGATCCGAAATTAGATTTTTCTCACATGACAGAATTGGTGAAAACGTATGAACCTGTCTCTTATACACATCTGACGCTGCCGACGATCGCATAAGTGTAG
>ENA-OZGA01000867-OZGA01000867.1-human-gut-metagenome-genome-assembly--contig:-NODE-867-length-11339-cov-4.479174_pt1 | contig 11339 bp, 9 predicted proteins | sample MGYA00245112_ERZ653649 | MGnify/ENA primary metagenome ERZ653649 (study PRJEB26926, sample SAMN06165071) | human gut metagenome | biome: ENVO:00009003; feature: ENVO:2100002; material: ENVO:00002003...
TCACGGATGACTATACAGTAGAAGAAATGAAGATTCATAATGGTTCCGCGATTTTGCCGTTGGAAGATAGGGGGTATTACTTCTCCGGCCGGTCCATCGACGATGGCCTGCAGCGGGAAGTTGCTGTGAAATCAAGTGAAATCTATCAAGCCATGGGCAAACCGCTCATCAAGATTTTATCCCTCGTTTTGTCAGTGTTGAAAGAAACACCACCAGAAATCGCCGCTGATATTATGGATCACGGCATCGTCTTAAGTGGTGGGGGATCCCGTCTGGCCGGTATGGATCAGTTCCTGTCCCAAGAACTAGGTGTCCCCGTCCTCGTTGCGCCCAATCCGGAACTCGCCGTCGTAACAGGTGCTGGAAAAGCGCTCCATGATCGTGATAAGCTCGGCGCCCTTATTGAAGGGCCTGAACGTGTGTATAGAAGGAGATTTTAACAGTGTATTCTTTTGGCAAAAAGAGCATCATCTTCGTTTTTTTACTGTTTATCGTCATTGCTATCGTCGGTTGGGCTTGGCGCCAGAGGGCTTCACTTCCCTTTATTACTCGACCGATGCAGGCCATTGCGGCCCCCTTTGAATATGGTGCCAGTCAAATCATGCAAAGTCTTTCGTCTACCTTCCATATCGTCGATATTAGCTTGAAAAATCGAATCGAATGGGAATCTCTAGAAAAAGAAAATGCACAATTAAAGGAAAAAACAGTGGACTACGATGAATTGGTTGCAGAAAATCAGCGTCTCCGTTCGCTCCTTGATTTCAAACGTTCACACGGTCAATTTAATGTCGTCGCCGGCACTGTCATTTCCAGAGAATATGGCACGTGGAGCAATACGCTGGTCATTGACGTAGGCAGTGATGATGGCATTTCTGAAAACATGGCCGTTGTCACACCGAAAGGTGTTGTTGGTTTTATCAGTGATGTCTATCCACATTCTTCGCGCGTACAGCTCATGACGGATCCCCGCACGAGTATAGGTGCCATTGTACAGCGCCCTGAATCACGGGTATCTTCTGTCGTCCGGGGTAACGGCAATGTGCCGACAGAACCGCAGTTCGTCAACATTGCAAAAGATGCAGATATCCTTGAAGGGGATACGCTTGTTACATCTGGTTTTGGCTCTATCTATCCTAAAGGACTCTTTATCGGCACCATCGTATCGATTCATGAAGATGACAGCAATTTCGTCAAATATGCTGTCATTCGTCCTGGCGTAGATTTTTCGACTCTTGAAGAAGTTTTTGTCATCACCAGCTCTCACGACTCATCGTCTTACGAAAAACCTGATGTAGCGCCGAAACTGGTACCTCAGACCCAGCGTGACAAGGTTGAAGGGGTTAAAGGAGCGGCTGCGTTATGAGAAAACTAGCCTGTGTCATCACGGTCTTTGTCGTATTTATACTGCAAAGCTCGGTATTGCCATTCATTTTCGACGGGGTCACCCAACCGAATCTTATTTTTCTCTTTGTCGTCCTCATGTCCCTTCATTATGGTCAGCGCATTGGCGTCATTACGGCACTCTTAGGAGGCTTTGCTCAGGATGTGGTCATCGGTAATTTCTTTGCCATACACCTTCTTCCGTATATTCTCATCGCCATGATATGCGGTTATTTGTGTCGCTACGTAGAAAGAGAGCAGTCATTGCTTACCGTACTCATCGTCTTGGGTGCTACAGAAGCTTGCTATATTTTTACGTGGATTGTGTTGGTCCTGTCTGGCCAATATGTCCGGATTATCCCTTATCTTATAGAATTCAGTTTTCCCATGCTCGTTTACCACGGTATCCTGGCATTGCCTGTAGACCATATTGTAGGGAAGCTCCACGATCATGATATGATGTACTATAATTTTATGAATTTCCGCCGCTAAGTACGGCTAAGGAGTGTACTAGATGTTAGAAGCGTTAATGAAAAAGAAGAACCAAGATGGTCGCTTTCGCTACCTCTTTTGGATTGTCATCTTCATTTTTGCCGCTCTCATAAGCCGATTGATCTATTTACAACTTATTGAAGGAAATTACTATCATGGTCTTTCCGACGGAAACCGTCTCCGTGCAATCCCCATTGCGGCTATGCGCGGTGTCATGTATGATCGAAATGGCCAAATCCTCGTCGGATCCCGTCCAAGCTTCATGGTAACGTATGTACAAACGAAAAAAGAAATAACCGATGAAGAACTTTCAACCCTTTCGTCATTACTGAATGTACCGAAAGAAAAGCTTAAAGACAAAATAGAAAAAGGGAAAACCTCTTTTGAACCGACAGTCCTGGCCCAGGATTTGACGCAAGATATCGTAACGCGCATTGAAGAACGACGTAATGATTTGCCAGGCATTTCTGTCGATGTCCAGCCTATCCGGTATTATCCCTACAATTCTATGGCAGCCCAGATTTTTGGCTATGTCGGCCAAATCGACGAAGAAGATATGGAACGCTTAAAGGGACAGGATGGTATTTCCAGTATTACCCAAATTGGTCGTGCTGGTCTTGAAGCCTATTACGATGATTTGCTTCGCGGCAAAGACGGCGGCCGTCAGGTAGAAGTTGATGCAACGGGTACACCGGTTAAGGAAATGGAACGCAAAAACCCCGTCCCCGGTCATAATTTCCATCTGACCATCGACCTGAATTTACAAAAAGCAGCCGAAGATGCCATGGATAAACAGGTTGCCAATGGCATTGGCACACACGGTATCGCCGTAGTCGCCGTCGATCCTAACACAGGCGCCATTTTGGCTATGGCAAGCAGGCCTGCTTATAACCCAAACTGGTTTACCCGTGGCATTACAGAAAAAGAATGGAATGAAATTAACTCGAACCCTAATCATCCGATGGAAAACAGAGCTATTGCCGGCGAATACCCGCCAGGATCTACATTTAAACTCATTACAGGTACAGCTGCACTAGAAACGAAAAAGGTTACGCCTGATGAAATGATTTTCGATAGTGGTCGGCATTGGCTCGTTGATATGCGCAACGCCGGCGGCGAAGCCTTAGGATGGCTGAATTTCACTGAAGCGCTGGCTAAATCAGATAACGTATACTTCTACGAATTAGGTCGTCGTGTGGGCATTGACAAGCTTGCCGAATATGCCCATATGTTTGGCATGGGGAAGAAGACCGGTATCGCCTTGAGAGGAGAAGCCAGCGGACTGGTTGCCAGTGAAGAATATAAAAAGAAAAACTTTGATCAGGACTGGTATCTAGGTGATACATTCAACTCCGCTATCGGACAGGGTTTCCAACTCGTCACGCCTCTTCAGGCAGCAATGATCGTCAGTGAAGTCGCTAACGGTGGAATTCAGTACAAACCGTTCCTTGTCAGTCGTATTGATAATCTCGACGGTACACCGTACAAGGTATTTGCACCGGAACAAACCGGGACTTTATCCGTTTCTAAATCCACCCTGGATCTGGTACGCGAAGGCATGCGTAACGTAGCAGAAGAATCGGGGACAGCCGGTTCCCTGTTTGCCGATTTTCCCATCCAGGTTGCCGGTAAAACCGGTACGGCAGAAAACTTCGGTGGTGTCGACCATGCTTGGTTTGTCGCCTATGCACCTTTCGATCATCCACGTATCGTTATTGCCGTCCTGACTGAACAAGGTGGTTTTGGTGCTCTTGCCTCTGGTCCTATTGCAAAATCAATGCTGGAAGAATTTTTCCATGTTGGTGCATATGCAAATACAAAGGATACGAACACAGAGAAAGAATAATATCACGAAGCTGAGAAAGGAGTGTCTCACATGTCTCATATACTTGCTGTCGCATCAGGTAAGGGCGGCGTCGGGAAGACGTTGACAACAGCGGCCCTTGCTACGCTGTTGAATCGAAAAGGGTATCGTGTTCTGGCAGTAGATGCAGATATGGGTCTTCGTAATCTCGATTTGCCTTTTGGTGTCCAGAATGAAGTATTGTATGATGTCGTTGATATCATGAAAAAGAGATGTATTGCCGAAGAAGCCATACTCTCTTTGGCACCAGGACTGGATTTTTTAGCAGCAAGTCAAAAGAAGACATGGGAAAAAGTAGACACGCCTTTGTTCCGAAAGATACTGGAAGGCCTTTCTTCATCGTATGATTACATCCTTATCGATTGTCCTCCTGGTCGTGGATTAGCCTATCGTAGTGCTGTCTCTGCTGTCAATGACATTCTCTTTGTCGTAGAACCAACGTGGTCATCTATTCGTGATACAGATCGACTAATCCAGTATTGCCATAAGCATCATTTTTTCCGATATGCAGGCATTTTTAATAATTTCTATACCAATACGACAGGCTATATTAGTCCAGACAAAGCGCAGGAAACACTCGCATTCGAACGGGTGGCCGGCCTTCTCCCTCATAGCGAACGTGTGAACCGTCTCTATTTAGAAGGGAACATCTTGTCTATGAAAGACGATGCCCCTTATGTATTGGCTATGGAATACACCCTTTCATGGATTATCCATAATGAAAGGGTGCCCTTTGATAAGATAAAGCAAACGCTATTGCCTGATGGCCCTATCGACAAAGAGAGTCATTGTGCTATGAATAAAAATGCTGCATCACCAGATGAATCATCTGTTACGGCAACGCCTATTCCCAACGCGGCCATTACAGAACTACAGAAAGCGGCATCGTACGTATACAAAGGCAAAGCAGACCTTCTTTCTAAAAACGCTTATTCCAGTCCACATGAGCCACATACGGAAAACACCAGTTCCCGGAAACAGGGTATCGCTGGAACACAGTCCCGTATATCCGTGCAGAAACGGCGTCATCAAGCTAAAAACTGGCGCCATTTTCATCGTTAGGAGTCTTGAAACATGTTTAAACGTGAATGGAGAAATTTTGATAAAGTCATGCTATTGGTGACAATTTGCATTGTCTTGTGCAGCCTGTGTATTATTGGCAGTGCCACACATATTAACCAAGGCTCCATCAACTATGATTTTGTCATCAAACAAGGCGTTGCTTTTATTTTGAATCTGCTTATTGTCATTTTTTTCAGCCGATTCGATTACATGCGTCTGAAGCAATACTATAAGCCTTTATATATCATGAATTTGTTGATTTTGTTAGCCGTCATGTTTGTCGGCACCTCAGCCTTGGGGGCTCAACGATGGATTCAGCTAGGACCTATTACCATCCAGCCTTCTGAATTTTCTAAGCTAATTATGATTATCTGCTTAGCATCACTCCTTTCTGATCGGATTAACAAGTTAGATACTGTACGAAGCCTCCTTCCTATAGGCTTATTTATAGGAATTCCCTTTTTACTTGTCTTGAAACAGCCTGATCTGGGTACAAGTCTCGTTTTTTTAGCAATTACATTAGGAATGCTCTTTGTATCACACATCAAGTTGTCGATTTTGCGAAACATCTTTGCCTTAGGCATTCTGTGTGCCCCGATTGGCTGGCACTTCCTAAAAGATTACCAGAAATCTCGTATTCTGGTGTTCCTCGATCCCAATACGGATCCGTTTGGAGCAGGATATCATATCATTCAATCCAAAATCGCCATTGGATCAGGCCAACTTTTTGGCAAAGGATTATTTCAGGGGACTCAGAGCCAGCTTAATTTTCTGCCGGAAAATCATACGGACTTTATCTTTTCCGTCATCGGGGAAGAATTAGGCTTTTTAGGATGTCTCTTCATTTTATTTCTCTATTTCGTCCTTATTTACCGTGGACTCATTACAGCCAAGGAATGTAAAGATCCGTTTGGAATGCTCCTTGCTACAGGTGTCGTATCCATGTGGGCTTTCCAAATTCTCGTCAATGTCGGCATGACCTGTGGCATCATGCCTGTTACAGGTATTCCTCTGCCATTTATGAGCTATGGCGTCAGTGCCTTGACGACAAATATGATGTCTATGGGAATTCTCATGAGTATATATATGCGACAGCAAACGCTCATATTCTAAACGAAACCTGTACGCATTCAGTTAGGAGGGCCCTCGTTGTCTCGAACCGTTACGATTGATCCAGTTTTACTAAGTAAAGTTACAAAACCAGCCCGCTATGTCGGCGGAGAATGGAATAGCGTTGTAAAAGACCATTCTGCTGTCAAGCTGACGGTAGCATATTGTTTTCCAGATGTATATGAAGTAGCCATGAGCCATTTAGGTTTGCGCATTTTGTATTCCTTATTAAATGAAAGAGATGATGTAGCTGCTGAACGGGTCTATGCACCATGGCCGGATATGGAAGAACTTATGAGAAAACAGGGCTATCCTTTGTTTTCTTTAGAAACGAAAACACCTGTTATCGATTTTGATTTTGTCGGCTTTACACTGCAATACGAAATGAGTTTTTCCAACATTCTCAATATGCTCGATTTGGCAGGTATTCCTATGCAGTCGAAGAATCGGGGAGAAGACATGCCCATCATAGCAGCCGGTGGTCCTTGTGCCTATAATGCAGAACCGTTGGCAGATTTTATCGATGTCTTTTGTCTTGGTGAATCAGAAGAATCGGTCCAGCTCTTAGCTAATACGATTATCGCCTGGAAAGAATCAGGTAAAAAGGGTGGCAAAAAAGCGTTGCTCAAAACGCTGGCACAACAGCCGGGTAACTATGTTCCCTCTTTTTATGAACCGCATTATGACGAAAAAGGAAATTTCCTTTCCCTTGAACCGATTGAACCAGGTGTACCTGATCATATTGATAAATGTGTCGTATCCGATGAAGAACACGTCTATTTTCCGACAAAACCGATTGTCCCCAATATCGATATCGTCCATAACCGAGCTGTATTGGAACTGTTTCGCGGCTGTAGCCGGGGATGCCGTTTCTGTCAGGCCGGCATGTTGTACCGTCCAGTCCGCGAAAAAACTCCGCAGAAGTTGCTCCAGCAAGCACGGGAAATTATTGCCAATACAGGGTATAACGAAATATCCCTCATGAGCCTGAGTTCAGCTGATTATTCCTGTCTGCCAGAATTGGTTGATTTGCTCCTTGAAGAATTCAAGGATAAAAAAGTCAGTGTCAGTCTGCCGTCTTTACGTATTGACAGCTTTTCCATCGATATTGCTAAAAAAGTACAACAAGTCCGTAAAAGTGGTCTTACACTGGCCCCGGAAGCGGGAACACAGCGCCTTCGCGACGTCATCAATAAAGGCGTAACAGAAGAAGACTTGATGAAAGCGTGTGAAAACGCCTTCAAAAACGGTTGGTCTACGGTAAAACTCTACTTTATGATGGGCCTGCCGACGGAAACAGACGAAGATCTTGCAGGTATTGCTGATTTAGCCTATAAAGTACTCAATCTCTACCGTCAGATTACCCATAAGAACAATGGTAAAGTCACCGTATCCGTATCCAGCTTCGTTCCCAAATCACATACTTCCTTCCAGTGGTTCGGGCAATTACCTGTAGCAGAAATTGAACGAAAACAGCAATATCTGAAATCTCTCATCCGCGACAAACATATTTCATATCATTACCACGATGCTCGTACCGGTCATATGGAAGCCGCTTTTGCACGAGGCGACCGTCGCCTAGGCAGCGTTTTAGAAGAAGCCTGGAAGCTAGGCTGTAAATTTGATGGTTGGACGGAAATGTTCGACTATGATCGCTGGCTGAAAGCTTTTGAAAATGCTCACATCGACCCAAATTACTACGCAGCTCGTACCCGTGATTTAGATGAACCTTTACCGTGGGATCACTTGACTGATGGTGCTACGAAGAGATTCTTGCAACGAGAATGGCACCGTGCCCATGAAGCGGCTCTCACTCATGATTGCCGCCATCTCGATTGCACTGGTTGCGGTGTTTGCCACAACCTAGCCGTACATATCATTGATTATAAAGAAGGGGCCCAGAATGGAAAGAATACGTTTAGCTATTAAGAAGGACGGGGCGCTCCGTTTTTTATCACATCTTGATTTTGCCCGTGCCGTCCGGTATGTCATTATCCGGGCACAATTACCGGTTTGTTATTCTGAAGGCTTTAATCCTCACATGAAGGTGAGCTTTGCTTCAGCCCTTGGAGTTGGCGTCAGTGCCAATCCGGAGTATATGGATATGGAATTATCTGAAAAACTTCCTGTTGACGTCATTATAGAACGGATGAATACTCAGTCACCTGAAGGATTTTCAGTAACAGATGGCAAATATATCGCCCCTAAAGCACCGAAGCTCATGGCAATTGCTAACTATGCTGTATATGACATGGAAGGGCCTTTGATGGAGGAAATCTCCCAAGAAGACGTGATTGCCATCATGGACAGGTTTAATGAAGCTTCCCACATAACGTTTGAAAAAGTATCCCTAAAAGGGAAACACCGTACACGAACGATTGAAGTAAAGAATCACGTCGTGGAACCTATAAAAGGCACGGTAAAAGGAAACCGCATCATCATTACGTGTGGCATCCTTCGCACCGATGATGGTGCTATCAAACCCCAACAAGTATGGGACGTATTGGCAACGCAATTCCACCTTCCCGTACAAACCGATCTCATGTTGGCCCATCGCAAATCCATTTCTGTCCGCCAGAATGGACATGATTTTTCGCTATTCCATTTTGGCTGTTAGGCTACCTCAGTAGACCTGTTGTATCGTATGTAATTCTAGGTGATATGATGAAAACGATAGTTGGAAACATCATGCCGGAAGAAACGCGAATGGCTATCATCGAAGATGGTGTATTTCGCGATTTCGCTGTGGAACGCAATGATGAAACGCATATAGTCAATCACATATATAAGGGAACCATTCAAAATATACTTCCTGCCATGCAGGCAGCCTTCATCAATATAGGCAGACGTAAAAATGCCTTTATCTATCTTGGTGATCTTTTTCCCCGTGCTGCGACAAAGGAAGAAATCCAGCAAACGCAGATTTCGATTGGTCAGAGCGTCATGGTTCAAGTCATTAAGGAAGAACAGGGAACAAAGGGCCCAAAAGTCACGGCCAATGTCAGCCTTGCCGGTCGCTACGCCGTGCTCATGCCGACAGTCGATTATATTGGTGTATCCAAAAAAATTCGCGATGAAGAAGAGCGAAACCGTCTGCGCGCGATTGCTCAGACATTAAAGCCGAAAAGTATGGGAATTATCATCCGGACAGTGGCCAGAAATATCGATGAAAAGAGCCTGACTGATGATATTCAGTATTTACTTCATACATGGATCAGTATCAAAAGACGTTACGATTTGGCTAAGAAACCAAAACTACTGTATCGCGAAGCCGACCTGGTCATGCGAATGGTTCGAGATTATTTTACGGATGATGTAAAAAAGGTCGTCGTCGATGACAAAGATGCCTATGACCGCATCTGGCAAGTCTTTACAGATGAGTCATCGCGACAACGTCTAGAATTATACCATGGAAAAGAACCGATTTTTGATGCCTATGGATTGGAAGAACAGCTTCGGGCCTTACTATCTCGTCAAGTCCCGTTACGCTCCGGTGGAAATCTCATATTTGATCGTACGGAAGCATTGACGGTCATTGACGTAAACAGTAGCAAATATACGGGTAACAGTACCCTTCAAGATACAATTTTCCACGTCAATAAAGAAGCTGCCGTTGAAATTGCGCGTCAACTGCGATTGCGCGATATTGGCGGCATCATCATCATTGATTTTATCGACATGGTACAGGCAAATCAACGAAAAGAAATTCTGGATATTCTAGAACGCGAAACGGCTAAAGATAATACAAAAACTCACGTCATGGGCATGACGGCATTGAATCTTGTTGAAATCACCCGGAAAAAATCACGCCAAGGACTACATCAGGTCCAATTCAGTCCTTGTAATGTCTGCGGTGGTTCCGGATATTTGTATTCACCTGAAACGGTGGCTATACAGATTATTCGCAAGCTGCGGCATATGGTTTCTGTTAATCACGTCAAAGGGGATCTTCTCATCAGTTGTCATCCCGATGTAATATCTATTCTTGGCGATAAGAAGCGCAAAGAATCGTTAGAGCACGAGTTGGCCCGATCGATTTATCTGGAAGACAGCCATCATCCTAATCGAGATGTATTTTCTATCCTGTCATATCGTGGCGAATCATAAAAGGAGTGGATTTTATGACCATCCTGCATAAGGCAGCTATGAGCTGCCTTTTTTTTACAACATTATGGAATGTCGTATTCGGTGCGGACCTAGAAAAAGACTATGAACAAGCAAAGCTAGTCTCTATCAGCGCATGGGCCTCTATGGCAGCTTATGATGATAAAACAGGTACGCTGGCCCAAGAAGAATTGCGTTCAAATCATTGGAAAATTGATGCCATTCATTACAAGACGCCCCATTCCGATATAAAATACAAGACATTTCAAAAAAAAGACGTCCTAAATGGCGCTAAAACGCTTATTTTATCTATTACTGGTACATCGACTGCTAAAGATATAAAAAGTGACGTACACGTCCATACACAGCCCTATCATGACAACGATAAAAAGGACGATACAGTTCCACTTGTCCATAGCGGATTCAATACATATGCCTCAGAGCTATTATCATCCCCATTGCCTACAACAAATAGATCTGTAGAACAAGAAGTAAACGAAGCTCAACAGGTCATCGTAACTGGACATAGTCTTGGAGGCGCTGTCGCGACAATCATGGCAACGAGATTAGAAGATAAGAGGAATCGTTCGACTCATACGCTACAAGTCATTACCTTTGGGGCCCCGTCAGTAGGGAATAAGGCCTACTATGACCAGGAAGTCAAGAATATTCCTATAAAAGCCATCGCTTTTAAAAATGACCCTGTACACAAAATCGTACAGGACGTGTTGGGACGATATGGAGAGTATGATAAGACAATCCTATGGGAAGAACCGTCATGTACGACCCAGTTTTCTCACTCTATCGTAACCTACGTAGAAGAAGCGCTGCATCAATACTACGACGCAAAGTGGGCATATGAAGGAACAAATTCTGCACCAAAGGCAGAACATAGCGAATATCCCCGCCATACGTTGACATATGGACCACAAATAGAAATAGATGTAGACGACGACAGCTTACAGGAAGAAATACCATATATTCGTGGCATTTTGGAAGATCATATCCAAAGGAGCAGTCAATCAACCCTATCTCACATAGAAAATAAAACCCCCACCAATACATCTGTTATAAGAGAGTATATTCATGGATACAAAGTAAAGCACAAAGATCATATATATCGGTTAGAAATAGAACGAAGAGTCTATACGCTGACTGGAAAACTATTATCATCTACATTTGCTACTACCGATACGGGAGAGTTTCCGCCATTACTAGCCATCATCTATTGCCAGCAGCAACTTGAAAAGCTAGAAGAAGAGAAGTAGAAGGAAACACACAAAAAAAATGGCCATATAAGAGGAATAATTAATGTTAAAAACCGTTA
>ENA-OZGA01000871-OZGA01000871.1-human-gut-metagenome-genome-assembly--contig:-NODE-871-length-11309-cov-3.802026_pt1 | contig 11309 bp, 6 predicted proteins | sample MGYA00245112_ERZ653649 | MGnify/ENA primary metagenome ERZ653649 (study PRJEB26926, sample SAMN06165071) | human gut metagenome | biome: ENVO:00009003; feature: ENVO:2100002; material: ENVO:00002003...
TTCGGGATTCTTCTTGTTGCGGTAGAAGACGAACTGCATGTTCGACGCCATGGGGATCCGGTGAACCTGCCATACGTCCTTGATCTTCGCCGGATCGGTAACGGGCGTCGTCCAGCCGTCGATCCGCATGAGCGTCAGCAGCGCCATGATGCAGCCGTCGTGGCCGAAACGCAGGCGCACCGACGGTTCGCCTGCGGCCATATCCTCGCCGGCGCGCGACACGATGTCGTCGAGCAACGTCTCGGCCAGCGCCGTGCCGCGCCCGCGGTTGCGCGGATCGGGCCCTTTCTCGACATAATAGGTATAGTTGTCGCACTCCCAGAAACGGCACAGTTCGTCGAACGTGAAGAGGTCGTAGAACGACTCGTCGAGATCGGTACACTGCATGTGGGCCGCCACGGAGAAGAGATCCTGTTCGAATTTCAGCGGATCGCAGATCGACCGCGCATAGGCCGTATCGGTAAACAGGCGCACCAGAATGGTCTCAACGTCGATACGCTCCTCGCAGAAACGGCGCCACTCCGGCCGCCAGGGGGCGTCGGCGCTCTTGTAGCGGAAATCCTCCGCCGTGCCCGCCGGATTGCCCGTCGAGTGCGGATTGAGGTAGTACATGTTCACGCTGCTCGTCTCCGTGAAGATTTCCAACGACGGATCGGCCTCCTTCAACCCTTCGCAGAAGGCCGCCATACTCATGATGCAGCGGGGCACGACCGTCGAATAGGCCTCGATGCGCGGATGACGGCGGAAAATTTCGGGATAGGCGGCATACATCCGCCCGGCCAGCCGCCTGTGCTGCATCTGTCCTTTCGGCGTCAGATCGCCGGCGCGCCCTTTCAGGTGCGGATAGATCGCCAGAAACCGGTCGCAGGCGTCGATTCCCCGCGCCGTCAGCTTGCCGTCGGCGCGCGCCCGGCGCAGCACCTCGGCCACGTTGTCGTACTGGTCGTTCGAGAGGATGTAACGGGCGCCGTGGCGGCCGTAGTGGCTGATGTAGAAAGGCTCGTACCCTTTCGGAGCAGGCGTCGCCGACGGCGTATCGAAGGGGTACATGAAATAGACCCCTCCGGCCTTGTCGATGTCCGCCTTGATTTCGTCGTAGGCGCTCTGCGCACCGGCCGTTGCGGCCAGCAGCAGGACGACGAGCGGAAGGAACAGGCGGCGGAAAATGGAAATAAGGTTCATGGATCGGTTGGTTAACGGTTCGTAATTTCGGTTTTCATGAATTCGGACAGCGGCGCGATCGCCCCGTGCCGGGTGCAGACGAATGCGGCGACCGCGACCGCGCGGCGATGGCACTCCTCCATCGGAAGCCCCTGCATGAGCGAGGCGGCGAACGTGGCGGTGAACGCATCGCCGGCGCCGACCGTGTCGGCCACCTCGACGCGGGGCGTAGCGAGGTACGACGTGCGGCCGTCGGCGGCCGTCACACGGCTGCCCCTGCCGCCCTCGGTGAAGACGACGTAACGGAGCGAAAAGCGCTCGACGAGCTGCGCGACAACCCGCTCCGCAGCACCTTCCAGCCCGAAGAAACGGGCCACAACGGGGAGTTCGTCCTCGTTGAGTTTCAGGATGTCGGCCCGTTCGAGCGAGTCGCGGACGATCCGTTCGTCGTAATAATTCAGGCGCAGGTTGATGTCGAACAGCCGCAGACACCCGACCGGCGCGGCGTCGACGAGCGCAAGAATCGTGCGGCGCGACACGGCGTTGCGCTGCGCCAGCGACCCCCAGCAGACCACGGCAGCGCCGGCTACGGCGGCATCGGCCTCCGCCGTGCGTTCGATGTAGTCCCACGCCACCTGCTCGCGGATGCGGTAGGCGGGAACGCCCGCTGCGTCGAGCGTCACCTCGACCGTACTCGTGGGATGCGCGTTGCGCTGCACGGCACGCACGCCGAGTCCCAGCGCGGCGATGCCGCCGAGCAGTTCGTCGCCCGAAGCATCCTGCCCTACGGCGCTTACGATGCACGCCTCGGCACCCTGCTCCTGCGCATAGAAGGCGAAGTTGACGGGCGCGCCGCCGAGCCTCCGCCCGGCCGGCAGCACGTCCCACAACAACTCTCCGATACCGACGATCTTAGGCTTTCCCATCTTCCAGATCGATCAGCACCTTCATACAAGTTTCGCGGTTGGCGTCGATGAATTCGTAGGCCTCCCGATATTTCTCCAGCGGAAAACGGTTCGAAACCAGCGGCGCGAGCCGGATACGCCCCGCCGAGATCTCCTCGACGGCTTTCAGATAGTCTTCGTGGCGGTACATCATCGAGCCGATCAGGTTCAGTTCGTGCTCGCCCAGATGGAACATGCTCACGGCGGGATCCTTGGCATGGACGCCGACGATGACGACGTCGCCGCCCTTCTCGACCGTGGCCATGAGCGACCGCACCGACGACTCGACGCCGGCGCACTCGAAGGCCACCTGGTAGCCCTCGTCGCCGAACAACTCGGCGATCTTCCCGTCGAGCGGCTCCCTGGCGACATTGAGCGTACGCTCGATGCCGCATTCGCGCGCCTTTGAAAGCCGGTAGTCGCTCACGTCGGTGATGACCACCCTCTTCGCACCGCGCGCACGGGCGAACTGCGCCACCAGATTGCCGATCGTCCCGGCGCCCGAAACGACGACGTTGCGCCCTTCCAACGCCCGCGGGCGGCTGGTGGCGTGCGCTGCCACGGCCGTCGGTTCGACCATCGCGCCGTAGTCGGGCGACATCCCTTCGGGCAGCGCGACGACGCGCTCTTCGGGGATGACGAAGTAGTCCTGCGCCACGCCGTCGGCCTGGAAGGCCTCGACGCGCAGGTTCGAGCAGACGTTATACTGCCCGCGCTTGCAGGGGTTGCACTCGCCGCAGACGAGCTGCGGACGCCCCGTCACGCGGTCGCCCGGCTTCACCTTGCGCACCGCACTGCCCACGGCCACCACCTCGGCCGAATACTCGTGCCCCTGCACCACCGGATAGAAGGTGGCGGGATGCTGTCCGTGATAAGAGTGTATCTCCGAGCCGCAGATACCGATGCGCAGAATGCGCAGCAACACCTCGTCGGATTTCAGGTTTCCCGCCTCGGGGGCGGCGACCTCCCTGAATTCGATCTGTTTCGGGGCGGTCAAAACGACTTGTCTCATGGTTGTAAAGTTACTAATTATTTTTCATTTTTCTTCTTGCCGAGGCAGCAGACGGCGAAGCTGACGACACCGCCGATCGGGCACCACCACGGCCACGCGATGTTTATGCGGCGGCCGACGAGCCATTCGCTCAACGGGCCGAGCACATAGGGTTGCAGCAACAGGACGACCAGCAGGCCGACGACGAGCGCCGCGACGACGCTCCCCGTATTGCCCCGTCCGGTGAAAAGCGCGCACAGGAAGACGCCGAGCATCCCGGCGTAGGAGAAGCTCATCACGCCCGTGGCGAAATCGACCAGGTTCAGCCCGCTCTTCTCCTGCATGACGGCCGTGACGATCGCAAAACCGGTGAGCACGGTCCCCATGAGCACCACCATTTTCTTCGACGACGACATCTGGTCGCTGTCCGACGTGATCGCATGTCCCATACGCTTGCGCAGCGGCATGTAGATGTCGGCGACGAAGCTGCTGGCCATGGCGTTGATCGCCGAGTTGAAACTCGACAGCGCGGCGGCCAGCAGGCCGATGACCATAATGCCCCGCACGCCCGTCGGGATCGAGCGGCAGATGTACTGCGGAAAGATGTCGCGCGCGTCGTTCTTGTACTGCATGATCGCCGCAGGGTCGGCACTCGTCGAATAGGAGACGTAGAACAGCAGTCCGATCGAGAGGAAGATCAGCACGATGGGCAGGCTCAGTATCTGCGAATAGACCAGCGACACGCCCGCCTTCTTCACCGATTTGCAGGTCAGCTGCCGCTGCACGAATTCGTGGTCGGTCGAAAACTGGGCGAACTTGAAGATCGTGCAGCCGACGAGCGCGCCCATCAGATTATAGGGCACGTCCATGCGCCACGACGCATCGACGATCTGCAACTTGTTGCCCGCGACCCACTCGCCCGCCGCATTCTTGACTTCGCCCGAAGCGAGCGTAGCGAAGATGTCGCCGAGGCTCATGTGGGGCGTCATCGAGAAATAGATGAACAACAGCGCCACGACGCCCGTGCCGATGACCAGCATGATCTGGATCGTATCGATGTAGATCAGCCCCTTGATGCCGCCCGCCATGGTGTAAACGGTACTGACGACACCCAGAATGATGATCGAATACATCAGGAACTCGAACTGGATGCTGCCGTAGAGAATCACCGACACGGCGATCGCGGCGATGAAGAGCCGCGAACCCGACGTGAAGAGCTGCCCGACGAGGAACATGACGCTCGACGAATTCTTGGCCGAATCGCCGAAGCGGTCGCCCAGGTAGCCGTAAATGGTGATCGTATTGGCGTTGTAGAGTTTCGGCAGCACTAGCAGGGCCACGAGCGTGCCGCCGAGGATCGCCCCGACGCAGAGCATCAGGTAGGTCAGGTTGGTATTGAACCCCAGTTCAGGCGAGCCGACGAAGGTGCCCGCGCTGATCGAGGTTCCCGTGGCGGCGAAGGCCACGAGCCACGTAGGCATCGAGCGGCCGCCCAGAAAATAGTCTTCGAGATTCCTGTTGCTTTTCGAGAAAAGGAAACCGATCAGGGTCAGTCCGATCAGGAAAACGGCGATGATGGTCCAGTCGATAAAAGTCATTCGGCAAGGTTTAGGTCGGATTAGTAGGTTGGTTCGGGGTGCACGGCAAGACGTCGCGCGGACGGATGCGATCCGCCGGCGTGCGGTGTCATGCCGCACGCCGGCAGTCCGCTACCTGTCTTCGGCCTGATGGCCCGTACGGTCCACCTGGTGATAGAACTGGGTGTAGGGAACGTCGGTGCGTCCCGTCCCCTTGCGCATGAGTTCCTGCAAGTCGGCGAAATAGGTCGTATAGATGTCGCGCGGGAGCGCATTGCGCTTCATGCAGACCGAAGCGGCCATGCCGACCACCTCGCCGATCATGCCGCAGGTGCGCATGACGCGGGTCGAACCCAGCGCGATGTGCGTCACCGAAATGTTGCGCCCCGCCATGAACATGTTGCGCACGTCCTTCGAATAGAAGCAGCGGTACGGCAGTGCGTAGAAATCGATCGGCGTGAGCACGCCCTCCGACAGCCACTCGGCACCGGGATACTGCTGCGAATTCTTCTCCATCGGATAGTGCTGGTCGATACGCCACGTGGTGGTGCAGGTCTCGTCCTCGTGACGGATCGGGCGCGTGAGATCCTGTTCGCGCAGGATGTAGTCGCCCACGACGCGGCGCGACTCGCGTTTGCCGGAGACGTGGGACACCCACACCAGATGCGTGCAGGTCCAGTCCTCCTTCTTCGAATAGCGGTTCTTGCAGTAGGAGAAGGTCGAATAGGCGACGTACATGCCGTAGTCGCGTATCTTCTCGGCGTCGGCCACCTGATCGTCGCGCATACCGACCTCCCAGTACCAGTTGGCGCGGTGCACCGGTTCGACGGTGTACTCGTCGAGCCGCAGCCCCCAGTCGAGCGAATCGGGGAAGGTGCAGGGGGTGTTCCAGTCCTCGCAGTACCACTCGATCGAGACGCCCATCGTGAAGCCGTCGGCCTCGACTGGAGCCAGACTTTCGCCGAACTCCGCGCGGGCTTCGCGGCCCATGCGGCACTCGGCACCCGCCATGGCAGCCAGATAGGCGTCGCCCGTGCAGTCCGAGAAGAGTTTGCCCGAAAGTTTGATCCGGTTCTGTTCGGTCGCCTCGACGGCTACGACCGAACGGATCGTGTCGCCCATCTTCTCGACCTCGGTGACGGTATAACCCAGGAAAAGCGTGATATTCTTCTCGGCGAGCACCACTTTGAGCTTCTTGTCATCCTGGTAGTGGTGGGCGCCGCGGGCGTTGCCGATGCGGTCGGGGCCGATCTCGTTGAGCAGGTAACCCAGCGACGGATAGGGATCGACGTTGATCTGGCCGCCCAGTCCGACACGCACCTCCGACGAGTTGTTGCCGCCCAGCACGTAACGATCCTGCACGAGCGCCACCTTGCAGCCCAGACGGGCGGCCGCCAACGCCGCACAGATACCCGAAATGCCTCCGCCGACCACGACGAAATCGAATTCGCCCTTGTCCACCGGCGTTTCGGGGCCGAGCAACCGAGCGCGCAGGGCGCGGTACTCATCGAGCGAATCGCCCGGCATTTCGTCGGAAGTGGTCAGCACGACGGCGTCGCAGCGGCCGTCGAAGCCCGTCAGGTCGTGCAGCGCGAGGGTGTGCTTGCCCTTTTTGAGAGCGATCTTGCCGCCCCGCTGCCAGTACCAATCGACCTTGTCCGTGCCGAAGGTCGCCGCGTCGGCCACACCGTCGACGAGCACCTGAAAGATGCCCGGCGTCGGGCCGTCGGACCAGTGTTTCGTCCAGTTTTTGGTACGCACCAGCAGATTGTACTCGCCGTCGGCGGGTACTTCGACGGTCGTCACCGCATCGCGTTGAAGCGGCGTGCCGATGCCGTGCGCCAGCAGATAGGAGGAGCCCATCTGGAGGACGAACTGCTGTTCGACCGTCCAGTCGCCCCGATCGGCGAAGGTCGTGGCGAGCGCCATGACCGAATTGTTCGTGTTCATCGTATAATTGGTTTTTCTGTTAGGGTCGGTTGTCAATGCGGATCAGCACTCTTCGCTGCGGGCGGCCGTCGTGTCGATCAACGTGTAGACTTGCAGGTAGGGCACGTCGGTGCGCCCCGCGCCCCGCTGCATCAGCTCGCGCAACTCCTCGAAGCGCGTATCGTAGACGTCGTGCGGCAGCGCTCCGTGCTTCGAACAGATCGACGCGGCCATGCCGACCACCTCGCCCATCATCGCCGTGGTGCGCATCACGCGCACCGTGCCCAGCGCGACGTGCGAAACCGAGATGTTGCGCCCGGCCATGAAGAGGTTGTCGACGTCCTTCGAATAGAAGCAGCGGTAGGGAATCGGATAGAACGACAGCGGCGTCAGGTGACCGCATGACAAATATTCGCGGCCGGGGAAGAGCTTGCTGTTTTCGGGATCGGGATAGTGCTGGTCGATGTACCACGACGTCGACACTGTGCCGTCGGGATAAATCGTGAAGTTCATCAGATCCTGTTCGCGCAGGACGAACTCGCCCAGCAGCCGGCGGCTTTCGCGCTTGCCCGCCACGTGCGCCACCCAACCCAGATAGCTGTTGGCATACCGGTCGCGCACCGACGAACGGTTTTTCAGATACGACCAGTTGGAGTAGGCGACGTACATGCCGTAGTCGCGTATCTTCTCGGCGTCGGCGATCTGGTCGTCGCGCATTCCCACCTCCCAGTACCACTGGCCGCGGCGCACGATCTGCACGCTGCGTTCGTCGATCGGCAATCCCCATTCGATGTCCGGAAACGTGGTCGGCGCATCGGCTTCGAGGCAGTACCACTGCACCGAGGCGCCCATCGTCATGCCGTCCGCCGTGTCGGGTGCCGACGGCTCGCCGTATTTCGAACGGGCCTCGCGCCCCATGCTCCACTCGGCACCGGCCAGCACACCCAGCGTCGCATCGCCCGTACAGTCGGCGAAAAGGGGGCCGCGCACCACGATCTGGCGGTAGGTGTCGACGTCGGTGGCCACGACCGACTCGATCGTGCGCGGCGTGCCCTTGTTGACCTTCGTGACCTTGTATCCCAGCAGCAGCGTGATACGCTCCTCGGCCAAAATCGCGCGGAGCTTCTTCTCGTCTTCGTAGACCTCGGGGGTACGGGCGTTGCCCTTCGTGGAGGGGCCGAACTCATTGAGCAGATAACCCAGCGACGGGTAGGCGCCGATATTGAGCCGGCCGCCCAGCCCTACGCGCACCTCCGACGAGTTGTTGCCGCCCAACACCTTGCGGTCCTGGATCAGCGCCACGCGCAACCCCTGCCGTGCCGCCGCAATGGCGGCGCACATGCCGGCCACGCCGCCGCCCGCGACGACGAAATCGAACGTCCCCCGCTCTTCGGGTTCGGCGGGCAGGCCGAGCAGGTTGTTGCGCAGCCGGAAGACCGTTTCGAGCGAATCGTCGGGCGCCACGTCGTGCAGCGTGAAGAGGATGGCGTCGCAACGCGCGTCGAATCCCGCCAGATCGTGCAGCGCGACTTGGTGGACGCCCTCCGTAAGGTAGGTCGTACCGCCCGCCTGCCAATGCCATTCGGGATCGCCCGTACCGAAGAGCGTGTCGCAGTCGCGGCCGTCGATGCGGAGGCGGAAGGCGCCGGGGGCATGCTTCTCCTTGTCGGCCCAGTGGGCCGTCCAGTTCTTCGTCCGCACGAAGATGCGGTACTGGCCGCTCTGCGGAATTTCGATCTTCGTCACGGCGTCCTCGACCGGCGTACCCAGACCGTGTGCCAAGAGGTAGCTCGACCCCATCTGCTCCATGAACTGGGGATCGGCTGTCCAGCCGCCCTTGTGCCGGAAATAGGTTCCCGGGAGCAATACGGAGTCGCGCGGCGTCAGCTCCGCGACGCCCGCAGCATGTTCCCTGCCCGCTTCGACCCGTTCGGGATGAATGCAGGCGGTAGATCCCCCGACGATCAGTTCGGGTTCGATCACCACGCTGCGACAGTCGTTGTCGCCGGCGATCATGCGCCGCAGCATCTCGAACGACTGCTCGCCCAGCCTGCGGGTGGATTGGGTGATGTAGGTGACCGAAGGTTTGTAGAGCGAGAAGATCTCGCTTTCGTCGAAGCCCACCAGCGCGAGATCTTCAGGCGCCGAGAGGTTCAGTGCGTTGAGCGCCTGCAAGCCCAACAGGGCCAGCGTATTGGTCGGCAGCAGGAACGCCTCCACGCCCCGCCGCACGGCGTCCTCGAAGATGCGCACCGTATCCTCCTGCGCATGGCCGTAGACCGTGTAGTGGATCTGCGAATAGCCCTCCAATCCGTAGCGGCGCATGGCCTCGCAGTAGCCCCGTTCGCGCTCCGAAAGGCTCGAAATACCCAGCGTGTAGGAGATCATCTCGATACGGCGGTAACCGTTCTCGTAGAGGTGTTCCACGCCCATCCGCCGGCCCGCTCGTTGTCCAGCATCACGCGCCCGACGTCGAGTCCCGCGATGTCGCGGTCGAGCAGCACGGTGGGAATGCCGGCGTCGAGCGCCTTGCGGAGCACCTCCTCGCTGCCCGAACAGGGCGCGACGATCAGCCCTTCGACGCCGTTGCCGATGAAGGTGTCGACGATGTTGTCGAGCTTCTCGGCATTTTCGTCCGAACTGCCGAACAATACCGTATAATTGTAGTTGTGCGCGATGTTCTCGATGTAGCGGGCGATATCGGCGAAGAACTGGTTGGCGATGTCCGACGTCACCATGCCGATCGTATAGAAGCGTCCGCTGCGCAGACTCGCCGCAGCCTTGTTGGGGCGGTACCCCAACCGTTTGGCCACCTCCGCGATGCGGCGGGCCGTATCCTTGTTGACGTTGCAGTCCAGATTCCCTTCGGCATCGCGCTTGGCGTTCATCACCAGCGACACGAGCGAAATGGAGACGCCCGCCTCCCGGGCGACGTCGCGTATGGTTATTTTTCCCATGATTTCGGATTCGCAGTTTTAAGTCTTCGCAAATCTATGAAACGTTTTAATAAAATCCAAATATTCGATCGAAAAAATAAATTTCCCGTCCCGAATCGAAACGGATTCACGTCTTTTCCCCTCTTTCTATCCTTGATTCACATGCAGGGAATCGAATCTTCGACCCCTCTGATTAAACGTTTCATATCATTAATATACAATGATATATACACAACGTATAGATTCTGTTTCCCGCTGGTCTTCAAATGGACGGCCAACAAGGGGGGGGGCCGCGATCTTCGCGTTCGGAACAGGCGTGACGATGATTGCGCTCTACTTTTTCAGCCCCAACGCCTCGCCCGTCCCGTTTTACCTCTTCGCCGCCCTGTCACAGTTCTTCTTTTCGGGATTCAACACGGCCATCTACACCATCATCCCCGACTGCGTGGAGTATGGCGAGTGGGTCACAGGCGTGCGCAACGACGGATTCCAATACGCCTTCATCTCGCTGGGCAACAAGATCGGCATGGCGCTGGGCATCTCTCTGCTGGCCCAGGCACTGGAAGCGGCCGGCTATGTCTCCAACGCCGCACAGAACGAAACCGTACTTTCGATCATGCGTCACGCTTTCAGCACCATTCCCGGCATCCTCTGGGTGGCAACAGCCGCCGCCCTGTTCTTCTACAAACTGAACAAACGCACCTACAACCGCATCGTGGAGGTCATCCGTCACCGTGCAGCGAAGAAAAGGGGGCTGAGATCTATCGCAAAATAATCTGAACAAAAACAACTTCCATCCAAACACGAACAGGGCGTACGAAGTTTCGTACGCCCTGTTCGTGGACCCAGAGGGGCATGATCCCACGACCTTCGGATTATGAGTCCGCTGCTCTGACCGACTGAGCTATGGGTCCGTCCAATCGGGAAAACCCGACGATACGGTTGCAAAGATAAAAAAACAATTCCGAATTCACAATTCGCCGACCCGCATTTTGCACTTCGCGAATTCCGCACGCACCGCACGCCCGACACCGAACCGCATCGTCGGGAAACCTCCGACAACCAGCGGCCCGACGGCAGAGGAAGAGTGCCCCGAAATTTCGATTCAGTTTTCCTGCAAGAAACTATTTATCCCCACTGTTGCCGAAAGGCGGCGCCGAAGGCATCCGCCAGGCAGAAAGCTCGGTGAATCCCGCCGGCTTGCGCCTAAAACGCCACATGGACAAGCTCGCGCCGCGTTTTCGACGGCGCAGCCCCGCCCGTTCTTCTTTCCGATTTTCCGCAAGGCGGAGCGACTGTACGCTTTGGCTGTGTCGCCGACTCTGCGGGGGTAGAACTCTGCGGAGCACGTCAAGATAGCGGGCCTCCGCGGGCGGAGGCTGCGGCCCGCGCGGTGCCATGGCGCCGCAGAGTCCCGACAGGATGTGAGACGTGTACAGACCGCAAGTCCGAACAATACAAGACAAAATATGCCCGAATGCAGCCGTCGTGCAGGACGGAGGGGCGTCGCACAGCGACGCAGAAATTAAAGACACGAAACACGGCGGGTTATTTTTGCGGCCAGACATGAAATTAAATCGCCGGCAGGGAACGAATTTGAAAATAATTTATTACCTTTGCCCCACGATTGAATTTTTCAACAAAAACAAAACGAAAATGAAAAAAGGTATTCACCCTGAGAATTATCGTTTGGTGGCATTCAAAGACATGTCGAATGACCACGTGTTTTTGTGTCGGTCCGCCGTTTCGACAAAAGAGACCATCGAAGTGA
>ENA-OZGA01000880-OZGA01000880.1-human-gut-metagenome-genome-assembly--contig:-NODE-880-length-11268-cov-12.042094_pt1 | contig 11268 bp, 10 predicted proteins | sample MGYA00245112_ERZ653649 | MGnify/ENA primary metagenome ERZ653649 (study PRJEB26926, sample SAMN06165071) | human gut metagenome | biome: ENVO:00009003; feature: ENVO:2100002; material: ENVO:00002003...
TACACTTATGCGATCGTCGGCAGCGTCAGATGTGTATAAGAGACAGAAATATGAGGATTCACAATGTAGAATTTTAAACGCTTTTATTGTGCAACTTGCTACATATCAACTCAAATTTTTATGCATTTTTTCAAGTAAAGTCCCAAATAACAAAATAAAGACAAAAAAGGTCATTCGATTCGTACAATAATCGAATAACCTTTTAATATTAACAAAATTTTGACAATTATTATATTTTAAAGCCCATATACGGACGAACCTTTAAATAGACTTTCAATTCTTAATAATCTGTTATATTTACATACTCGGTCGGTACGGCAAGGTGCTCCCGTTTTTATCTGCCCGGCATTTACCGCAACCGCAATATCCGCAATTGTAGTATCTTCGGTTTCACCGCTTCTATGCGAAATCACCGTTGTGTAACCCGCCTTTTGTGCCATATCAATCGCCCCAAAAGTTTCTGTAAGAGTTCCGATTTGATTCATTTTTATCAAAATAGAATTACCTGCGCCGACACAAATGCCCTTGTAAAGTCTTTCTGAATTTGTAACAAATAAATCGTCGCCTACAAGCTGAACTTTTTTGCCGATGCGATCCGTGATTTCTTTCCAACCCTCCCAATCGTATTCCGAAAGAGGGTCTTCGATTGAAAATATCGGATATTTGTCGCAAAGTTTTTCAAAATAATTAATAAGGTCACTTGTCTTGAGTACGGATTTTCTTTTCGGCAAGTGATAAACGCCGTCGTTAAACCATTCGGATGCCGCCGCATCAATTGCAATCTTAGTATTCTCTGTATTGTATCCCGCATCACAAACCGCCTGAATAATCAACTCAATTGCCTCTTCGTCGGTCTCAAGATTCGGTGCAAAACCGCCCTCGTCGCCAACAGAAGTAGCCATACCTTTCTGTGAAAGAATTTTGCCAAGACTGTGGTATATTTCACAGCATTGCTGCAAACCGTCGGAAAAAGTATTCGCACCTACAGGCATAATCATAAATTCCTGTATATCAATGTTATTTGCTGCATGAGCGCCGCCGTTGAGAATATTCATCATAGGCACGGGAAGTTTTACCGAATAAATACCTCCGAGATAACGGTAAAGCGGAAGTCTTAGCGATTTTGCCGCTGCCTTTGCAACTGCGACTGACACGGCAAGTATCGCATTTGCACCAAGATTTTTCTTGTTTTTGCTCCCGTCAAGCTCTGATAATTTGTTATCGACTGCACATTGGTCAAACGGCGACATACCGCAAAGTTCGGGCGCAATCACCTTGCTGATATTTGCAACTGCTTTTTTTACGCCTTTGCCGTTAAATCTATCACCGCCGTCACGCAGTTCAACAGCTTCATAAGCACCTGTTGATGCTCCCGACGGTACTGCCGCATTTGCAAAAGTTCCGTCTGTCAGTCCTACGGTAGCCTCTACGGTAGGATTACCTCTTGAATCAATAATTTCTCTGCCGACTACAGAATTAATGGTTATTTTCATTTTATTACCTCCAAATATATTTTGCCGTAACTGTCAAAAAATATTCAGAGCAGTGGCACAGAGGTAAAAAAAGCATATTATATTAAAAAAAGCAAAGGAGGAAATAATTTGGATATTGTTTACTATACTGTCAGACCGGGAAATACTTTGTTTGGCATTGCGCAATTTTTTCAAACTACGGTAAACGACATTTTAAGATATAACAACATTGCTGACGCAAACAGAATTTATGTAGGTGAAACTCTGGCAATTCCGGCAGGAACTTCACAGTCGCCACGCACACATATTGTAAGACCGGGAGAATCCCTTTGGTATATCTCAAAGATGTACAATATGACGGTAGAGGATCTTATGAATAAAAACAATCTCGGCAATCCCAATGTTCTCTATCCGGGACAAATATTGAATGTGTAAATATTATTAAATTAGCTTTAAAAAAAATATCTTACCAAACATTTATAAAAATTTGGTCAACATTTAAAAAGACTTGACCTAAATTTTCAAATTATTTAACACAAACTTTTTGCCAAACCATAACTCACCACAACACTTTACAAAAAGCAAAAGCTGTACCGATAAATTCGATACAGCTTTTATGTATTATCCGGTTATACCGTTACTTCTAAGATATGATTCTATCTGTTCATCATCGCAGATTCCGAGGTCATCACAACCTGCAAGATGTTCGTTATGATGCTTTACTTCATGGTGCATTATTTTCTCAAGCTCCGTGTACAGCTTGTCATTTGACAAACCTCCGTACACCTTCATAATACTGCCGTAGTAAAACACAATTGAGTTGCCTATTGAATTTCTTACATACTCTCCAAGGATATACAGCTCTCCCCTCACGCTTTGCGGATGTAACTTTGCCTGCGGTTCAAGCGACATTCCCGCATTAAGGTCACGGAAAAGTTCCTGCGGCATTGAGTCTGCAATTTCATCAAGCATTTGAGCACATTCTTCAAAAGTAACCATAATCAATACCTAATTAATAATCAAGATAATCCTTAAGTTTTCTGCTTCTTGACGGATGTCTTAGCTTTCTTAATGCCTTTGCCTCAATCTGACGGATACGCTCACGGGTTACATTAAACTCTTTGCCTACCTCTTCAAGAGTTCTGCTTCTGCCGTCTTCAAGACCGAAACGAAGTCTTAAAACCTTTTCCTCTCTCGGAGTAAGTGTTGAAAGAACATCCGAAAGCTGTTCTCTTAACATTGTGTGTGAAGCGGCATCGGCAGGTGCAGGTGCACCGTCATCCGGAATAAAGTCGCCGAGGTGGCTGTCTTCCTCTTCACCGATAGGTGTTTCGAGAGATACAGGTTCTTGAGCCACACGCATAATTTCTCTTACCTTATCAACAGGCAAGTCAAGCTCGTCTGCAATTTCATCGGGGGTAGGCTCATGACCGTTCTGGTGCAAAAGCTGGCTCTGAACTTTTTTTACCTTATTGATAGTTTCAACCATATGAACCGGAATACGAATTGTTCTTGCCTGGTCGGCAATGGCTCTTGTGATTGCCTGTCTGATCCACCATGTGGCATATGTTGAGAACTTAAATCCCTTTGTATAATCAAATTTGTCAACCGCCTTGATAAGGCCGAGGTTGCCCTCCTGAATAAGGTCGAGAAACTGCATACCTCTGCCAAGGTAACGCTTTGCAATGCTTACAACAAGACGAAGGTTTGCCTCTGAAAGTCGCTGTTTTGCCTGAACATCGCCGTTGGCAATTCTGATAGCAAGGTCAATTTCTTCTTCGGATGAAAGGAGCGGTACTCTGCCGATTTCTTTCAAATATACTTTAACAGGATCGTCAACGGTGACAGCACCGTCTGCAACAAAATCAGAATCCTTGCCATCGCCGAGGTCAATATCATCAATCTTGATGTCGCCCATATCCTCAACGATTTCAATACCCTGCTGTTCAAGGTTGTCATAAAGTTTTTCGAGCTGTTCGGGGTCAAAGTCAATCTCACCGATAGCATCAAGAATATCCTGATTGTTAAGCTGTCCCTTTTGTTTGCCAAGCTCTAAAAGCTCTTTTACAACTGATTTTTTGTCCTGAGGTGCGTTCATACTCATTTTCCTTTCTGAATGTACAAAAGATTATATATTAAAAGACAAAATAAATATTCCTATTTTTTATTTTGTTTCATCTTCATTATGTAATCGTTAATGTCATCTGCCGACATATCGGCAAGCTTGTCCGAAGTCAGCTTGTTACTCTCTTCATTAATTACATTAATATATTCCTCTACCGCCTCTCTTGTGGATGCGGCGGGAATTGTGGTGGAAATCAGCTTATAAAGATACGAAACTTCGTCGGAATTAAAATCCGAAGATACGCTTGTAAGCGGCTCGTATCCGCTTTTTATTTTGCTAAGTACATACTCATAATAGCGTTTTATAAGCGAATTTGAAAATTTATCGGGTGTAACCCTTTCCGAAATGCTGTTTGCGTAATCGGGATTATTGATTAAATAAACGAGCAGAGCCTCTTCGGCACTTGAACTTCTCGGTTTTTTGTAGTGCTCTCTGTTTATCTTGTCACTCTGACCGTTAAGTTCCGCCTGTATCTGACGGGTTTCCTTTTTAATATTCGCCCGTCTGTCCCGCCTTTTGACCTTTGAAATCTGCTCGAGAAAAGCATTTTTATCAATCTCAAGTTCGGCGCAAAGTTTCGATGCAAAAACATCTCTTTCAATCGGGCTTTCAATTGTCGCAACTATTTTTACAGCTTCGTTTAAAAAAGCTACCTTGCCGTCAGTTGTGTTGAGATTGTAATTTTCTTTTAATTTCATAAGTCGATATTCAATATCGTTGCCGCATTTTTCTATTAAAAGTTTAAATGCCGCAGGGCCGTTTTCGCCTTTTGAACGGATAAACTCGTCAGGGTCTTTACCGCTCGGCACAGTGAGAATTTTAATCGGCAGTCCTGCGTTTCGCAAGATGTCTATTGCTCTTGCCGTAGCTTTTTGACCTGCGCCGTCAGCGTCATAACAAATTATAACCTCATCGGCATAGCGTTTCATAAGGACCGCCTGCTCATTTGTAAGAGCAGTGCCGAGTGTTGCGACCGCATTCGTAAAACCCGCCTGATTAAGCGCAATAACATCCATATATCCCTCGCACAGAATCAGCGTGCGTGTACCCGAGCTTTTGGCATTGTTAAGAGAAAACAAGTTTTCGCTCTTTTTAAATACAGGAGTATCGGAAGTATTGAGATACTTAGGCTTTTCGTCGGTCATAATTCTGCCGCCGAAAGCTATAACATTTCCGCGCAAATCTATAATCGGAAACATTACTCTGTTTACAAAGCGGTCATAAATTCCGTTACCGTTTTTTCTTTTGAAAGCAAGGTTTGCGGAGTAAATTTCATATTCCGAAAAGCCTTTGTTTTTCAGATGATTACAAAGCGAGTTCCAATCGTCATCGGCAAAACCGAGTCCGAAATGCCTTATCGTACGGTCAGATAAAGCTCTGCCTCTAAGATAATTCAGTCCGCTCTGCCCTCTTTGTGAAAGCAGTGTTGCGTGAAAAAACCTCGCCGCCTCACGGTTTGCCTCATAAATTCTCATTCTTAATTTACTTAGGCTGTCATCATAGGTATTTTCAGGCATTTCCATACCTGCCCTTTGTGCAAGGAACTTTACCGCCTCGACATAATCAAGATTTTCAATCTTCATTATAAAGGTAATGACATCGCCGCCGGCACCGCAGCCAAAGCAATAAAACGAGCCGTTTTCGGTGTAAATGTTGAAAGACGGAGTTTTCTCGCCGTGAAACGGGCACAATCCAACCATATTTCTGCCGTGGCGCTTAAGATTTACATATGACGAAGCAATTTCCGTTATATCGCTTCTAAGCTTTAATTCCTGCAAAAAACTGTCCGGAAAAGGCACAAAACTCCCCCTTTTCTGTTTCCTATTAGCTATTTACGATTTTTTCGCAAATATTCCTTTTTTATTTCAAAAAAATTTTAAATATTTTGTATTATTCATTTATCTGCACAGCAAAATACTGTTCGTCTTTCTGTTCAACCGTAACTTCACCCGATGTTGCGTCCGCAAGTTTTTTATTCAGCGTACCGAGCAAATCGGGTTTAATGTGAAATTTTACAAGTACATCGCTTTCATATACAGTATCGTCAACGGCAGCACCCACACCTATTATCAGAGATGATACCTTGCCGTATTGGTTATAAGCGCATCTTGCCTCGCATACAAGGCAATTCTGCATAATTACAGGCTTTGCCGCCTCGACTGCGATTTTTGAACCGTGAGAGTACGCACGCACAAGACCGCCCGTACCAAGGAGTACACCGCCGAAATATCGTGTAACCACAACCACGACATCAAAAATTTCATTTTTTACTATAACATCAAGCACAGGCATACCGGCTGTACCTGAGGGTTCTCCGTCGTCACTGTAGCGCTTTATATTGCCTTCTCTCAATGAATAGGCATATACATTATGTGTAGCATTCCAATGTTCACTGCGCTTTTCATTAATAAAATCTATTGCCTCCTGCTCCGTTTTAACAGGTTTGCAATATCCGATAAACCGAGAACGCTTTTCCACAAATTCATCGCATGCATTTTCAAGCACGGTTTTGTAATCCTTTGCCAACAAGTACACCTCCGTTTTATGTTATTAATTAAGGTTCTATTATAAATGTTTGGGGTAACAATAATAAAATTGTGGTTTAACACAAGGGTTAAGCAAAATAATTTAAAAATTTAGGTCAAGCCTTTTTAAAGGCTAACGCCATTGCGTTAAAGCCGCCAAACAGCAAGCTGTTTGGCTATCGTTAGATTGCGTAAGCGGAAAGTATTTGTGGGCTTTGCCCACACCCACAACCTTATAAAAGGTTGACCAAACTTTTATAATTGATTGGCAAATCAATTTGCGAAACCATAATTCATCCCAACTATTGAAAAATAACCGCCTTTTTGGGGATAACAGTCAAAAAGGCGGCACTAAGTGCCGCCTCAACAATTACGATATAAAAAATTATTTGCTCATACCGAAACGCTTCTTGAATCTGTCAACGCGTCCGCCGGTATCAACCAATTTCTGCTTTCCTGTGAAGAATGGGTGGCATTTTGAACAAACTTCAACACGAATGTCCTTCTTTGTTGAACCTGTTTCAATAACATTACCGCAAGCACATGTAATTGTTGTCTGCTGATAATCTGGATGGATGTTCTCTTTCATTTTCCTCACCTGCCTGACTCTGCATAATAACAGATAGATTATACAACAAAAATAAGCAAAATGCAAGTGTTTTTCAAAACTTTTTTCAAAATTTCGCAATATTTTTTATTTTCCTTACTTTTGTAGTTTTTAAATAATATTTACAAATCAAATAATTCTTATTACAAGTTATTTAATTTCCTTTGTAGAAATTTCTTTCTGTGCCATTGCAATAAAGTCCTCAAGTTTCATTGCGCCGAGGTCGCCCTCTTTTCTGTGACGAACAGAAACAGTATTAGCCTCTACATCCTTGTCACCGATAATGAACATATAAGGAACTTTCTCAAGCTGTGCCTCACGAATCTTATATCCGATTTTCTCACTTCTTGAGTCAACCTCAACACGCATACCGCAAGCGTCAAGAGCCTTTTTGATTTCGTAAACATAGTCAAGGTGTCTGTCTGCAACAGGAAGAAGTTTAACCTGAACAGGAGCAAGCCACATCGGGAATGCACCGGCATATTTTTCAATAAGAAGTGCAAGCGTTCTCTCGTAACAACCGATTGAAGTTCTGTGAATAATATAAGGATTTTTCTTTGAGCCGTCCTTATCTACATACTCCATACCGAATTTTTCTGCAAGCATCTGGTCAATCTGAATTGTAATAAGTGTATCTTCCTTGCCGTAAACATTCTTAATCTGAATATCAAGTTTAGGACCGTAGAAAGCAGCCTCACCTACGCCGATAGCATAAGGAATTTCAAGGTGGTCAAGGATTTTCTGCATAATGCCCTGTGCTTCGTCCCACTGCTCGGCAGTACCGATATACTTATCTCTGTCCTTAGGATCCCACTGTGAGAATCTGTAAGATACATCTTCATAAAGACCGAGTGTTTTAAGCATATAAATAGCAAGCTCAAGACAGTTTCTGAACTCGTCCTCAAGCTGTTCAGGTAAGCACATAAGATGACCTTCGGAAATTGTGAACTGACGAACTCTGATAAGTCCGTGCATCTCGCCGCTTGCTTCATTTCTGAAAAGTGTTGAAGTTTCATTGTAACGGAGCGGAAGATCTCTGTATGAACGCTGACGATTAAGATAAGCCTGATACTGGAACGGGCAAGTCATAGGACGAAGTGCAAATACTTCATCATCTTTTTCAGGATCACCAAGTACAAACATACCGTCCATATAGTGGTCCCAGTGACCGCTGATTTTGTAAAGGTCGCTCTTAGCCATAAAAGGTGTTTTTGTAAGTAACCAGCCACGACGCTGTTCCTCGTCTTCTACAAATCTCTGTAAAAGCTGAACGATTCTTGCGCCCTTTGGAAGGAGGATAGGAAGACCCTGACCGATTACATCTGATGTTGTGAAAAGCTCAAGTTCTCTGCCGAGTTTGTTATGGTCACGGCTTCTTGCCTCTGCAAGCATTGTGAGGTGTTCCTCAAGCATAGATGCTTTAGGGAACGCTACACCGTAAACTCTGCAAAGCTGATGGTTGTTAGCGTCTCCTCTCCAGTATGCGCCTGTGCAGTTTGTAAGTTCAACAGCCTTAATAGGTGCAACGCTCATAAGGTGAGGACCTGCGCAAAGGTCTGTAAAATCGCCCTGCTTATAAAAGCTGATGTGTTCGCCGTTATCGGAATGTTCCTTAGCAAGTTCAACCTTGTAAGGCTCGTTCATCTCTTCAAGCATTTTTACCGCCTCGTCGGGAGCAAGCTCAAAACGCTCAATCTCAATACCCGACTTAACGATTTTCTTCATCTCTTCCTTGATTTTCTCAAGGTCTTCGGATGTAAACGGCTTTTCAACTTCAAAATCATAGTAAAAACCGTTGTCAACGGCAGGGCCGATAGCGCATTTGGCACTTGGATAGAGGCGCTTAACAGCCTGTGCAAGAATGTGTGATGCAGTATGCCAGAACGCTTTTTTACCGTCAGGCTCATCGAAAGTAAGAAGATCTACTCTGCAATCCTTTGTAATAGGTGTACGCAGGTCGACAACATTGCCGTCAACTCTTGCACAGCATACAGACTTATAAAGTCCCATACCGATAGATTTTGCAATTTCAGCAGGAGTTACTCCGCTTTCAAACTCCTTGACTGTGCCGCCCTTTAATTCAACATTAATCATATTCATTCTCCTTAATCATAAGAAATAAAAAGCCCGATATTCCAAAAGGAATATCGGGACGAATATACTTCGTGGTTCCACCCAACTTTGGCATAATAACTATGCCCTCTTTACAACCTTAACGCAGTCATACGCCGCACCATTTCCTGTGCAGACTCAAAGGTGGTAGCTTAAAATTACTTATGCGAAAAATCACAGCAAACATTTTCGCTCTCTGAAAAAGTAGGTTTTTAAACCGTGTCCTTATCGAAGTTCTTTATTTTACTTAATATTAACACCGCCGAATTGAAATGTCAAGCATTAATTTTCAAAACTTATTTCTTGTCGTTAAGTTCCTGCTGCTGTTCGTCAAGCTCTGCAAGCAACTTGTCAATCTCGCCCATAAGTTTTTCTTCTTTCTTCTGTCGTCTTGTTTCCAAAATACTATGTGACGAATCATCGTCATCATCAGCACCTACGCCAAAGAAAAATCCGCCTGTAATATCGTCTTCCGAATTTTTATCGCCGATAACTTTAGGAGCGGTAATATTCGGAACATCGTCGTCAGCCTCATAACCCATAATAAAATCATCGGTATCTGCAGTAGCGTTTTGAGCATAATCCTCGTCTTTTTTCTCTTCATCCGAGAAAACAAGTTCATCGCTCTTGCCGCTGTTATCGGCTGTATCGTCATCATCTGTAAAAGCATCTACAATCTGCACACCATCTTTCTTAAGTGCGCCTCTTGTAAGCTCAATAATATAGAAAAGCTGATACAAAGCGAAAGAAATAAACATTACACCTGCAATAAGAGCCATACCGTCTGCACTGTCAAAAATAACTCGTGCTATAAGGAACGCACCGTACGAAAGTCCGAAAGCGACTGACGGCAAGCCATAGATAAATGTTGCTTTAACAGGATTTCTTCCGGGAATTTTTGAAATTACCATTGCCTGTGGGAACAAGCTTAAGGTAAGGAAAATAAAACAGAACAAAAGCGACATATCTGATGCCGATACTGAAAGTTTTGTTGCCTCAAGAAAACACGAAATCAATTCCGAAACTGCCCAGAGTGTCGGGAAAATATACAGAAAAGCAATATTAGACACCGGAGCAAAACCCGTAAAATGAGTTCTTGCCATAAAAACAAGTCCGATAGCGGCAAGCATTGCAAGGAATGCGCAAATAACGGACATCAGCAAATACTCGCTGTCTTTTCTTGTCAAAATGGTCATTACGGAATATGCAAGCGCAAATGCGGCGGAAAGCACCGAAAAAACACCCGCGGGCACATTTCGTTTTGACTCATAAACCGGTGCGGTTTTTTTGTCCAAAATATTAAAAAATATGCACAGCACAAAAAGAACAAGTGCAACTCCAACTGCTAAATAAGAAAACAACAATGCGTTCATTCCGCTTATCGTTCCTGTATCGTCATTACCGAATACACTTAAAAGTCTAAGCGCAACCATGGCAAGAGCGGCAGGGATAAATGGAATCCATGATAATTTAATCTTCATACTTATCTCCGTTTCTTCAAACAATATAACGGTTATTTTAGCCGAATTTTTTACATATATTATTTTAAGCCAATTACACGCTTATGTCAAGAATTATTAAAGTAAAAATTCACTTTTGCAAAGTTATACGAAAAGAGAGGAATTTATGAGAACAAAAGTTATATTTATAATAATATTTTTGCTTACAATGGCTTTTTTGCCCATAATAATCTCTAAGTGCTCGTCGCCTCAAACCGCTGTCACTTCAAATTCGACTGTGGATAAAGCAACAGAACCCGTTACCGCAAACGAGCCGTCAAAAAGCGAAACCATAGTTGAAACTACAACCGAATCTGTCGCAAAAGAAAATTCCGAATCAGAAAAATCACCGCTCACCGAATCTGACCTTTGCGGTATGGTAGCGGCAAAATACAATGAAAATTACTGCGAAGAAACCTTAAAAGCATTGACAATAATTATTTATACGAATTATATTGTATCTCCCGACAGTTACGATTTGTCGGATATTGACATATGTTTGCCCGAAAGCAAAGCAGAAAATTCCGTTAAAGAAAATTACAATAAAATCAAATCCGCCGTTTCTTCCGTATATAAAAAAGCGCTCTGCGCAGACGGCAAAGCGTTTTATATACCTTTTTGCGATTTTACCAACGGCAAAACTTCAACGAACAGCGAATATCCGTACCTTACCGCTGTTGCCTCCCCTTGGGACAGCTATGCAAATGCCGATGACGGGGAATATTACGGAGTAAGCCTTAACGGAATAAATTATCTTTGTAATGACGGATACAGCTACGAAGAGGCTTTGCAATGGTATCTGCCTAATTTTAAAATTCAGATTCTTTAGTTGAGGCAAATTATAAGTTTAGCTGATTGCTTTATCAAGCAATCATAAAAGTTTGGTCGACCTTTTCAAAGGTCGTGGGTGTGGACAAAGCCCACAAAT
>ENA-OZGA01000883-OZGA01000883.1-human-gut-metagenome-genome-assembly--contig:-NODE-883-length-11253-cov-4.420432_pt1 | contig 11253 bp, 13 predicted proteins | sample MGYA00245112_ERZ653649 | MGnify/ENA primary metagenome ERZ653649 (study PRJEB26926, sample SAMN06165071) | human gut metagenome | biome: ENVO:00009003; feature: ENVO:2100002; material: ENVO:00002003...
CGAGATGCTCAGGAGTCTCGTGGGCTCGGAGATGTGTATAAGAGACAGTTCTTCCAGAGACTCATCCCCCTGACCTGGATGCTGTACATCGGCCAGTACCTGGGCACGCTGTCTTGCATATTCTAAAGCACTTTCGCAAGACTGGGCTAACTTGATGGCCTTTTCATAGAGGTCCAGCGATTCCTGTAATGTCAGGTCTGGTGCTTCCAGTGCGTTGACCATATCTTCCAGTTTTGCCATGTTTTCTTCAAATTTTTTTAATTTTGCGTTTGTCACTGCCATGGAGTTTTACCTCTTTCACTTCCGTAATGATGGAACCATCGATCATATGAATATATAAAGGCGTATGGGAATCTACCATATTCGCTGCAAGGATACGCTTTCCATCCTGCTCTAACTGACCATAGCCCTTTGCCGTTACCGTCATCGGGTCAAGAGAAGACAAGGCACCTTTCAAAGCCTTGAGCCGTCCTTCCTCTTTCAAGAGCTTCACTCGGAAGAGATGTTCTCCCTGACGGCAAAGCTGGGAAAGAGCCGTTTCTTTTATTGCAATTTGTTCATCGTAGCGTTGCGGTTGCAATCGGGACCGGGTCTGACTGAGCTGAGTTGCCAATCGTTCCAGACGCAGCTGCAATGCTTCATATGCCTGATTTGTCAGGTCGGCCAATTCCATTTCGACTTCTTCTATATCAAAAAAGGCAATTTCTGCAGCGTGGGTCGGCGTAGCCGCACGTATATCCGCAGCATAGTCAGCCAAAGTCGTATCCGTTTCATGTCCGATGGCCGTGATAACCGGTACAGAAGCATGGTAAATCGCCTTGACGACTTCCGGACTATTAAAGCACCACAAATCTTCCATAGAACCACCGCCACGGGCTAAGACGATAACGTCAAGGCTCGTATCGGTACCGGCTTTATCAATAGCTGCAGCGATTTTTGTTTCCACGCCTTTTCCCTGCACGGGGATGGGAATAAGGCGAATTTCCACATAGGGATTGCGTTCTGCAGCAATCTTCTTGATGTCATGGAGAACGGCCCCTGTAGGTGACGTCAAAACACCTACGGTCCAAGGGTATGGTGGAATCTTTTTTTTGTGCTCTTCGGCAAAATACCCTGCGTCGTAAAGCTCCCGTTTTATCTTTTCATATTGCTGTTGCAACGTCCCCATGCCCTGAGCAAAAAGACGTTCAATAATAAACGACACTGTACCGCCTTTTTCATAGACATTGACGGCGCCGATGACGACGACGTGGTCTCCTTCACGGACACCGTCCATGGATCGGCCAACGCGGTTCCTGAACAGAATCGCTCTGATAGAACACGTATCGTCGTGGATATTCATATAATAATGGCCGTTAGAAGCCCGTTTCAGACCAATTATATTGCCTTCCATCGCAATGCTTTGAAGCCTGTAGTCACGTTGTAAATCGTCTTTGATACGGCGGACGACTTCTGTGACAGATGCGTACTTAGTCATCATGGACTTCCTCCTGTTGGGCCGCCCAAAAAGCTGCACCCCTTGCATTATCAGCACTAAAACCATGGTCTGCAAGGTATATGGTAATGCCTTTCGTACGGCCATACTCTTTCAGTTGGCACCGTAAATATCGATTACTCATGACGCCGCCAGCCGCCGTAAGCGTGTCCATGCCCGCATCTACGCCATAGGTCAAAAGCTTTTCAAGGCCCCTCCACACCGTAGCCAGCGTCCATTTGCTCATCATGGCTGCATCGACAGCTCCCTTTTGAATGGCCCGTTGTGCCTTCGATTCAACGCCGGAGAAACTAAGTTCACCATTACGAAAGTACAGTGAATCGCCTTTAACGGAGGCCTTTACGCTCTGGGCTATGGCATCGATATGACGGCCTGCAGGGAAGGGAAACCCCAAAGCTACGCCAACGCGGTCTATGAATTGACCGGCACTGATGTCGCTGGTACCACCGATGCGGGTAATAGCCAGTCCGTCCGTATCAGGAACGGCCCGTAGCAAATCCGTCGTGCCGCCGGAAAGGTGGAGTCCATAAAAAGACTTTTCTGGTAATCGGCCCATACTGCTCCACACGGCGAACAAATGGTTTTCCTGATGGCTAATAGTATATAACGGAACCGACATCATGGCAGCCAGGGAACGGGCACAGCCAAGACCGGCCAGGAAGGCCGGCATATAGCTGTCATCACGGCGTCGCGGCGTCGCCGTAGCGCCAATAGCTTGTACGTCACAGTTCTTTAACTGATTCCTTAACCGTTCCATGAGGACAGGCAAATTCCGTGTATGCTGATAGACCATGTTCGATTGGGAAAGACCTCTTCCTCCCTTGGGAACAGATAGGATAATGCGTTCATCTCCTATGACAGACCCCGTACCATCGACCAGGCAGACTGACGTAGTATAACAGCTCGTATCGATGCCTAAATAAGCGCGCCTCATTCCTTCGTCCTTACATAGGCACCAAGGATGCCATTGACAAAACGTGCCGATTTCTGACCACTAAATTCCTTCGCCAGCTCTACGGCTTCGTTAATGACGATAGACGGCGCCATCTCTCCTTCCTTTGGATATAGAAGCTCGCAAAGAGCGATGCGCATAATCGTTTTATCCGTACGGTTCATGTGATGGATGTCCCAGTCCTTGGAAAAAGATTGGATAATACTATCGATTTCATCGCAGTGTTCTGTCGTCGTGTCGACAAGGTAATCACAATATGCTGTAAGATCGTTTTCCAAGATGATATCGCCTTCTTCTGTCGATACGACGTCCTGATCCAGGATTTCCCGTTCTGCGTACTGAATGTCACCAGCACTGTGGAATTCACGGGAAAATAATATCTTAACCGCCTCCTGGCGAGCTTCATGTCTGTTCTTCACGTCTTTCCTCCTAATTGTATGTGAATAAATCTGTTTTCAAGGTACGATGATGTCGTCGATGGTCACATCGACTTGTATCCCCTTTGGGTCGATAATCTGCCGAATTGCTTCACTTACATGATGTTGTACCGTCATGGCAAGGACAGGCAGATCTTCGCCATAGGTCCCCAGGATATGTATATGCGCTGCTATAGTGCCATCGTCGTGACGAACGGCCTGACATCCTTTTTTGCCTTCGCAAATGTGTAATTGCTCCAACGCAAGAGTACAGACCTTCGTGAATACCGAATCAGAAACCATATATTCCACATCTTCTTGGTATTCCATCAATCCGTCACCTGCCTCTCATCGGGAAAAGAAAGGCCCGCCACGATAATGTGAACTGCCGTAACGGTACAACCTGTAAAGCTTTCCACACCGTCTTTGACACTCTTTTGCACCTGTAATGCCACGTCGGGAATACGACACCCGGCCTCTACGATAAGTCGCACCGTGAGTTCTACTCTATTTCCATCTAGTTTTGCCTCTATACCTTGTCCCCTATTTTCATGGCCAAATTTTCGTGCGGCCGCATCAGCCAGGGAGCCTTCAAGGCCCTTTACATGTGCGACGGCACTGGCCCGTTGGGCTGCGATGACGGAAATGGCCCGATCGCTGATATGAATATCGCCTAATTCTGTCCGAGTTGTCGTTTCCATCGCTCAATCACGCTCCATAAAAAAAGGCTGCGCAAGAAGCATTTTACTTCTCACGACAGCCCCTTGCACTTATCCAGCTTATGCTCTGCCGATGTAGTTACCTGTACGGGTATCGATTTGGAGAACTTCGCCTTCATTGAGGAAGAGCGGTACCTTTACAACATAGCCCGTTTCCAACGTAGCCGGCTTGCTGCCGCCTGTAGCCGTATCGCCACGAACGCCAGGATCTGTTTCAACAACTTTCAATTCAACAGCAGCAGGAAGATCGATACCGATGACTTTCCCTTTGAAAAGCATAACCGATACGGTCATTTCTTCCTTCAGGAAGTTGACAGCTGTACCGAGGCTATCCTTAGCCAATTCGATTTGTTCGTACGTTTCGTTATCCATGAAGCAGTACATGCCTTCATTTTCATAGAGATACTGCATCTGACGACGGTCTACATGGCCTTCCTGTACTTTTTCGCCGGCATTCCAAGTACGTTCTACGACAGAACCGGTTTCGAGATTCTTGATTTTAGCACGGACAAAAGCAGCTCCTTTACCGGGCTTTACGTGCTGGAATTCAACAACCTGCCATACCTGGCCGTCAATTTCAATGGTGACACCGGGTCTAAAATCGTTACTAGTAATCATCTTTCTCTTCCTCCTACAATAATTCCATCAAAGTTTTTGGTGTTTTCGTTAAAATTTCACAGCCATTAGCTGTAACGGCAACGGAGTCTTCAATGCGGACGCCATACTTGCCTTCTATGTACAGCCCCGGTTCTACCGTGACTATCATATTCTCTTCCAGTACACCGGTGCTACGCGGGGCCAGAACCGGTTCCTCATGAATCTCAAGTCCTGTCCCATGGCCTAACGCGTGCGTAAAATACTGTGCCATGTCATGGGATGCAAAGAAATTGCGGACCTTAAAATCAATGCCTCGCTTCAAAGCACCAGCCTTTACCGCTTCTACGCCTAAGAGCTGGCCTTCAAGGATCAATTCATAGAAATCCTTCTGTTCCTGCGTAGCCTTTCCGACAACGACTGTGCGGGTTATATCGGAATGGTATCCTTCCCAGACAGCGCCGAAATCAAAGGTGACAAAATCGCCCTTTTCTATCATTTTCGGGCTCGCTGTGCCATGGGGCATAGAAGACCGGACACCAGATGCTACGATTGTCGTAAAGGATTTTTCCTCTGAACCATCAAGAAGCATGAAGCTTTCCAACTTGGCTGCCAGTTCCTTTTCCGTTACACCCGGACGGATATACGGCAAGAGCTTGGCAAACGCCTTATCGGCAATGGCACTGGCCTTGCGCGTCGCCGTAAGCTCAAAGGGTTCTTTGACAGCCCGCAGGACATTGAAATCGGCACCTTCATAAGTGGCATCCCCTGTGAGGGCTGATATCCTCAGGAACAATTCATGTGTCAAAAAGTTACTTTCATACAGGATTTTTGTTACATCTTGGCCCATCAATGTCGATGCGATGCACTTCGACAAGGATCCCTCGTGGTTCTGTACATCATACCAGGACCCGGACTGGCCGGCAGCTTGCTCCGTATACCGTGAATCGGTCCACAGCACAGCGTGTTCCTGTGTCACGGCTAAAGCGCCTTCACCACCTGTAAAACCGCTGAAATAGCGAAGGTTTTCGGGCTGCATTACAACAGCACCATCAGCGCCTTTTTCACGCATGAACTGGCGCAGATGGGCAAGTCTTTCTCCAATCATGGATATCACCTTATTTTTAATTTACACTTAATAATAGCATATCCAGAGCCTATTGAAAAGGTAAAGGGCTCATTTTTTATTTCTCTTATCGTTGAGAAATACTATGGTGAACGCGTTCACGCTCTTCTTCCGTAAGTCTGCGATAACTTCCGGGAGATAAGGCTTCATCGAGGACGAGTCCACCGATGGAGTGGCGGTACAATCTTTTCACCGTAAGGCCGACGGCTTTACACATGCGCTTTACCTGATGGAATTTTCCTTCCTGTACCGTAATAGCCAGCTCCGCCGGGCCTGTAATACGGCACCGTGCCGGAAGGCAATGGAGACCATCATCTAATACGATGCCTTTTTGGAAAAGAGTATCTATATCAGGTGGGATGACGCCTTCAACGGCAGCATAATAAACCTTGTCCATATGTTTTTTAGGGTGCGTAATAGAATGGGACCACTGTCCATCATTTGTCAGAAGGAGAAGTCCCGTCGTGTCCTTATCGAGACGACCTACTGGAAAAATTCGATTTTTACCGTCTTTTTTATCAATCAAGTCGATGACCGTTGTACCGTGGAAATCCTCCGTCGCCGAAAGTACCCCTGCAGGCTTATTCATCATGAGATACAAGTTTTCCTCATACGTAACCACTTCCCCTTTTACAGAAATGACATCGGCCTTGGGATCCAACTTTTGGGAAATATTCCGGCATCCGCTGCCATTGACGGTGACATACCCTTTTTTGCAAAGTTCTTTGATTTCTTTTCTCGTTCCCCAACCGGCATGGCCGAGGAGCTTATCCAGACGTATGGTTTCTTTCATGGCGCCTCCTACATGACGGAGTGTTGTCCACCGATCCACTGAGGCTCATACCCTTCCATCCCGTCGAGATGCTGCGTGCAGTTCATGAGCGTCATAACACTACGGTTACCGTAATATTCCAACACCGTAAAGGCCGTATTATATTGTTGAAAGCACCAGAGCTGCCGAAAATCAAGTTCCAGCAGACCAAAGAGGAGACAGCGGATAGCAGCGCCGTGAGAGACGATCATAATACGATCTCCATCTTTATGAGAGGCCAGGATTTCTTTCGTCTTTTGGGTCACTCTGTCACGAACTTCAAGGAACGATTCTCCGCCGCGTGCCCGCAAGGTCCCGTTTGATTCATAAAAAGCCTCCATTTCACCGGGCCATAGTGTCGTGATTTCATCATACGTATGACATTCCCAGACGCCAAAGCTGATTTCCCGTAATTCCGGACACAAGACCGGCTTCATTCCATGGGGCTCTGCTACGGCTTTCGCCGTCGTCGCAGCCCGAATCAGGGGGCTCGTATAAATGGCATCGAGATGAACATCTTTCAAAAATGCACCGAGGCGGCGGGCCTGTTCCAAACCTCTTTCATTCAAAGGGACATCCGTAGCCCCTTGGAACCAACGCTTCGCATTTCCTTCTGTTTCGCCGTGACGGACAAGATATAACGTAATCATAAAACCTCCTAAAAGGGAATGTATATAGACGATAATGCGGCACAAATGCCAAGGAGGACGAGCTCTGTCAATTCAGTGACAGCGCCATAGGTATCACCGGTCACGCCGCCGAGGCATTTCGTAATGTATGTATTAGCCACTAACGCAGTTGCCATAGCCGCACCTAAGAGCACGAAATACACCTCATGGATACATAGAAGTGGCACGAGAGCAGCCAAAAATCCCCATACCAGTGTATACGGTCTCGCATACGTGGCAAAGGCCTTTCCCATTCCATTCTGGCGGGCATACGGGAATTCAAGGACGCTAATGAGTGTACCATAGCGTGCAGCTGTCGGTATGGCCACGAGGCACAGCATATAGGCTGACTCTTCCATAGTAGCAGTAAAACATATTTTAAGCAATGCCAAAAAGAAAAAGGCCATGACGCCATTGGATCCGACACGACTGTCTTTCATAATTTCCAGCATTCTCTCACGACTGCGTGCGGAAAACAAGCCATCGGCCGTATCCATGAATCCGTCAGCATGGAGACCACCTGTCAGGCCATACCAAAAAGCGACGATAAGTACCGAAAGGGTACCACCGGTAAAGACGTGAGACAACAGAAGCCAGAAACCATAAAGCAGGGCGCCGATGATGGTACCGACTATGGGAAACCAGCAAAGGGACCGGCCAAAATCCTCTTCTGTCCAGACCGACTGTTTTGCCAGCTGAATACGGGACAAAAATTGTAGCGCAATGAGAAAACTAGTCATGACATTGCTCCTCTATGATGAATTGGCGAGCTTTCAATTCTGTCGTAATACCAGAAACCGTCAAAAACACGCGTGTCGCCGCCTTGGCAATACGTTGGTTAATAAGGCCTACCATGTCACGGTACTGCCGTGACAATGCATCCATGGGAACGATACCATTTCCCAGTTCGTTCGTTACAAAGACGACTGTCTTTTCCTTCTTTTCCCTCCGTATATGGGATAGAACAGCATCCCATTCACGAAGTGCCCCTTCTATACTGGTTCGACCTTCTTCATCCCGATGATCGTACAAGTATGTTGACATATAAAGGGTCACACAATCGACAAGGACGACAGACCCTAAAGAAAACGCTTCTTCGATTCCTGACTCTATATGACGCGGTACTTCCAAAGTCGTCCATTCCGTCCCCCGCCGGGCACGATGAGATTGTACGCGTTGGGCCATTTCTTCATCTGCTACGATAGACGTAGCGATATATACAGGCCGTTCGGAAAGTGAACGACAGTAGGCTTCGGCAAAAGCGCTCTTACCACTGCGAGCGCCGCCAGTGACTAATACAATGGTGGCCATAGATTCTCCTTACGATACGAAAAACCCTGTAACGATAAAAATCATTACAGGGCAAAGATATAACGGTTACGGTAACTGTTCTGAAAAATCAAGCCCTGCATCGGTGGCATAATACGTTCCTTCTACTTCGCCAGGTTCGATGTATTTTTTATCGATAAGTTCCTTGATGAGATTCATATCGACAGGCTGGAATTCGAACATTTCATCAGGCTTCTTCTCTTCCCGTTCGACGACGGAAATAAGGCCAGCTTCTACTTCCTCTTCCGAAGGCGTACCACCGACATAGCCCACACGAGGTACATACATCGGATAATCCTTACAAGTCTGATAGTAGAATTGGCCAAGGGCACGAGCTTCGCTGATGCAGTTTCCCGGCTCTATATCGATATGGAGTTCTTCACATATGTCTTCGAGCTTATGTGATGGGAAGCGGTACAACTTCTTGGCCATTTCCCTAGTATCAATGAAGCGGAACATCGGTACATCAATACCGTAGATCGTAAGGGCATGGGTAATGCAACCGATGACGAAAGGCGCGTTGTCACAGACGAGTATCTTTCCGATGAAGAGATTTTTCATGCCAGCCTGCCAATATTCGCCAAATTCATCCGCCTTGGACAGTAGATTCCAGGTCACATCTGCATGCTTGACATGAGATAAATCATTTTCTGGCGGCTGGATATAAAAGTAGTGCTGTGACACGAGTTTACCTGCATCAAAAGAAGCGACGCCTAAAAGGTAAATCGAATACGGCTGTTCCGTTGCCAGCGCTAAGGACACAGCCGTATACTTCAAAGGATGTCGCCGCGTATAGGCAATATCGCCCAAGGGATACTTATAATATCCATACGTCGGCAATATATCAAAATCATGAAGGTTTTTCACCTGTACATGTACTCTGTTTGCAACGGCTTTTTCAGCCTTGCGCTTCATTTGATGCCGTCGCAGAGCCATAAACAACGAGTAGATAACAGCTGCAACAAAAAGAGCCGTCACAATCATGCCACCTATATGCAAAAGATTATCCATTCACACCGGATCCTTTCGTAGAAGATTTTTTACTGTCAAAGCTATGGTAAAAAGTCATGCTATAACAATTGAAAAAGGCTTTGTCTGCAGCCTTCCCATTGACGGAATACCGATCCGTATCAGCTACTTCCGGATCAGGATTGATGCTCTGAGATGAAGGATTGCCCTTTCCATCGTACATGGTCGTCGACAAGGTCTGGGTCTTGACAGTCTGAGCTGTAAAATTATAAAAGAAATTATTTTCATAGCCTATGGCCAGGTTACGTGAAAAGTCATAGGTCACGACAGTACCGCGAATAATATAATACGGCGGGTCATATCGAATAGAACTGATGGAACTTGTATCCAAATAGGATTCTGTCGTTTCATTATGCCCGACCTGAATGTAGCGGGGATTATCATCAAAGAACATAGCAGACGCAAGGGTACAGCCCCAAGCGGCAAACACCATGAGTGCTGTGGCTATTTTTTTTATCATATGAATCTGCTCCTTTAAAAGAAAATCTGACTCACCGCTTATTATAGCAGAAATTTCCTGTGAGAGAAATAAAATTTATCTTCCCCTTTATGTCCCCTTGTCCTTGATCTGGAACCTGATTCTCCTCGGGATGTACCTGATTTATACAAAAACAGGGTCGTACCTAAAAGCAATGTATCACTTTTAGGTACGACCCTGATGCGTTACGTCTTATTTCCAGAAGTCGAGTTTTTCCGTATCTAAGCCTATATCGGCAGCTTTAAATACAGGATTGACACCGGCCTTTTTCTGCTTTTCATAATCTTTCATTGCCTTCAGGGCCACGCCGCCGAGAGCAATGATGGAAGGAATGTTGATGAGACACATGAACGCCATTGTAATATCAGCAATATCCCACGCAGCAGCCATGGACATACCTGCACCGACAAAGATGATAAGCGAAGCAATGATGCGATAAATAAGCATGAACGTATTGCTCGGTACCTTTTTATTGAGGAATGTCAGGCAGTTATCTACATAGAACAGATTGCCAATAAGCGTAGAGAATGCGAAGAGTACCATGCAGACTGTAATCAAGATTGGGCCAAATGTACCAAACACGGTCGTAACGGCGTTCTGTACATAGAGAGCGCCTGCGACATCTTTCGTGATAGGCGTACCCGATGCAAGGCACAGGAAAGCTGTAGCCGAGCAGATGAGAAGGGTATCGATGAATACGGAAAGCATCTGTACCAGCCCCTGCTTGACAGGATGACTGACATCAGCAGAAGCAGCTGCATTCGGAGCTGAACCAATGCCGGCTTCGTTCGAATAGAGACCGCGTTTGATACCATAGACTAAGCAAGAACCGGAAATCCCACCCATGATGGACTGAAAATCAAAGGCATCTGCAAAGATAAGGCCAAATACATGTGGTAATAAACTGAGGTTCAAAAGGATAGTAATCACAGCGGCTGCAATATATACGACGCCCATGAGAGGGACGAGAATAGATGTAACCTTGACGATACGTTTGCCGCCTCCCATGATACATTCACCGACGAGAATAGCCAGCACGGCACCGATAATCCACGGCGTTACATCGGGATTATAGAAGGAATACGCAGCAAACGTAGACTGCAGGTTATACGAAGCCAAGAGGTTGAAACCAAAACCATACGTCAACACGAGGAAAAAAGCAAAGGCCACAGCCAGTCCCCTGGAATGGAGAGCCGATTCGATGTAGTAGGCCGGGCCGCCATAACTGCCGCCCGCTTCATCACGCCGTTTATAAATCTGGGCTAACGTGCTTTCAATAAAGGCACTGGCGCCACCGACAATGGCAAGGACCCACATCCAGAACACCGACCCGGGACCGCCTAGGCAAATGGCCGTAGATACGCCGATGATGTTACCGGTACCGACACGGGATGCCGTCGAAACCATAAGCGCCTGGAACGAGGAAATAGCACCGGGCTTCTGTGGTTTTTCCATGATGACGGAAATCGATTCGCCAAACATACGGAACTGAATAAACCCTGTGCGGATTGTAAAATATACCCCTGCCAAGGTCAAGACAACAATGAGAATAGGATAGTATAAAATACCATCTAAATAATCCAATATGCTGTCTCTTATACACATCTGACGCTGCCGACGATCGCATAAGTGTAGA
>ENA-OZGA01000885-OZGA01000885.1-human-gut-metagenome-genome-assembly--contig:-NODE-885-length-11242-cov-3.715652_pt1 | contig 11242 bp, 8 predicted proteins | sample MGYA00245112_ERZ653649 | MGnify/ENA primary metagenome ERZ653649 (study PRJEB26926, sample SAMN06165071) | human gut metagenome | biome: ENVO:00009003; feature: ENVO:2100002; material: ENVO:00002003...
TACACTTATGCGATCGTCGGCAGCGTCAGATGTGTATAAGAGACAGATATATTATTTTCTGACAATTCTATCATCTTACGATTTTATACTATCTTCCCCATACCAGCCATTCTCATCTCTCCCCATGCTAATAAACAGACAGGGTATCTTCCATACAGAACCCACAAATACTCATGAGTACTGCGTCATGTGATACAGGCTTAGCTTCTGCCACCAAGCTCGCTGTCTGAGCGTAAGCGAGTTCGAGCGACTGGCAGATCATAAGCGCATGTATCACATAGCAGACGCAATGGTATTTGCGGGACTGTATGGAAAACACCCTGTCGTCTTTATTAATATTATATTATATTACATCACACTATCTTCTATTGTAATTGATCAGACAACCTTTCAGAATGATCTCACGTTCATCATCCGTCAGTTCTCCAAGTGTTACCTGAAATTCCTTCAGTCCATCTGCTTTTACTACATATCCTGTAATACTGTCTACTTTGTCTGCAACTGCCTTGCGAACCTGTGGGAAGAAAAGGTAATCTCCATTTGCAAATGGAAGGTCTCCTGCAGGAATCAGGAACGGAAGCATACCCCAGTTGATCAGATTGGAGCGATAACGTTTGGTTGCATATTCATTGGCAATATTTGCCCATCCACCAAGAACTTTCTGGCATGATGCAGCCTGCTCACGTGCAGAACCATCTCCAGGTTTTACCGCAAAGATCGTACTTCCGATGCCGATATTCTCCTTGCTGACATCAGAAAAATGTGCCCTGATCGCATCCATAACCGTTTTCAGTTCCGGAACCGCTTCTGCCGGGCACTCACCTGCTTCAAGAGCTTTCTCTGCCTTCTGAATTTCTTTTGCACGTCCAACATAAGCCGGATCTTTACGGGAAAGAGTAAACTCAGCCAGTCCAAGTGGATTGGAACGGAAAGAAGAAGTTTCTCCGGACGGAATCAGTTCATCTGTCGTAGTAACCGGATCATGAATCTCAGATACCACTTTAAGCACCAGATTCTCTGCCAGTGCCGGCATCTCCGGCCAGTCTTTAATATTCGGGCCAAACTGGATTTCTACGCTTGGATCTGCAACACCCTTGCTGTCAAAGATTCGATTCTCATAAATAGTTTTATCAAAGAAGTATTTCTGATGTCTGTAATTTCCGGTAAATTCTTCCGCGGATGTCAGGAAACCTTTGTTTGCTGCTGTTGCTGCGATAGATCTTGCATCCATAAGTGCAACAGAAGAAATCTGTCCATTCTGGACCTTGGAGCCTTCACGATTCGGGAAGTTTCTGGTGGTATGACGGATGCTGAACGCATTGTTTGCAGGTGTATCTCCTGCACCAAAACATGGTCCGCAGAATGCAGTCTTAACAACCGCACCTGTTTCAAGAAGATCTGCCAGGACTCCATTTCTTGCAAGTTCCATATAGATCGGAGTACTTGCCGGATAAACACTGAGTGTAAATGCATCAGCTCCAATGCTTGCACCACGAAGGATATCTGCTGCTGCGCAGATATTTTCAAATCCACCGCCCGCGCATCCTGCAATGATTCCCTGATCCACATAAAGCTGTCCGTCGATCACTTTGTCTTTCAGTGTATAAGGTACTTTACCATCCAGGCTGATCTGCGCTTTTTTCTCAACATCATCCAGAATATCATAAAGATTTGCTTTCAATTCATCAATGGTATATGTGTTGCTCGGATGGAATGGCATGGCGATCATAGGTTTGATCTCACTTAAATCAACTTCTACACATCCATCATAGTAAGCTACCTTACCTGGTTTCAGTTCTTTATAATCTTCTTTTCTGCCATGGATCTCATAGAACTCTTCAATCGTCTCATCTGTCTGCCAGATAGAGGAAAGACAAGTAGTCTCTGTCGTCATGACATCGATACCGATACGGAAATCTGCACTCAGACCGGCTACTCCAGGTCCTACAAATTCCATAACTTTATTCTTCACATAGCCGTTGGCAAATACTTTACCGATAATTGCCAGTGCAACGTCCTGTGGTCCTACACCCGGACGCGGTTCCCCTTTCAGATAGATTGCTACAACACCCGGCATATTAATATCATAGGTCTGGGAAAGAAGCTGTTTAACAAGCTCTCCACCACCCTCACCCATTGCCATGGTGCCAAGTGCACCATAACGAGTATGACTGTCGGAACCAAGGATCATCTTACCGCCACCGGCAAGCATTTCACGTGCGAACTGATGGATGACTGCCTGATGAGGTGGTACATAAACTCCACCGTATTTCTTGGCACAGGTAAGTCCAAACATATGATCATCTTCGTTGATCGTTCCACCTACTGCACAAAGAGAATTGTGGCAGTTGGTCAGTACATATGGAATCGGGAATTTCTCAAGTCCTGAAGCACGTGCTGTCTGAATAATACCTACAAATGTAATATCATGAGATGTCAGCTTGTCAAATTTAATCTGCAGTTTCTGCATATTTCCGGAAGTATTGTGTGCTTCCAGGATACCATAAGCCATTGTATTTCTGGCTGCTTCTTCTCTGGAAACCGGCTGTGTCATGTTCTCTTCTTCTACGATATCACGGCCATTTACCAGATAAATACCACTGTCATAAAGCTTCATTGTAACTCCTCCATTCATAAAAATCACGCATCTACCGCTCTGCGATTTATGCCATGAATAATGGCAAAACATCTCGCGGGATACTACCTGCGAACAGTAATACTATTATACTTTATCTCGCTAAAATCTGCAATAAATTTTCTTTACTTCTCTATAAAGAATAGCTATACTTAAAGTATTGTTTTTGCTGATTCAGTATAAAATCACTTCTTACAGGAGGTACAGCATTATGTTTCGTTTATGGGGAAAAATGTGGAAAGACAACCACATGCTAAAAGATCTGGTCATTGATGATGACTCGGAAGATACAAGAACACACAAGATTTTTCGGGCACTTCAAGAAATCTGCTATGATTTTGACCTGGAGAACCCAATTTGGCTGGAAAGTAATATTTCTGATTTCAAACGCCATTCAAAGACCAGATTTCGCCAGGACAGTTTTATTGAACATATCGAGTTTGATTATCTTGAAATCCAGGTGATCGAAGAAGATTAAAAAAATCTGCCGAAGTTCAGGCATCTCCTGTCCCCGGCAGATTTTTTATTGTGAAGTAATGATTCTATTTTATTTACATATCTACTCTTATATGATCCACTTACTAACTCGCGGAATCTTTTTAATGATCATAACTGCAGCAAGACTTAGTACAAAAATCATTGTGATCAGAACCGGAATCGCAATTGCAGTATTACTTATCACCATACTGTCAATTCCTATTCTGTGAAGAATATCTCTGATAAGCGCATGGATCAGATAGATTCCAAAAGTGCAGCTTCCCAGATAGCAGATCCTCTTTTCCTGTTTTTCATTCCATTTGATCTTGGATACATGGTTTTTGAAAAACAGAAAAAACGAACTTCCCCAGAAAAATCCTGCCAGTGTGTAGTTCTCATAAAATGACTGTATTGGTTTTCCTGATTTCTGTGAGCTGATGTAACACAAGCCGATCGCTGCCAAAATCAATATTACCCCCAGTACATAAACCAGATATTCCAGTTTCTTTGATACCTCATAATGAGACAGATAATGCCCCAGTATAAAATATCCTATGTAACCGGTAACCATTTCCGGCTGCACGGTCTGCAGAATATCCATGATATGATCCTTCCATGGAAGTGGAAAATAATTTATTGTATATGGCAGGATCTGAAACACCAGAAACAGTACGATCATATACTCTTCCCACTGTTTTCCCCTGGCACTGTTTACAATTTCCCATAGCATCGGTGTGATGATCAGAAGTCCGATCAGCATTGGAAGATACCAGAGATGGAAATAAGATTTACTGATATATACCATAAATTTGACCAGGGCTGCTTTGCTGCCCTTCGCCAGCGTTCCATTTGTAATAATCCTGTATACTGCGTAAAACATCTGCCAGAAAATATATGCTGCAGCTATCGGCAGAATATTTCTTTTCCACAAACGTCTGAGATTCCATGTCCGCTTACTGTCAAGATACAGACATCCACTGATCATAATAAAAGATGCTACTGCAAACCGGTTGATCCCGTGATAAAAGTTTGAAACCGCCCATACAGACGAATCCAGTGGCATATCACGAAAATGCTGTGAGCCTGCATGAATGCCAACAACTCCAATACACGCCATGACACGAAGCAGCTCAATCCATATAACTCTTTTTTTATTCATATCGTTTTTACAAAAGGTCTGATACTTCCGACCTTTTTCTCTCCTACGTAATCTCTTTTGGTTACTTTCGATTTCCACAGTGACCACTTTTTACATCGAAAGTATAACAAATCCTTCCCGACTCTACAAGAAATATCCTGGTTATTCCATAAACTCCCGGATGATTTCTCTCATGATTTCTTCCTCCTCCGGACTCAGCATCTTGCTGAAATGACTTCCTGTCGCCGCAGTCTGTCGGATACTTGCAGCAATCCGCTCCACCATTTCCTCTTTGAATACCGGATCTGTTTTCTGTACTGCCTGCACCGGTTCGTATTTACGGGCGGCCGGTGGGTTTTCTTTGCAGGAACGCGCCTGCAGAATATAATCCGCAAGTGAATTCATAACCAGTTCTTCTTTGAAGCTAAAATCCAGAGCCTGCCTGAGGACAAGAAGAACAATTGGCACGGCAGTCCCTATATACAGATAGCTCATCGGAAGTCCTCTGCTGTCACGGATTCTGGATATAAAAAAAAGCGACATTCCCAGACATACAGTAGATAGCAGTGATGGAATCCATACCAGGAAATTCATCCGATTCAGGAGTTTATCTCGTGTCTTCCACAGATTCAGCCATTTTTCTCTCAGGTTTGTTGTCGCTTTTGTCTTTCGCAGGGTTCTTCTGTAAGTAAGGTGTACTGCCAGCATCCCTATCGCTCCAGCTGTTCCAAGAACAGTCATCAGATAGAGCAGGATCTGCAGGTCCATGATTCGTTCCAGCATAAGTCCCTCCTTGAATACAATATTTACCGTTAAGCCTATTCTACACCTGCCCCGTCCTATATGAAACAAAAATCGTTCGTCAAATTCTCGCAAAACTCCCCTCTTAACTGACAAAAATTTACGCAGGTAATACCTTTCCGGCTCACCTGCGTAAAAATTTTCTTTTTTAAATTATCCGTTACATTTCTTCCAGTGCTTTTACGACTTCTTCAAATTTCATAAAATGAGAAGCTTTTACAAGAATCGTATCGCCTTTCTGTACATAATCATTCAGATGCTCCAGAAGGGATTCTCTTGTTTTTTCATAATATACAGGGAAATCCGGATTCGCTTTGCGCGCCGCTTCTGCTATATGAACAGCCAGATCTCCTACACATACACATGCATCAATTCCACATGTTGCTGCATGTATGCCTACACCCTCGTGAAGTGCAGCTTCATCTTCACCAAGTTCTCCCATGTCCCCAAGGATCACCACCCTGCGGCCTTCCCCATCATGAAGCACATCCAGAGATGCCTTCATGGACATCGGATTCGCATTGTAGCAGTCATCTACGACCAGGAACTTATCTGTCTCGATCATTTTGAAACGTCCTCGAATCGTCTCAAGACTTTCAATACCTCTCCTGATCTCTTCGATCGTCAGACCATAAATTCGTCCTACAGCCGCAGCTGCCAGGGCATTGTAGACCATATGTATTCCCGGAGTCGGAACGAGTACGTCAAAAGCATCCTCTCCCAGATGGATACGGCAGGCAACCCCTTTCAGGCCCTTACTTTCAATCTGATCGGCATACACATCACGTTCACTGTTCAAACCAAAAAATACTGGCTTCACACCATTGTACTCACGGACCGTAATAAGTTTATCATCGTCACCATTCAGAACGATATGTCCATTCGTCTTCATAGACTGGAATATCTCTGTCTTTGCTTTCAAGACTCCGTCTCTGTCTCCCAGATTCTCCAGATGACAGGTACCGATGTTTGTGATCACACAGGTGTCCGGTTTTGCAATCTTTGTCAGCCGGGCCATCTCGCCAAAATCACTGATTCCCATTTCCAGAACTGCAATCTGATCTTCATCACGAAGTCTGAATACTGTAAGAGGAAGTCCGAGCTCATTATTAAAGTTTCCCTGTGTTTTCAGAGTGCGGTACTTTTCTTTCAGGACGGATGCGATCACTTCTTTGGTGCTGGTCTTTCCAACGCTTCCCGTAATACCTACAACCGGAATCTGCAGCTGTTCCAGATAAAACTCTGCGATATCTTTAACTGCCTGAAGAGAAGCATCTACCTGAATATATGCATAGTCAGCCTCCGGCAATTCTCGCTCGGAAAGTGTTGCAAGCGCTCCCTTCGTCATCACATCCGGAATAAAACGGTGTGCATCGACTCTCTCTCCCACGATTGGCACAAACAGACAGTCTTTCTCAATCTTGCGGCTGTCTGTAGTAATTGCAGAAATCTCCTGATCCAGCAGAGCATTGTCGCCATGCCAGATGCCATTACATACTTTTGTAAGATTTCTCAAAGTAAGATTTTTCATTCTGATTTCCTCTCCTGATATGTTACCTCAATTCAGGTACATATTCATCTGTTAAGCATACTTTTTCTGAGACACTTTGATCAGTTCTTCACACAGTGTCGGATAATCCATACCCAGAACCGCTGCTTCCTGCGGGATCAGGCTAGTCGGTGTCATTCCCGGAAGCGTATTTGCCTCCAGACAGTAGATTTTTTCATCTTTTGTCACAATGAAATCCAGACGGGCATAGCTCTCCATCTCCAGTGCATGATAACCATCCACGGCTGCTTCCTGAAGACGTTTTGTCAGTTCTTCTGAAATCGGCGCCGGACAGGTTTCTTTTACTGCACCTGGTTTGTATTTATTTTCATAATCATAGAAGCCCTGTACCGGAACGATCTGAACGACCGGATATGCCTTACCGTCCACAACAGCAACTGTGTATTCAACACCTTCTACAAATTCCTCTACAACTACTTCGTTTTCATAAGTGAATGCACCATCCAGTGCTTTCGTGTAGTCTTCCTGGTTATCAACAATATAGACACCTATACTGGAGCCACCGCAGCATGTTTTGACAACAACCGGAAAATCCATTCCCAGCTCCTGTGGAGTTTCCACACGGTCCTTTTTCTTCATGGCCTTACCTGCCGGAGTCGGAACACCTCTCATCTGGAACATTGCCTTGGTCACACCTTTATCCATTGCCATGGCACTGCTCAGATATCCGGTTCCGGTATATGGAATACCCATCAGATCAAATGCTCCCTGCAGTTTACCGTCCTCCCCGTTGGCTCCATGAAGTCCCAGGAAAACAAAATCTGCTTTTTTACAAAGATCGATGACATTCGGTCCAAAGAAATTTTTTCTTGTTTTTTTCAGTTCAGCCATCTGCAGATTAAATCCTCTGATATAAGCTGCTGCTTTTTCCACATCATATTCTGCCGGGAACGGATCTTCCCAGTCTACCTCTTCCTGACCACAGAAAACATCTACCAGAATTGCCTGATGTCCTTTCTGTCTCAATGCTCCGCAGATTCCTGTTCCAGATACGATTGAAACATCCCTTTCTGTGCTGGTTCCACCTGCTAATACAACAATTTTCATTTTCTCATCATCCTCACATAATATTCTAACTCATCCACTTGTGAGCAAGCTCACATGGCTTCAGATCTTTTCTCCCTGGTATCAGTATATAACTACCGGCAATCCAGAATCTACATTCTGATAAATTGTCTGCGCCTGCTCTTCCGGCAGCACTATACAGCCTTCTGTACTCATCCAGCTGTCTGAGGAGCCAAAATCCACACTCTCCTCTGAGCTTCCAAAATCGCCAGAATCCCCAGTTTCATCTGACACATCCGTTCCTGTAATGACCAGACCGGAATCTCCATAAATGCCAAGTTTGTCTGTAAAAGGCATCCAGAAATCTACAGAAGCAGCCTCCTGCTTGTCACCCAGTCTGTAAACACCTGTCGGCGTACTGCTGCTTGCCGCAAAACCAGTATCCACAATCGGGGATCCATTCTGATATAATACCATTCTTTGACGGGTAAGGTCAATTTCTATATAGGAATATCCGATATCATTTGTATTACGGCTCTGCGCTTCCTGTTCATAAACAGGTTCCCGTACTTCTGTCTTTTTGTCCATGATATCCTGATATAATGCATCTGTTTCTTTTTCCTGGTCGATCACCCAGCCATAATTTCCACCGGATACCGTAATTTCCTGATTGTCATAAGTAGAAAAAGTTCGTTCTGTGCCTACAGTGTCATACTTCTTCGCAAGCTCCGAAATATAATCTGCAATAACCGCCTTATCCAGCACCAGATCATCATTTTCGTCCTTTGTCAGCCAGTTTTTGATCACAGACCGATCTACTGTTTCCTTGCGGTCGCTGAAATCATACGTAACCACAACATCCGTAAGTTCATTCATCTGCTGGCAGTCTTTTGTCAGATCATCTGTATACACGGTCGGATTTATGTAACATCCGTCTTCTTCCAGATTTGCAACTGTCCTGCCGGTAGTAACAGCATTTTTGATGTCCTCCATCAGTTTATCACGGTCTATTTTTGTTCCTTCAATTTCCGGAACAACTTCAAATCCATCATCGATTTCCTTTATATACGCATCCACCGGCTCTACATTGTCCTGCATACATTTCAAACTGGCAGTTTTCTGTTCAAACAGGCTTTCATCATAAGACACAGAAGAAGGCAGCTCATAAGTCATTTGCTGGCTGAATGCTAAAAACCAGCTAAAACGATTCTGTTTGTGAAGCAATTTATTTACACTGCCGTCAGATGTATATTTCAATTGAATTTCATCCGCTGTGATTGCTTCCTGTCCGTTTCCTCTGGTCTGTACTGCCAGTGCATATACCCCTGTCTTCTGTTCCAGCAGGTTCTCTGCTTCCTTCTCTGTCATATAAGAACAGTTAAAACCATTCACCTGTGAGCCGGGAAGAAAATGCTCGGTAAAATAATAAACTCCAAAAAAGTAGGCGCCTGCGGTAAGCAGGAGCAGTACAATAATAAAACCGATCAGTAGTTTTCTTCCTTTGTCCATACTCTTGTTATTTTCCGCCATGGCGCCTCCTTAACATTCGGAAATATGAAATTTTATTCAGCCAGTAATTTCTCTACACTGGCAAGTTTAACGCAAACGACAAATACCTGTGCCGCTTTTTCAAGCTCTTCAATCGGTGGGAAAGATGGTGCAATACGGATATTGCTGTCTTTCGGATCCTTTCCATATGGATAGGTAGCTCCTGCTCCAGTCATAACAACGCCGGCTTCTTTTGCCATTGCTACGATCTTTTTTGCACATCCGTCCAGGGATTCGAAGGAAATAAAATATCCACCCTTTGGTGTTGTCCATTCTCCGATTCCAAGTCCGCCAAGTTCCTTCTCAAGGGTAGCCTCTACCATTTCAAACTTTGGACGAAGGATTGCTGCATGTTTTCTCATATGTGCATGAACACCTTCAAGATCCTTGAAGAATTTTACATGACGAAGCTGATTCAGTTTATCATGTCCGATTGTCTGTACGGTAATGTATTTGCGGATATCATCCAGGTTTGCCTTAGATGCTGCCAGAGCTGCGATACCAGAACCCGGGAAGCTGATCTTGGATGTAGATGTAAATTTATAAACCATATCCGGATTTCCGGCTTTTGCGCATTCATCCAAAATTTCAAGAAGGAAATCCTGATCTTTTTCGTCATCATAAAGATGATGTACACTGTAAGCATTATCCCAGTAAATACGGAAATCCGGTGCTGCCGGTTTCAGATTTGCAAAACGCTTAACGGTCTCTTCAGAATATGTGTATCCCTGTGGGTTAGAATATTTCGGTACACACCAGATACCTTTGATTGCCGGATCTTCACTTACCAGTTTTTCTACCATATCCATATCCGGTCCTTCCGGTGACATTGGGACATTGATCATTTCGATTCCGAAGAACTCTGTGATCTTAAAGTGACGATCATATCCTGGAACCGGACAGAGGAATTTTACTTTATCCAGCTTGCACCATGGAGTGTTTCCCATAACACCGTGGGTCATGGAACGTGATACAGTATCAAACATAACATTCAGGCTGGAGTTTCCATAAATAATAATGTGTTCCGGATCAACCTCAGAAATTTCTCCGAGAAGACGTTTAGCTTCCGGAATACCATCCATTACACCATAGTTACGACAGTCAACGCCTGTCTCACATCTCAGGTCTGTGCTGCTTGACAGAACATCCATCATATCCATGGAAATATTCAGCTGATCAACTGACGGTTTACCACGTGACATATCAAGGGCAAGTCCCTGTGCCTTGATTTCTGCATACTGCTGATCCAGCTCTTTCTTGACAGCCTGAAGCTGTTCTTTGCTCATCTCACTGTATTTCTGCATTGTTCGTCCTCCTCGTGCCGCTTCCAGAATACTGTCCGGCAAAATTCATTCATCTTATAATGGATTTTCTGATATAGCTTTTATGCTAAATCATTATCCTGTATATTTTAGTATGGTAAAATACTGATTGTCAAGTCCCTAGCAATATAAAAAACTTGCACAATTTCGAGCTTTCACCTATACTAAATAAGCAGAATATACAAATCAGGTTATCAAAGAAAGGTTATCATATATGTGGATTGCAAATGACTGGAAAGAATACGAAGTAATTGACACTTCCTGCGGTGAAAAACTTGAACGCTGGGGAAAATACACGCTGGTACGCCCGGACCCACAGGTGATCTGGGACACCCCAAAGATAAGCCGTGGATGGAAAAACATGAATGCTCACTACCACAGAAGCAAAAAGGGCGGCGGTGAATGGGAATTCTTTGATCTCCCACAGCAGTGGGATCTTCATTACAAGGATCTTACTTTTCATCTGAAACCATTCAGTTTCAAACACACTGGTCTTTTCCCGGAGCAGGCTGTCAACTGGGACTGGTTCAGCGAACTGATAAAGAACTCACCTAAAAAGGATATTAAGGTGTTGAACCTGTTCGCATACACAGGGGGCGCAACATGCGCAGCCGCCAAAGCCGGAGCTGCAGTCACCCATGTTGATGCATCCAAGGGAATGGTTACCTGGGCAAAGGAAAACGCAGCATCATCAGGGCCTGTCTCTTATACACATCTGACGCTGCCGACGATCGCATAAGTGTAGA